>Ga0180434_10001817_pt1 | contig 29844 bp, 15 predicted proteins | sample SS_ome_7_FD_132453 | JGI IMG/M metagenome (GOLD analysis project Ga0180434, IMG submission 132453) | Hypersaline lake sediment archaeal communities from the Salton Sea, California, USA - SS_1_D_2 metaG | ecosystem: Environmental > Aquatic > Non-marine Saline and Alkaline > Hypersaline >... | reverse complement strand
GTTCCAGGCCCCAGGAGGACATACGCTGTACCGGGAGGAATACCCTTGGTGCTGAGCATGGCTTGCACAGAGGCACGTGCCCGGGGATTGACCGGAAGATCGAACGTAATGGGCACATCCGCAAAGCCGAGCGGTTCGGCAACGAGGTAGTTTCGATCCACCGCATGCATCTGCGGATGAGGCGTCCGAATTCGGCGGGTGTAGAAAATCGGCGACAATTCGCGGGCGTCGGCAAAACCGATTCGCGTGGAGGCTCCGGTTGTCAGGGTCAGAAACCCGCTCCGAAAAAGGCCCTGCAGGTCGAGAACCAAATCAAACCTGTGTTCCCACAAGGTGTGAACGAACTGCACGAACGCCACGGATGCGCGGAGATTTCGGCCTAGTTTCCCGTAGTACTTGCGATCGAAGGGGATCACCTCATCCAACGCCGGGTGATGGGCTAAGAGGCCGGCACAACTGTGGGCAAGCATCCAGCTGATCCGCGCCTGCGGATAACGGCGACGCAGACCGTTGAGCACCGGCAACGCATGAATCACGTCACCGAACGAGCTCGGCTTGATCATCAAAATACGTCGATACCCGCGATCGCTTCGGTTGAGCGACACGTTTTCATCTGAGGCAGACCGCCTTTTCATACGTACCAACCCAAGTGTTTTGCCGGTCGAAAGAATGGCGGCTCAAACGCCGCTGTTGCATCGTACGACGAATGCGTTGGCCTGCAAGTTTTCCGTCCGAAAGCAGCCTATAGATATCTCGGACGCCGAAGCGGTTGAATCGGCTTCATTATCGTGAATTACCGGGTGGTATTATGCAAAGGCGACGCACGAACAACATGTTGTGCGCCGCCCGCATGAGCTGTCGCTGATCGCTATCGTTGCCCGTTACCCGGTCTTGTTGGGTTGCTCCTGCCGGGGAGCCGCAACGGGTGTCGGAGTCGCCGGCTTGGAAGCCGCTGACTTGATGCCCAACAATTCTTCCAACTGACCTCGCACTAGCTTACCGCCACCGGAACCGATGTTGACATGTTTGATCGTGCCTGTCTTATCGATCACCATCATGGTGGGAAGGCTCGTTGCCTTAAAAAGTTTACCCACCTTGTTCTTGGGATCAGGGGCGATTTCGATATTCGATCCAACCTTCTTAAAAATCTCGACGACTTGTTCGTTGGTGTAGGGTTTCCGCATCGTCTGGCTGACGTTGAGGAAGCGAACGCCCTTTTGTTCGTAGTCCGCCCGAACCTTCTCAACTTCCGGTATTTGCCGTTTGCAGTAACCACAGTTGGGTGCCACGAAATTCAGAACCGCCACGATATCCTTGAGACTTGCATCGGAGACGGCCTCGCCTTTAAGCGTGGTTAGTGTGAAGGCTGGCGTTTTTTTACCGATCATTTTCAAGGCTGGCCTGGGACGTTTTTTTCGCTTGGCGGTTGAGGGAGGCCGGTAAGACGGCGATCGCACCGGCACCGTGATAACCGGTGTTTGCGTATCATCGGTTTTCAATGTAAGCGTGCTGCCTTGTTTCTTGGGCTCGTAACCTTCGGGGATCGTGATCCGCACATAGTAACGTTCCCCTGGCTTCGTTTCGCGTATCGTTGTCTCGAGGGCGGGATCATCGACCGATGCTTCAAGAAGCTTGACCGGCGAGCCGGAGTTGTTGATGAAGTTCAAAGTTGCCGGGTAATACCTTTTCTCGCCCCGTTGGCTTTCGCGTATGAACAACGGGTTTGGGCTGACGTCCAACCGCTGAGGTACCCGCCCGCGAACATAAACGTCAACCGTCTTCTGGGCATCGAGATTGGTTTGCAGTTTTGCCGTCACATTGAAATTCCCCGGCTGATAAGGTGGAACACTTGTCACGCGAAGCTCAAAGGCTTTGCCTGCAGTCTTCTCGGTAAGCTCGAATTTGACTTGATTCTGCCCAGGACGGGTCGTTGGTGTCACAAGCTTCAGTTCGAGCGGCTTGTCGGCATTGTTGGTGATCTTCAGGACGCGCTCCTGAGGCTTATCTCCCATAAGGGGCGCAAAGTAGACACTCGGGGGAGTCACTTCGACGTACCGTGTGTTCTCGCCGCTCAACTTCAACCGGAGCGTAGGTGTCTTGGGATCATTTGAGGAGATCGAAATACTCCGGGTGTACTTCCCATGGAACTTACTGGTCCGAATAGAAAAGGGGAAGGATCCTGACTCGCCCGGTTTGATCGTCTTGGGATATTGACCGGCAACCGTGCATCCGCACGCGGGTTTGACCCGGGTAATCTTCAAGTCCGCATCGCCTGCGTTGGTGAGGGTGAACGCATGTTTCAGAGTCCCGCCCACCCACTTTGTTCCGAAGTTGTGTTCAAGCTCGTCAGCTTTGATGATGGGTTGACCTTGTGCAGCCGGTTGCGTGGTGGCTCCCTGCAGTACGACATCCGTGGGCTGGGTAGCTGCTGACGGCGCAGTGGTGTTGGCTGCTTGCGCCATCACGGTTGCTAGAAGCACAACCGGCACGATGGTCCACAACGTTTGCTCCACTTGAGTACGTCTTGTCGGCTTTCTTATCTGCATGTGTTTACTCCCCTTCGGATTGGGCTCTCGTAATCATCGGTTTATATTGATTCACCATTGTCCTTGAACTGACGGGTACGATTATACACGAAGCACCGTCGCGAGGTGAAATGGAGAATAATCGTTCACCGGCGGCCCGTTTGAGCCCTTATGCCCAAAGTTGGCGTCTTGTACCGTGTGGCACTGCGGGGCATACTCCCCATCTGTCAGGACGGCATGGAAGGCGACCGGCATCCCAGACGGGCACTGTCCCCGCATCGCGCAGCGATCGACGCAGTTTATTAGCCCATCGCGAGACTCTTAAGGGCCATTTGTATGTTTCTCAGCAGTACCAAGCGCTATCGCCAGCGTCGCCGCTGTTGCATTGCCATCAAGCCCATCGCCGTAAACAGCATCGTTGGCAGCACCGTGGGGAAGCACTGCGGGCAGAAAAACCTCAGAAATGCTTCCGTGTCCGGGTCGAGCTCGTCAACCCAATTCGGGGTGGGGTTATCGTCTGTTCCGTCGGTATTACCGGGGAGTTGTTGCCCCGCGGGCAGACAATCGGGCGTATCTTCCGCGCCGCAGCCGCATAGCCCCGGCAAGACTTTATTCGGATCGTCCGGGCACTGATCCTCACAGTCAGGTATCAGATCACTGTCACTATCCGTCTCGGGATTGCCACAGCCACAATCACCTGGATCGACCTTGTCGGGATCGTCGGGGCAGTTGTCGTTGCAATCAGCGGTACCGTCATCGTCGGTATCCGTATCTGGCGTTCCGCAGTCACAGGCGCCCGGTTCAGCCTTGTTCGGATCATCCGGACAGTTGTCGTCGCAGTCAGACGTACCATCGCCATCCGTATCCGTGTCTGGTGTTCCGCAATCACAGATGCCCGGTTCAGTCTTGTTCGGATCGTCCGGACAGTTGTCGTTGCAGTCGGCGGTACCATCGCCATCCGTATCCGTATCTGGTGTGCCGCAACCGCATGATCCCGGCTCCACTTTGTTCGCATCGGCTGGACACTGGTCACAACCGTCCGCTTGGCCATCGCTGTCAGAATCGCGCACCGTCAATGTTACAGTACATGTCGTCGAGTTCCTGGCATCATCGGTAACCGTGATCGTTATCAGGGTATCACCCGGCCCCACCAATACAGCATTCGCCGGTGGATTCTGAGTAATGGTCAGATCCGCATCACAGTTATCCTCAGCCACCACCTCGTCGATCAGGTTCGGAACCGTTGTTTCGCAGTTTGCATCGGCTGACTCAATCCGGTCATCTGGGCATGTGATGATAGTGGGATCGATGTCGTCGATCACCGTTATCGTCACCGTACACGTCGTCTTATTACCCCCATCGTCTTCAACGGTGGTCGTCACTTCCGTGTCGCCAAGCCCAATGACCGTGCCGGCCGCCGGCTCCTGCGTAATTGTCAGGTCCGTGTCACAATGGTCCGTGGCAACAACTTCAGCCACCAAATCGGGAACCTCGACTTCACAATTCGCGTCAGCCGATATGGTGCGATCGTCCGGACAAGTCGTGATCACCGGAGTTTCTTTGTCCTCAACGGTAACGATGAAGGTACAAACGGAGGTATTGCCCTCGTTATCCTCAGCCGTGTAGGTCACCGTTGTTTCGCCGAGATCAAATGTGTCACCGGGATTATGCGTCGAGGTCAGACTGGTCACGCCGACGTTGTCAGTAACCGTGGGCGGCGTCCAGGTCACCGCTATCGTACAGAGCCCCGGATCACTCGACTGGACAATATTCAACGGACAATCTGAGAATTCAGGGCTTTCGTTATCCGTTACCATGACCAGGAAATTGCAGATGGTCATGTTGCTTGAAGAGTCCGTCGCGGCATAGGAAACCGCTGTTGCGCCGAGCGGGAATACATCGCCGGGATTGTGGCTTGAGACGAAGTTGTTTACGAGGCAGTTATCCGTTGCCGTCGGAGCCGTCCAATCCACAATGGCCGAGTCATTGCCTGGATCAGTGAACTGAGAAATGTTGGCCGGACAAACAGATATCACAGGATCTTCGTTATCAACAACAGTGACATCGAAGCTGCAAGTGGCGTCATTTCCTGACGCATCGGTCACGGTATAGGTTTCCGTCGTCGTTCCAATTGGGAACGTCGCACCATCCCCGAGACCGGCGGTCAGAGCGGTGGTAGCTTCAGGGCAGTTGTCCGTTCCTACGGGAGCGGTGTAGTTGACGACAGCGCCACAAATGCCGGGATCACTGTTCATCGTGATGTTGGCGGGGCAGCTAATGACTGGATCTTCGTTATCCACCACAGTGATATCGAAGCTGCAGGTAGCGGTGTTGCCTGACGCATCGGTTACGGTATACGTTTCCGTCGTGGTTCCGACCGGGAACGTCGCTCCACTTCCCAGACCGGCGGTCCGCGTGGTGGTGGTGGCGCCGGAACAGTTGTCCGTTCCTACGGGAGCGGTGTAGTTCACGACGGCGCCACAGGTGCCGGGCGCATGGTTCACCGTGATGTTAGCGGGGCAGGAAATGGTTGGATCTTCATTATCAACCACGGTCACCGTGAAGCTGCATTCGGCGGTATTGCCGGCCGCATCGGTTACGGTGTACGTTTCCGTCGTGGTTCCGACCGGGAACGTCGCTCCACTTCCCAGACCGGCGGTCCGCGTGGTGGTGGCGCCGGAACAGTTGTCCGTTCCTACGGGAGCGATGTAGTTCACGACGGCGCCGCAGGTGCCGGGTTCATTGTTCACCGTAATGTTGGCGGGACAGGTGATGGTTGGGTTTGTGTTGTCACATGTCACGTTGCAACCACAATCGGAATCCGCACAATCGGCGTTTCCGTCGCAGTCATCGTCCACGCCGTTGTCGCAGATCTCCGCCGTCGGGGTACAAGTCGACATGGTACCAAAGGCAAACATCACCCGTCGGTCATCGCCGGTATCGTCACTGTTCCGGTGGAAGAGAACCATGATGTCGCCGTTGCCGTTCATGGCCACATCCAGGTAACTGCCGGTACCGAAATCATCGCCGGTGTTGTGCCAGATCAATTCGTTCTGCCACGCGTCCGAACCGTCTTTTGTCGCCGCCCGGACACTGCTCGGGTCCGTAGCATTGTTCTTGTACACGATAACTTTCAGATTGGCGTTGCTGTTGACACCGATCGCGTTGGGGCTGCCGTGATCCCCGTCGCTGACAGCGGTGGTCTCGGCAAAGCTTCCTCCTGCATTGGTCACATGGCGCACCGAAGAAGAGTCGTAAGTCCCAACTGAATAGGAGATGTGAACCTTGCCATTACCGTCCAGCTCAAGGTCGGTGTCGCCCACGCCAGGGCCGTCCGACACGCCGTCGCCCACATCCTTGAGCACTGTCTTCACGAAAGAACCCGAGCTATTCGTCGCATACATCAGGTCCGCATCCCAGGAATCCCCGTTCTCTTTGCAGTAGGAAAGATGCGCCTTGTTAGAACTGTCCAGAGCGAAGCCACCGTTATCGATTTCATCACCACCGCTGAGCGTATCAACATTTGTGATCGTCCAAGAGGTGCTCCTCGCGGCATATCGTATGTACTGCATCCGAGGATTCGCCCTGACATCACTGAAACAATAGGTCATGTGTGGGTTGCCGGAGCTGTCCACGTCGATGCGCGGATCGTCGTAATTCTTCCATCCACTGCTGTCTGAAGATGTTTGCACCTCCTCGAATGTCCAGGAGGATCCATCATATTTGGCATAGAAGACTCCGCGTGGGCCACTCGTGGCGTCGCCGCGCGAGGCTTTGAAAGCGACGTGGTAGTTGCCAGTGCTATCCACGGCTAAATCTACATCATCACTGAGTGATTCAAATATGTTGGGATTGTCCGAAGACATGTTGAAACTTGATGTCTTAGTCCAGCTGGTGCCGTTCCATGCCCCAATTTCGATATAGCCGGCCGTGCCACTTTCTGGCCGCCACACGCCAAAGAAGCTCCCCGAACTGTCCGTTGTCACAGCGACGAAGTTGTTCGTATCGCCATTGGTCGTGATGCTGCCGGTAGTCCAACTACCTACCTGGGCCGCCGCGTGTGTCGAACTGAATGCCAGGAATACACACACCGTCAATAATGGGACCGCAAGTCGGGTTGGAAACTGCAGCACCTTCTGCGCTTCTATGGTGGATTTTACGAACCAGTTCATGACGACCGTCCTCTCGTGTTCAAGCACTCAGCATAGGTTTTAAGTTTGAGCAGTCCAGCGAATAAAACACCCCCCCGATGATCCTCTGTTATTCTACACAACTGGGGCAGTTATTGATATCCCTCAGGACAGAAATATACATAGTCGGAGTAGGGCTTTGGGTTGCCCAGGGCCCCCCTCTGCAGATCCCGGCGAAGGACATTGGCGAACAATGTGACGTCGACCGCGATGGCCACGGTGATGTCTGTGATGTTGGTGTTGCCGACTTAGATGTCTCGATTCCAATAACAACGATTCGGCCAACATGCCTGTACGCACTACATTTCTGGGGCTTGGTGATGGCATCATGATGGCGACTGCTAATATTCTCCCCCAGTTCGACTGTCAGAATGTAACGAGGCGGCGAGTTAACCGAACAAATTTGAACTATCTGCCTTCGCTTTTTTCGCGACAACCTACCAGAAACGCAGCTTGGCAGAAGTATTCGCGTGAGGGCAAGCTGTCAAGCGATTATTGGATCACCAAGGTAAGAAAGAAAGCATTGTGTTGGGAAGTTTTTTCTTTATTGCCTGAGTCCCATAAATTTGTCCCGTTGTCGGTGTTCTCCGTTACGATCTGTTGAAGCGGCGTCATTTATTGTAATCGATCACGACGGTGCGGCATTTTCGACGGGAGATGTTCGCGTTAGACTAAACATGTGTCATTACAATGACAAAAAGGGGCGCCCCATTTCGAAGGACCTACGCGTGCGAGTATTTTTCGCAGGGACTGGAATCACGGCCAACCGCGTCGGCAGCTCGGACACGTTGATCGTGTAGCCGATGCCACAGCTAAAGGCACAGAGTATCTGCCATGGTTCCCCGCCGTAGAAACAGCGAAACACGACCACACCGTACTACCATCATTGAGATTATAAAACCCTCAGAAAGTTCCTTTTTGTGCCGCGAGCACGATTTGAGGGATTGTGGCGTCGCATTTCTCCTCCACCGCAGGAGAACACTTCGAGAAACCCGGATGCAAACCGGTCGTTTATGGGATGTCAAGGTGGCCCCTTGGCCAGAAAATTGGGCGTATTTTTTTGGATTTCGGGTGGTACCCCGATTTGCGGGTTTGTCGGGCTCCTTTTGCCTGTCATCGTCCATCCCTGCCGACCGGCGGCTGTCCCGGGTTCCACTGGGCAGCCTGGTATCTAACTGCTGTTCACACGAACACTTAGGGTGACTTTCAGAACCCGTGAGGAGGATCCGGAAGTGACGCGGTGCCAAGCCGTCGTACCCGCGCAGGTTCCGGCACACCCCATCCTTTTTCAGAAAACAGCACCTCATCCGGCCCCCCCAGAGTGCATCCCGGATATTTTTCTGAACCCATCGGGTTGTTTTTTGGAGCAACGCGCGCCTAAGACCAGTGTGGAGCGATCTTAAGGACGTGTTTTCTCGCGGTGCCATCCGGCAACCGAGCAAGGCTGTATGCGAAGTGCATATCGCATTCAAAATGGAGAACGGAAAATGATACACAAAAGAGGACACTGGATCGTTCTCGGTTACGTATTACTCGGGGCAGCGGCGGGCGTCGGATGCCGCGAGCACTATCCACATTCATGCGTGTGGCCCGCCACGGGCGATGTGATTTATACACATCCCAAACCGCCCGAAGGAGGCTACCACACGGATTGGGATCCTTACGCGGCGACCATCGAGCTGGAGCCGGTGGAGGATATCAATCCCGTCGGTACGCAGCATGTGTTGGTGGCTACGGTACGGGATAAGGAAGGCAAACCTTTGCCGAACCGGCGCGTCGAATGGATTATCGCTGATCCAAGTGTTGGCGATATCATCGAGGTCGACGAGAGCGGATTTCGTGCCAGTCGCGGCTACAAGCAAGGCAACGACTTTGCCGTATCGCATACCAACAATAACGATCACGTTCTCAATCGCGGTAACGCCGATCCCAACGACGATATCTGTCTTACAGAGGGACAAACGTGGTGTACGATCACGTCACCCGTCGAAGGTACTACTCACATCATTGCCTATGCGCCCGGTATTTATGATTGGGACAAGCACAAGGTCTTTGCCAAGAAACACTGGTATGACGTTGCGTGGGAGTGGCCGCCTCCCGGAGTCAATCCGACGGGTACGTCCCACACCTTTACCACCAAGGTTATGAAGTACTCGGATGGTGCCCCGCTGCCCGATTACATCGTCAACTACGAGATCACAAGCGGTCCGGAGGGCATGTTTGATGCCAGTAACGCCTCAACCGCATCTGTGACCACGGATAACCACGGGCTCGCGACCGTTGTATTGACGCAGGTGACGCCGGCGGCAGGAACCAACGACATTCAGATTGACATTACCCGGCCTGAAGACAAGGAGTGTTGCAAGCCGGGCGTTCACATCGCCACGGGCCAAACCCAGAAAACATGGATCGCCCCAGGGATTGCCATTGAAAAGAGCGCCCCGGCTACCGCCATTGTCGGCGAGGAGTTCTCCTATCAAATCAGAGTGTCGAGTACGGCAGAAGTGCCGGCCGAGGACGTTGTTGTGACGGATGTGTTGCCGGATGGGATCGAGTACGTCTCGAGTCAGCCGGGTGCCGAGGTCAGTGGGCAGTCGCTCACCTGGCGGCTGGGCACAATGGGCGCGAACACGAGTTCAGACATCAGCGTTCGTGTCAGAGGCCTGAGAACGGGTCGGTTTACCAATTGCGCGGAAGTCCGAGCGGCGCAGGGCCTGTCGGATCGAGCCTGTGCCGATACCGTGATAACTGCCCCAGAGCTGATTCTCGAGAAACGATGTCCAAGCGAGGTCGTGATTTGTGACCCGATTCCCTATACGATCGTCGTGCGGAATCCTGGCGATGCACCGGCCACGAATGTTCAGGTGGTAGACGATTTGCCGTCGGGGATTCAGACCACAGACGGCAGGCAGTCGGTGACCGTCAATATCGGGACGCTGGATCCTGGGCAAGCCAAGCAGATCGAAATCAACGCCAAGGCCAACAATCCCGGCAGTTTCACCAACACCGCCCGAGCTTCGGCTGATCGCGGCCTGAGCGCTGAGGCAAGCTGTGCCACGATCGTAAGGCAACCTGTTTTGGTGATCACCAAGACCGGGCCTGACGTGCGCTATATCGGTCGTCCCGTTGAGTATCAAATCACCGTGACGAACCAAGGCGATACTGATGCGCGAAACACCAATCTCGTCGATACCTTACCCAGCGGGGCGACGTTCGTGGAAGCCAGCGACAACGGACAGTTCGCTAACGGGAAGGTGACTTGGAGTCTCGGCACACTCGCGCCGAATGGATCGAGGACGGTTTCCTTGGCAATAAGGATGTCCAAGCCTGGGCAAATCCGAAATGCCGCAGCCGTTCAGGCGTATTGCACAGAAGCGGCTGCAGATATCGTGACGCAGATCAAGGGGATTCCCGCGATTCTCCTCGAAGTGATCGACCTGAAGGATCCGATCGAGGTGGATGGCCAAGAGACTTATGTCATTACCGTTGTCAATCAAGGCTCTGCGGAACTCACGAACGTGGTCATCGCGTGTACGATACCGGAGGAACAGGAATTCGTTTCCGCCGAAGGTCCAGCCTCGCATGAGGCCAGAGGCAAGGCTGTCAACTTCGCGCCGTTGCCGAGTCTCGGCCCCAAGGCCAAAGTGGTTTATCGCGTAATCACGAAAGGCGTAGAAACGGGTGATTCCCGATTCAGAGTGACGCTCACGGGCGATCAGATGAGGTCGCGGGTTGAGGAAACCGAGAGTACCAACATTTACTAATGGCAAATGCGAGAACCAGCGGGGCACCGCCCATTCGAACCGGTGCCCCGCTGGTTTGTTTATTGGGTGGCGTCTTATCGGAATTCCTTCTCTAAAAGGGCGGAGGTGTCGTCTGAGTCGTTTCGGCGCGTGTGAGACACCTCCGAAGTTGTGGGCGCGCGTTCGCGGTTGGAATGTGCTTCCTTGTGCCTCGCAACAAGGAGGACGACGCGATTCAGCCCGCACCGCAAAGTGACCTACAATCATCAGCAGCAAGTGGGAGGCAGCACGCTTAACGCTTAGATGCCAGCACAACCAAGCCCAACGGGGTTTTGTGTTGAATGCCAGCAATCAACGTCAAAAAAAGACAGACGGATGATGCCTGTAAGACGAAAGGAGGTTGATATGCAACTCCATATCAACACACGAGCGGCGCGGGTCATTGCATGCGGTTTGCTGGTAGCCAGTTTCACACCTCTTTTATTGGCCCAAGCGGGAATGGGCAGCACAGGTAGAAATCCACAGGGAATGATTCGAACCCAAAATGCCTTTCCCACAGGAAACACCGCAACCAGCATGATCTTACTTGAGCGTGCCACACCTGCTGAAGTCCGCGTCGGTAATCCGTTCACGTATGAGATTCACATAAAAAACCTGACCCAAAAAGCGATACCGAACATCGTTGTCACGGAAGAGCTCCCGTTGGATTTCACGGTCGAGGCGATTCAGCCTGAGCCGGATGCGCAAGAGGGCAGAAGGGTTCGGTGGACGTTGGCGCAGCTCGGTGGCGGGCAGACGAAAGTGATGAGCATTCGGGGCGTTCCATCCCGCTTGGGACAACTAGAACCCTGCAATACGGTTGCGTTTTCGACGCAACTCTGCCACGTAACAAAGGTTGTCGAGCCCGCGCTGAAACTTGTCAAGACGGCACCGGCCGAAGTGATTCTGTGCGATACCATTCCTCTGACGTTCAAGGTTACCAATGCAGGCAGCGGCACCGCCCAGGATGTGGTGATCACGGACACACTTCCGGAGGGTTGGGCCACAACGGACGGTAAGACAAACCTCAGGATGAATGTGGGGACGTTGGCCGCGGGCCAATCCCGTGATTTCGCGACGTCGGTCAAGTCCACCAAGACAGGCAAATTCATCAATACAGCCATGGCTTCAGAAAGTGGCGGGATGAAAGCAAGTGCAAGCACTGAAACGATCGTCCGGCAACCCATGCTGACAATAACGAAAACCGGACCTCAAATGCGTTATCTAGGCCGGCCTGCGACGTACGAAATGACCGTGCGAAACACGGGCGATGCGCCTGCGAAGAACACTGTGTTGGTCGATACGATTGACGTTGGGGCAAGATTCACCGAAGCCAGCGACCAAGGCCAGGCATCCGGCGGTAAAGTGACGTGGAACCTCGGGACGCTTGAGCCTGGTACGTCAAGATCGGTGACGGTCACGTTGGTTATGACGCAACGCAAGACGGTTAGCAATACCGCTACGGTTACCGCCTACTGTGCACAAGCCAGTACGTCAGCATCCACCGTGGTCAAAGGCATACCGGCACTTCTGCTCGAGGTGGTTGACGTTGAAGACCCGATCGAGGTCGGCAGCAACGTGACCTATATCATCGCGATAACCAACCAAGGATCCGCAGAAGGGGAGAACATCGCGATCCAGTGCGAACTCCCGGAGGAGCAAGAGTTTGTTTCAGCAGAAGGCCCCACCCCAGATACGATAAAGGGCAAGATTGTGACGTTTGCACCTTTACCCTCCTTGGACGTGAAGGCCAAAGTGAGTTATCGCGTTGTTGTAAAGGGCATCGAGGCAAACGACGTTCGATTTAAAGTGATCATGACCGGCGCTCAGTTGATTACCCCTGTCCAGGAAACGGAGAGCACGCACATCTACCAGTAGGATGAGCGATCAGCCCGGATAGATCAGGATTTTGAGCTCGTCGCATAGGCAAACGGTGGTTGGTTGGCGCGTCGAGTGACTGTCCTACGATACCAGCCAATGACTTCGCCTATCCGGCAGAAGCTGGGTTCGTTCTAGGATGAGAGCGTATAAGCTCGAACATAGGAGCCACGGCCGTGACGAATCAACGGAGAGTGTCGCGGCATCTCCGGCATGTGTGGATCTTAATCGCATTTGGCGCAACGGTTATTGGCTGTGGTCCTCCGATACGGGTGTATTCCTATTGGGGGCCCGGAACGCGATTCTCGGAAACAACGCGCACATACGATTGGGCACCGGACGCCCAGCAGACCTCGGGTGAGGGTCGCCCCAAGAATCCACGTATCGATGAGCTCATCCGACAAGCCGTTGAAAAACACCTTGCCCTAAAGGGCTACGAGAAGGCCCTTCAAACCAAGCCCGATTTCTGGATCGACTACCGCGTTGCCCGCGAGGTTCGCGGAAACATGTATGGCGGCCCCGGTTTCACCGAGTTTGCCGAGGGGTCCCTGGCTTTGTACGTGGTCAATCCAGCAAACTCGAAACTGATTTGGCGAGGCATCGTACGAGCAGCACTGGACGATGCAGCACCTCCGGATAAGCGGGTGGAAATATTGGACCGGGCCGTCAAGAAGGTCCTTGACCAGGTCCCTTCGCGCCCAACAAAAAAATAGTTGCTCTAAAAGTGGATCAAAAAGGTATCACACGTCGTGGCACGAAAGGAGAAGGCCATGAAACGGACATGGAAGTGCCTAATCTCTGTCATCATGTTGGGTGTCACCTGGGGACTGGTGGCGGCTCAGGATGTCCAGCCATCGTCTGGAGAGCCGTTCAAAGGCAAAATCGCCCGAAGTTACGAAGAGAGTCAGGAGTGGTGGGCCGAACCCATTCGTCCTCCCGAGGGCGCGCCCAACGTCGTCATTTTTCTTTTGGACGATGTGGGTTTCGCACAGATCGGTTGTTTCGGCGGGCTGATCGAGACGCCCAACATCGACCGTCTTGCCGAGAACGGACTGCGTTACAACAACTTCCATACCACCGCACTATGTTCGCCCACGCGCGCTTCCCTAATGGCCGGTCGCAATCCGCACTCCATCGGATTAGGCAGCCACGCGCTCACCGCCATGGGCTTTCCCGGCTACAACGCCATCGTACCCAAGACCGCCAAGTCCGTGGCCAACTACCTGCAAGAAACCGGCTACGTCAACTACGCCCTCGGCAAATGGGACCACACGCCGCTTTACGAGGTCTCACAGGTGGGGCCTTTCGATCGTTGGCCGAGCGGCGAAGGGTTCGAGCACGCCTACACTTTCATGGCGGCGGACGTGCACCAGTTCATCCCCGTGATGTGGAACGACCACACACCTGAGCCGTATCGCAAGTCGGAGCATTTGGACAAAGATTTGGCGGACCGAGCGATCAAGTGGATCACCGGCCACAAATCCATCAAACCGGATTACCCCTTCATGATGTTATGGGCCTCCGGCTCGATGCACTCGCCGCACCACGCACCCGACGAATACCTGAAAAAATACCGTGGCAAGTTCGACATGGGCTGGGACAAAGCCCGTGAAATGATTCTGGCGAAACAGAAACAACTCGGGATCATCCCGCCCGATACAAAACTCACGGACCGGATCAAGGAAATCTCTGCATGGGACGCCCTAAACGAGGAAGAAAGGAAGCTCTACGCACGCCAGATGGAAGCCTTCGCAGCCCAGATGGAGCACGTGGATGTCCAAATCGGGCGGATTGTTGACACCTTGGAACGGATCGGCGAGTTGGACAACACCCTGATCTTTGTAACGTCTGACAACGGCGCCAGCGGTGAAGGCGGTTTGGCCGGCACTTTCAACGAAACGTATGTGTTGAACGGACTCCAGACCCCGTTCGACGCCAACATTCGGCACTACGATCGCTGGGGCGACGAAACCACCTATCCGCACTACCACGCCGGTTGGGCCATGGCTGGCAACACGCCGTTCCGTTACTTCAAGCAAAGCGAACACCGCGGCGGGCAGCACGATGCGATGGTCATCCACTGGCCCAAGGGGATCAAAGCCAAGAACGAAATCCGTCGTCAGTACCACCACATCAGCGACATCGCCCCGACGATCCTGGAGGCCACTGGCGTGTCCGTGCCTGACACCTACCACGGCGTCAAGCAGCAGCCGATGGACGGTACCTCGATGGTCTACTCGTTTGAGGATGCAGATGCCCCCAACCGGAAACAGCGTCAATACTACGAAATGTTCGGCAATCGGGCGATCTGGGCGGATGGTTGGAAGGCGGTCACGCTACACGCCAAGCGAATGCCTTGGGACGTGAACGTGGTCCTTCCGTTCGACCAGGATGAATGGGAGTTGTATCACGTCGCTGAGGACTTCTCGGAAAGCACGAACCTGGTTGACAAGTTCCCGGAAAAGCTCGAGGAGCTTAAGGCTCTGTTTGACGAAGAAGCCTGGAAATACAACGTCTACCCACTCTACGATGACATGATCCAACGGCTTGCCAAGCAGCAAGACCGCCTCTTTGGCGACAAGAAAGAATTCATCTATTACGCGCCGGGCGCTTTCCGTATTGCGGAGAAAGCTTCAGCGCCCGTCAAGAATCGCTCCCACACGATTACCACCTGTATCAATCTCGAGGGAGACGAAGAAGGTGTCATCGTGTGCGTGGGGGGCATGACCGGCGGCTTCACGATGTTTATCAAGGACGGTCGGCTCTACTACGACTACAACTACCTGGATGGCGTCTACTACACCCTCAAGTCCCCGCCACTGCCCAAGGGGCAGACGGAGCTGAAATTCAACTTCATCAGGACAGGACCGTTCGCGGGCACGGGTGAACTCTATGTCAACGACGAGAAAGTGGACGAGGCCGACATGCCCAAGATGCACATCAGCACCTATTCGTTGGCGGAAACTTTCGATGTAGGGCGCGACACGGGCACACAAGTGTCGAAGCTTTATACGGATCCTTTCCCTTTCGAGGGCGACTTGGATCGAGTTGTGATTCAGTTAACCGATTGAGGCGACGGCGTAGCACCCATAGGAGTCAATCAAAAAGCGTGATGAGCGTACAGGGACAGAGTTCAGCTTGTGCCCGTAGATGAGCAAGACGAAGTCTAAGGATAAATCCATCGAAAAAAGGAATTGTAGGAGACCGAGTCAACTCATTCTGGCGATGGCACTGGCGTGTTTCTGTACGCGTAGCTGGGCACAAGAATCCGCTACGTCCAGCGAGACATCCATGAGCCAAGGGGGTCGCAATGCGCAGACGCCTTCGACGCAGCCGGGAGAGATGCCATCGTTAATCCCCACGCTTCCGGACTACAGCGGTGACCTGGCAACCCGTAAGTATCTGACGGGCGACTGGGGCGGCGTGCGAACCGACCTGGCGGAAAACGGGATTCTTTTCGAGTTCGACGTCACGCAGATCATGCAAGGTAATGCCCACGGCGGGAGGGACACGAACAACGGGTTTCGCTATTCCGGATCGACAGACTACACGCTCAAGTTGGACACAGCACGAATGGGTTTGTGGCCCGCCGGCTTGATCACGCTTCACGGCGAAACTCAGTTCGGCCAAAGCATCCGAAAAAAGACGGGCGCGATTCTTCCGCCCAACTTCGACGGGCTTCTTCCGGTGCCAGACGACGGAGGCGCGACGACGCTGTCCGAGTTCTACCTCACGCAGGGCTTTGGTTTTTTTGGCCGGTTCGGCATGTCAACCGGTGAGGCCAACCCATTCGAACAGTTTTACAGCCTTGGCGTGGGCGGTAAGGGCATCATTCCGAATCGCGACAAGGATACCTTTGGCATCGGCTACTATCTGGCGAACCTGAGTGACGACTTGCCAACGTTCCTCAATACTTCGGACGAACAGGGCATCGAGGTGTTCTACAACATCGAGATCGTACCCTGGCTACATGTGACGCCAGATTTGCAGGTCATCGTTCGCCCAGGCGGTGGGTTCCAGGATCGCGATGTGGCGATCGTCTACGGCCTGAGGATGCAGATGAGTTTATAATGAAAAGGGAGACAGAAAGATGAAAACAGTAAAGTTCTCCGTTTACGGTGTCAGCATGGCGATGGTGTTGCTGGCTGTTGTATCCACAACGACCGGTTGTGTTACGGCTGCGATGATGGGTGTGAAGGTCGTTGGCGGTGCGGTGCACTCGGTCGATGTGGAAGCACAGTCGAAAGAGCTGCTCGACCAACCGCTGAGCAAGGCGGATGCCGCGTTCGGGAAGCGACTGAATACTTTCCAGGACACCCGGAGCAATCGCGAAATGATCACCTATCCGGTTAAGGGGGACTTGCTTTCCCAATACCGATGGGTGGTCGAGGTCGAGAACGACAAGATCGTAGCCCTGTCCAAGACGCAGTTCGATGCGGACGGCGGTCAGGACATCATCAAGAAGGCCCTACTCAAGGACAAGGTGATCAAAAAGAGTCCGAAGGAGATACACGCCGACAAGCATTTCAAGAAGTTGATTCTTGTACTGCGCAACCGTTCGACGGGGAATCTTGTTCGCGTGTATGACGTTCGCGGCATGCTGGATCTGATGGGCGCCCGTTACTGTGTGTTGGACTTCGACGGTTCTGATCGCTGCACGAAAATTCGCTTGGTGGGTGTTCCCGCGTCGGCGGGCAAGAGCGCACTCAAGCGATAACCAAGGCCTCCAAGCTAGCGAAGGAGATCCAACAGACACACAACAATACCCCAACGCACCGGTCACCCTCATGGGATTGTCAGCCGGGACCAGTATCGCTTTGTTTGCGCTTGAGGCCACGGTGTATCAGAATGAAGCGATTCCCGGAGGAATGGTGCGAGCATCCCTGAAGTCGCATAAGAGAGAGCAGCCATTCGAGCTTGAAGGTCAAGTTATCGACTACGGAGTTCGCTAATACAACGATTTGAGATTTTGAGTGTAGTGGCCTAAACGGAATGGAGACGACCTTCGCAACCGAAGGTACAGGCACGATGCTCATTGTGATGCTTTAACCCCTCCCTCACATCCAAAACAACAGCCTGATCCCAGCGATTATCACCCCTCAAAATGCAAGTGAGCCGCTTGCGAGCGATGCCGCGAGTCGGATGAATCTTGACAAGCTCTCGCAAGAAGTAAATCGACTCGGATAACCGTAAAGCACGGGTTACCCTGAACCGATGTCAGAACCACGAAGTCACAGGGTGTTTGCCCCATGTTCGTGAGCCTGTTTTATGGCAACACCGGGCGTGGTTTTATTGGACAGAAGAATTGTCAACACCAAGCCAGTCGTATGGAAAGTGCATCACGGCTGCGTGTGGTCTGAACGACATGTTTCGTTAGCATGTGGAAAATGCTTCGACGAGACATACGCCGTTCGCAACAAGAATGCTGTCCGATAACGCCCGTCGAAAGAGCGGGAATCGAGATGCCGTGAGCGTTGGGGAGGTTGTGTTTGGGGAATGGTGCGTACCTTTAAATGATGTTTGTCGTGGCGCAACGATGTTGCGAAATCGGGCTATGGAACGATGGCGCGAGACCCTCATATGGGTAGATCGGCAACCTGCAGTGTAAGCACACTGTATGAACGAGCATGGATCACCGCCACGATTGCACCGGTAACTTTCCCGCCGATGAGGGATCTGTACAAGAAACGTTATGAAACAGGTGGACCCAAGCGTCCCGTGATGGGTACACAAAGGCTTCGGACCAAGCTATCTGCCCGCTTGACGAAGCAGACAAAAGTCAAGACGCCAGCATCTGTGCTCGGTCAGGCAAGGCCATGGCCAGGAACGATTCCGACCAGGCAGACAGAGCAACGGATCGGCGCGCAACGTAGGGTGGATCTGACCTCAATGGGCCAGCCATCGCCTCAGACTGTTCGACACTGGCCGCTCCGCTTCGGCAACGAGCTGGAGGCCGAGTTTCAGCGCTACTACTTCAGCACGTCGCTGAAGCACATGCGTATTGCGCAGACCGTCGGGTTTTTGCTCTACGCCGGTTTTGGCCTGTTGGACGCTTATCTCGTCCCCACCGCCAAGTACCAATTGTGGTTTATCCGATACGTCATCGTCTGTCCGATCATCGCCGCGTCCGTTGTCGCGACGTTCTGGCGCGGCTTTGAGCGGTATCATCAACCCATTATCGGAACCACGATTGTCGTTGGCGGGTTGGCGATCGTCGCGATGATCGTCCTCGCGCCGCCGCCTGGTGACGTGACCTATTATGCGGGCCTGATGCTCGTTATTCAGTTTGCCTATGCCTTTTGCAAACTGAGATTCATCTGGGCCGCCGTCACGACAACCCTGTTCGTGATCGCCTACGAGTTCGTCGCCGTCTTTGTCGTGACCACCGACATTCCGATTCTGGCCAACAACAGCTTCTTCTTCATCGGGGCGATCATTATCAGTGCGTTTTCGGGCTACTTCATCGAGTTTCATACACGTCGGGACTTCTTTTATGGACTCATGCTTGGCAAGCAAAAAAAGAAGACTGAGTCCATCAATAAGCGTCTCACCCGAGAAATGATGCAACGTAAGCACAGCGAGCAAGAGCTGGCTCAGCATCGCGACCACCTGGAGGAGATCGTCGCGAAGCGGACCTCGAAGCTCCAGCAGTCAAACCAGAAACTCAAAGTGGAGATTCAGAACCGGCTCAAGGCAGAGGTCGAACAGCAAAAGGCCAAAGAAATCGCTGAGGAAGCAAACCGCCATAAGAGCGAATTCTTGGCCAACATGAGTCATGAAATCCGTACGCCAATGAACGGAATCATTGGTATGACCGAGCTTGCACTGGGCACGGGCCTCACGGAGTCACAGCGCGACCACCTGATGACCGTGATGCAATGCTCCGAGTCGCTTTTGTCGCTGCTCAACGACATCCTCGACTTCTCCAAGGTGGAGGCCGGCAAGATGTCGCTGGAGATGATCGAACTCGACTTGATCGCCACCGTGGAAGGTGTGGTCGATCTCTTGGCCCAGAGTGCAGAAAAGAGGGGCCTGGAGTTGATTTGCGATGTGCGCCCTGACGTCCCCAGCCACATCATCGGCGACCCGATTCGGATTCGACAAGTGCTGACCAACTTGGCCGGCAATGCCATCAAGTTCACAGAGCAAGGCGAAGTCATCCTATCGGTCGAAGTAACCCAACGGCAAGGCCAGTGGGCGACGCTCATGTTCGCCGTTCGGGATACCGGCGTGGGGATACCGCAGGAAAGGCTCAATTCCATCTTCGAAAGCTTCACCCAGGCCGACGGGGCCACCACGCGTAAGTACGGCGGGACCGGGTTGGGTTTGACCATCTCCAAGCAGCTCATCGAACTGATGGGAGGAGACATTTCGGTTACAAGCCAAGTGAACCATGGCAGCACCTTCAGTTTCCGTTTGCCATGTAAGATCAGTCAGTGTCAGGGAGTTTCACAGGAAGCCGATAAGCAAGAAGGCCTCGAAGCCAGTACCCTATTGGCCGCCAGACGTGTTCTCATTGTGGATGACAACGCTACCAATCGAACGATTCTCGAGAAAACACTGGAACGTTGGCAATGTAACACGGAGTCCGCATGTGACGGCCCCAGTGCGCTCGAGGCTATCTGTCACGCGGACAAACAAGACAATCCATTCGATCTGGTTATCCTTGACGTGCACATGCCAGGAATGGATGGATTTGAAGTGGAGAAAGAGATTCGCCGTGCATCATTAGAGGTTACGCCCTTAATCGTATTCCTCAGCTCGCTTGGTTTGAGCAGCGAGTGTGCGGACAACGACGCCGTTTCGCGCAACACCTACCTGACCAAACCCGTCAAGCAGTCGTTGCTTATGAACACGTTGTTGACGGTTCTCAGAAGCCAACGCGAACAGCCAGCGAAACCTGATATGCAGAAACAGATCAAACAAGTCGCAAGGCCGTCCGCTTCCTGCTTACGCATCCTGCTCGTCGAGGACAACCCGGTCAATCAGAAGGTCGCGATCGGCGTCCTGACGCGATTCAATCACCGTGTCACAGCGGCTGAAAACGGCAAGAAAGCCCTCGAAGCCCTCGAGCGTTCATCGTTTGATATCGTCCTCATGGACTTGCAAATGCCGGAGATGGACGGGATCACTGCAACACGACACATCCGTGCAGACCGACGCTGGCACAACCTCCCGGTGGTCGCGATGACCGCACATGCACTCGCAAGTGACCGCGAACGTTGTATCGCGGTCGGTATGAATGACTATTTATGTAAACCCATTAGAGCTGAGGAACTTGAAAAGATGGTTGAGAAATGGGGGTATCAGCAATCAGGAGTCTCAAAACCACCATCGCCCGATGCCAAACAAGGCGGTACGTCGAAAAAAGCACAACCCTTGGACCTCGACAAGGCACTGATTCTGCTCGGAGGGGATCGTGAGTTGTTTGGCGAAGCCGTAGAGGCTTTCCTGGAGGACATTCCGCGCATAATGGATCGGCTGCAGTCGGCACTACAGGAGGGGGACACCACACAATTGTATTCAACAGCGCATAGCCTTAAAGGCAGCGCATCGACCTTATGTGCAGAGCCCATACGATTCGTCGCACAACGCATCGAACAGTTGGGACGCCAAGGTGAAATCAGTGACGTCGCCGCCTTGGTTCAGGAACTCGAAGCCGAAGTTGACCGGCTACAAAAGCTGGTAACGTCGATTCATCCTACGAGGGAACACGATAATGACCCGACCCTATCGAATTCTCGTGGCTGAGAACGATACGACCAGCCTTGTTGTCCTCCGGCGAGCGCTGGAGAAAGCAGGACACGAAGTCCGCACAGTCGGCGAAGGTATCAGCGTCGCTGAAATTGCTGCGCAATGCCATCCCGACGTTATTCTACTGGATGTGACAACGTTACAGCACGACGGTTTTAGCGTTTGCCGTGACCTCAAAGCCCAGGAAGACATGGACGACATTCCGGTCATTTGCATGACCTCGGCATCCGATACCGCACAAATAATCCAAGTGTTCGCTGCCGGAGGCTGTGATTACCTCACAAAACCTTTTACCGTACAGGAAGTGTTAGCGCGAATCGATATCCACGTGCGACTCCGCCGCGCAGAGGAAGAGCTGCGCCTCAAGAATAGCCGAATCAACGAACTCAACAATGAACTCGCTGACGTGTGTCGTATCGATCCACTCACCAAACTTCTGAACCGGCGGTCATGGGATGAGGCCATTATCCAGGAACACGAAAGATCCCAGCGCTATGGACGCTCTTACAGCATCATCATGATCGATGTGGATCACTTCAAGGCCTACAATGATCTGTACGGTCGACAGACCGGTGACGATTGCCTGCGTCGAATCGCCGATACCATCGTGACGATTTGCAGGCGCGTCGAACTTGTAGGACGTTACGGTGGACAAGAGTTTGTCGTCTTGGTGCCGGAAACAAACGCCGAGAAAGCGGTCAAGCTTGCCGACCGAATTCGCCGCGCAATCTGGGGGCTTGCCATTTCACATTCGAACAACATCGGTGCAACCCGAATCACCGCTAGCCTTGGCGTGGCCGTAAGCGATCAAGCCCCTTGGGAAGACGTTCTCCGAAGAGCGGACAACGCGTTGTATGTTGCCAAGCGAGCCGGCACAAACATGGTCTATGCCGACCATGGTCGTCCGCCAAAAGCGCAAACGGTTAACCAGGACAAGTCATCGAAGGAATCGGCCGAGCTCACGACGGAGGACGAAACCAATCGAATTAGCATCCTGGTCGTTGACGACGACGCAACCAACCGGGCGGTATGTAAGGGCTGTCTGCAACGGGCCGGATATCAAATTCGAGAAGCCGAAGATGGAAATGCCGCCATCTCGCAAGTCAGTGAGAATCCGCCGGACCTGATCATCATGGATGTCATGATGCCCAACATGGACGGACTGGAATGCACTCGTAAGCTCCGGGCCAATCCGGAGACCCGAGACATTCCGATCATCATTGTCAGCGCCATGACACGAACCGAGGACATCTTGTCTGGCCTAACCGCAGGCGCAGACGAGTACCTTTCCAAGCCAATTCGCTCTTCAGAGTTGATCTTGCGCGTTCAATCGATGGCGCGATTACGCCGGGAGCGGATGGATCTGCTGCTCAGTTACGAAGAACGAGGCAAACAAATGAGGATTCTGACGCGCCTCGTCGAGTTTTGCCGGGCCGTCGGCAACAGTAAGAGCAAAGATGAAATCCTCCAGCAGACCGTCGCGGTCGTCGCAGACGTGACAGACTGTCACCGCGTCTCGATCATGCTGCCCGATGAAAAGATGCGTTTCTTGGAGATTGTCGAGTCGATCGGGGTAGAAACCGCGTTGGCACGCTCGGTCAAAGTGCCGATTGGCGAACCTATCGCGGGCCAGGTGTTTGCCGCCGGTCGGGCGATCGTGGTCAATACGGAACAGGAAGCTCATACACACGCCGGACATTACGATGCACCTTTCTTTGCTAGCGTCCCGCTTGTTTCCGCGCCGTTGGACGCAGGCGGACGAGTGGTGGGCGTACTTAACGCAACGGAAAAATTCGACAGTTCGCCTTTCCAAGACCGTGATCGCGAGTACATCGAACTGATCAGCAAAGTAGCAGGAACAGCGATCCACGATCTCAGCATGCGCGAGGCACGCGACCAAGCATCCGACTCGATCATGGTAGCGCTGGCCAAGCTTGCGGAGTACCGCGACAACGATACCGGCAAGCACCTGAACCGTGTCACCCACTTTTGTCTCATGTTAGCGGAAACACTTCGAGAGAAACCCGAGTACCGCGAGGAGATCGATGACGAGTTCCTCTATAACTTAGAGCGAGCGGTACCGCTGCACGACATTGGGAAAGTCGCCATCCCCGACGAGGTCCTTCTGTTTCCGGGTCGACTCAACGAAGAGCAAATGGCCATTATGCGTACCCATACGATCGCCGGCGCCAACACGATTCAGTCGCTCATCGATCGGGCGCCGGGGGTCTGCTTCCTGCAAATGGCAATGGATATCGCACGCTATCACCACGAGCGACACGACGGCAAGGGTTACCCCGCCGGGCTTACCGGCAAGGATATCCCCCTCGCTGCCCGCATTACCGCGGTGGCTGATGTCTATGATGCGCTGACGACCCGCCGCGTCTATAAAGAACCGTTTAGCCACGAAAAGTCTGCCACAATCATTTACGAAGGGTCGGGCACGCAATTCGATCCGGACGTTGTCGCAGCATTTACACAACGTGAAACTGAGTTTGCCCTGTTGGCACAAACCATGGCGGACGACATTCAGCCGCAAACAGAGGGAACCAAAGGATCAGCAATCGCTACGGTCTTGAACGCAAATGCGATGTTAACCGCGTAAGAGGCATCTTGATAATGGGTTTGAGTTATCGCAATTCTGTAATAGCGCCGTAGAGCGCAGTCCCGTGAGGTCTGTCCTCTCCACGGGATACCTGCGAAAAACCTGGAAACGCGCGCAAGAACGCTTCATTGCCCCAGCCAAGAAGCCAGCGCGTATCAATGCGTTCAACGGTGGCTTATGGTTCGGCCGTTTCCGTTAACGCGTTTTGTGCCAACTGGAACGTTTTGCTGCATCGGGTTTGATTGGTAAGGCGTATCGACCAACGGTTGAGGCTGCTTCGCTTTGCTGAGCTCCACGAAGACGACCCTTTCGTCCTCTTCTACATAAACCCGCTTTTCCGCAATCTGGTCGCTGGGGATCTTCCGTGCCGTGTCGATAAGTTCTTCGCGATTACGGAAGATCAAATCCCACGCCATAAAGGCCTCCATATAGCCGGCACCCACGATGTCAGGCAGAAAATTCGTCAGCAGCGTCACCCCCCCGGAGCGCGTCGCGTTGAACATCCACGTCGTCAACCGGGTCGCCACGGCCTGGGAGAGGTAATCATAAAGGCCAGCAGCGTAGACAAAATCGAATCCGCCAAGGTTCTTGTGCTTGCCGAGCAGTAAATCGCCAATCGAACCGTGGAGGGTTACGACATTCTTGTTGTTGAAACGTTCGAGAACGTGGGCGAGGCTGTCCTTATCCTGGTCGAAAGCGACATACTCCGCGACCTTTCCTTCCTGAACGGCTTCGGATATCTCAGCTTCGCGCAAATGACCGCAAGCGATTGAGAGGATGCGCATGTACGGACGTTGTCGAGCGATACGATCAATAATACCAGCAATCCTGTCGGCACGGGTTCGTACCGCGCGGGAAGCGGGTGTATTCGTCGTAAAGGCGAAAATATGCTTGCCTATCGTCGTCGTTTGAGGAGGGCGATGACCGTAAATGTAGTCCAAGAGCTGCGCGTCACCGGCATAGCCGCGAGGCTTCTGGGCGCTGTGAAGCGTAAAGGGATCTTGATGAATCAGTGTCGCCAATTCGTGTTTCGGGACGACTTCTTTGCAGAAAAATTGCCACCGATCCTTGGACATCTCACGACGTATCTCATGGAGCCCTTGAAGAAGTTTCGCCATCGTACTCGAAACACCCTTCGGATCATGCGGAAACTTTTGATAGATTTGATCGAGCAAGCGACGCCCTTTATCGACCGATTTATACGACCCTTGATCGACCAACTCATACGGCATAGCGTCTGACATGGCGACTCCCCTATCAACAAAGATTGTCATTTGACGACATGGTTCGCTTCCCTCGCCGAAAGCAGCCGCCATCCTACGCGTTGGCACAAGAACTTTCAACCTCTTTTTGCTAATGTGAGCTATTATTTGCCGTTTCCAAAAACGGAACGCAGGAAACGCAAACAGCAAAGGAGCGCGCTACCAACCGCGCAAGAATTGCGCCACGCTGACTTCGGAATCTCGCCGGATTCAACAACAATCAACGAACCAGCAAGATGGTGTGTCCTGCGCCAAGATATCGTCACACAAGCATATTTAAACACAAATCGGGGAGTCGTTGATGAAATAGGTGAACTACAAAAGATAGCGAATCGTCAAAGCGACCGCAGAGCAGGAACACTCATCAACAGTCCGTTCGTGAATGACATGCTTCGCGAGATTCCTTCGTCCGATAAATGGATGCCTTACAAGCGAACGACGCAAAAACAGTCCGATAAATGTAGCTTCTTTGTCAGTACCGAGAGGATGTTATCGGGCGTACGGGTGACGAATTTTATGTGACATGCCCCAGAAGAATTTAAGTTTTGTGTCCCAAGCCAACTACCAGCGGAATCCGAATCCGATCGAGATGCTGTGCTGTGTCTGGGCCATCGTGCTGTTCCCGTAGTCGATACCGAAAGGAATCCGACTATAGCCGGGGCCGCGAAGCGATTCGCGAAAGGCCAGGATATAGCCGCCACCCACCCACCACCGATCCGTTTCATAGCGTAAGCCAGCAGTGGCATGATGGCGGGAAAGAACAGAACACATCGGCGACAGGTTCTGGCGGGGTACCGGTGCAGTCGCGTAGTGGTAACCGAGACCGAGCGTCCAATGAGCGTCCAACTTAAATTCCGCTCCCAACATGAACGCCCATTGGTCACGGTAACCGAGCGGAAGCGGATAGCGCAGATCGATGAGACCGTTGGTGGCCACGGTCGTGGAGTGAAAGGTGCTGTTACGGTAATTGGTCCATCGGGCTTCACCGATGAGTTTGAACCAATCGGCCACATCCCAAGCGGCTCCGACCGTTACCTTTTGCGGGAGGCGAAGTTTGTCAATGTTGATTTCACCCAGGTGGATGGGCAGCAAGCCAAGCAAGGAGGCTTCACCATCGCCTCCGGCTAAATCGCCGAACCAGCTAGGCGATCGGTAACCAAGCCCAAACGACAAATCGTCACGGGCCTGGTAGTGCAGGCCGACTTGGAAGCCGCCGCCATAGGCATAACCGCGACCGAATTCCAGATCCGCCGGCCCCAAAACTTTGCTGAACTTGCACGTTGCCACTTCCGCTCGGGCACCGATCCCCAAAGACAACTTGTCCGTAAGCTTGTATGCCGCGTTGATGTGAAAAGCGACGTCCTTCATGTCGGAGCCAACCCGCCGTTTCATGAACGGAATCATCAGGTGCCTCATCTTGAAGCGTGTGCCCAAACCCGACTTCGAATGGAAAGCAAGTCCAAGAGTCAAACGATCATCGACCGGCAAGACCAGGCCAAAATTATGCAAATGAATTAGCGTGCAATCGGAAACGTCATGATCGATCGGTCCACGCCAAGGCTCGACAACGATTGCAAGTTGGGTGGCGGCATCAAAGGCGTATTGACCGCGAGGAAAAAGCGATAGCGAGGCGGGATTGTCAATCTGGGATAGAGCCGAATCGCCCACTGCGACATCAGCTCCCCCGCGCATCCTCGCCTGGGTGCTGACGCCGATGGGTTCCAAGGCATCGGTTGCCTCGACGGACTTCGAACTCTGCAATACGGTCAAGGCGATAAGGATACAAACGAAACGAAATCGCGCACGACACAATCGCGATCCAGTTCCATCCGAAGAGAATAGAGCACGACTCGGAGTACGATCGTCAAGGTACTTCATGACTTGTGCCAACTTGACCCTTGTTGGGGATTGCTTCGCCGTGACCGGAGAGGTCGTGTGACTTCGTCGTACCATGATGTGTCCCCCGACCCAGACGCCAAGCCCGCGTCAATTCCCATTTTGCATGTGAGACCCTGTCCAGAGGGTCAAGTTACACCTTGTGGCATATCACATATCGGTATACCGACGAGATTCTTGAGTTTTTTTCGGAACTTGTACCCCGCAGGCGAGGGTATCTGGAACGCTGAGCACCGTCGAATCAACAATCCGGTGCCGCGATACATCTCAAACAAGGGTTCGTTCCTCGCGTCGGGTCAAAAGGAGATAGAGGAAAAAGCAGCCGCCCACCAGACTGGTCAAAACCCCCACGGGCAACTGTCGAGGCTCCTCGCGCAACCACCACATGGCATTGCGCGCCAGTACATCGCACAACGGCAAGAAGGCAGCACCCGCGAGGACACAGGCCGGCAGCAAATGACGATGAATCGGCCCGACCACAAAACGCATGATATGCGGGACAATAAGCCCTACAAAAACGATCGGACCACTGTGAGCAACAACCCCCGCGGTCATCAACGAGGCACTAAAATAAATCAATCGCCGAGATCCCTTGACCGAAACACCTCGGCTCGCCGCCACCAGCTCGCCCATCATCAACAAATCAAGATCGCGGTGCAGATAGATCGCGACGCCCATGGCCAGCGCAACCATTGCTGCGGACTCGTAAACCGGGTCGAACCCAACCGTCTCCAGTGAACCCATCATCCATTGCAAGATATGCCGAAGATCGTGTTGCTGTGCAAGATACAACAGCATCGCAATCAGCGCCGAACAGATAAAGCCAATGGTGACCCCAGCCAATAATAACATCGCGATGGATCTACCTTGGCGAAGATGGGCGACCGTATAGACGATCATCACACAAATCAAGCCGCCGCCAAACGCCGCCACGCTGACGATAGGGATCCCATGCCACAGTCCGCCGCCGACGGTGAAAATCGTCAGGGCAGCTCCCAGGGACGCACCGCTCGAGACGCCGAGCGTATAAGGCGACGCCAAGGGATTGCGGAACAACGCTTGAAACATCGCCCCCGCAACCGCAAGTGCCGCACCGGAAATCATGCTCAGTAACAAGCGGGGTAAGGCCAGCTCCTGCCAGGCCGCAAAGAAAGATTCGCCGCATGTGCCGACAAGCATGGAACCGATCGCAACCGCACCACAGGCAGCAATAAGTGCAACATAAACAACAGAGGGTCGTCGTAACATAGCATCGACCTAGGACCGGTCAGACTTTGCGATCGCACGAAAGCCCGTGTCGCACGAACATCTCAGCACACATCGCCAGCATCTTATGGCGAACGACGTTGAAAGCGCGGCTGAACCGCCAACAAGCCGCCGCCATCACGGTACAGCACAAACTCCGTATCGAACAGTTGCCTCAGCCGATCCGTGTCTTCAATCACATCAGCAGGTTCATCGAAAAAAACAGCCCCGTCGCGAAGGGCGATCACACGGCCCCCCAGCGCGATCGCTAAGTTCAAATCATGACAAATCACCAGCAACGTATGCTCGGTTTGAAGAGACTGCTGCATAATGCGAACCAGTTCCGCCTGATGGGCCGGGTCCAGCGCCGTCGTCGGCTCATCGAGGAACAAGGTCGGGGATTGCTGGGCCAGCGCAGCCGCAAGCCAGACTTTTTGCCGTTCGCCGCCGGACAAGGTATCCACTCTTCGATCAAGAAGAGAGCTGATGCGACAGGCTTTCACGGCCGAATCAATTGCTTGCGTGTGTCGCTCATCGGTTTGCAGCGATTCCAGCGGGTCAACGTGAGCATACCGACCCGCTTCAACCACGTCACGAACACGGAAACCTAGATAGCCCTCATGGATTTGCGGAACATACGCGACTCGCCGTGCAATTTGCCGACGGCTCAGCTGGTGAATCGGCTTTGAATCCAGCCGAACATCCCCTTGTGCCGGTATCAAGCCCAGCAAGGCCGCCATCAGCGTGGACTTGCCCGCACCGTTCGGACCAATCACTGAAACACATTGACCCGCCTCGATACGGAACGAGACGTCGCGCACCACCACCCGGCCCAGCCGAGTCACCGTCAAATGATTTGCCTCAACCACCATATGAAAACGTCACAACGTTCATGCACACGCTGGATCACCGACCGATGATCAAACGAGCCTCTACCACACAAAGCGGTCGTCAGCGAGCCGGGCACGCAATTGCTGCATCAATGCATCCTCATCGGCTTCCGTCGGAGCATAGTACGTTACCGAGAAACGCAGATAAGAACCGGCATCATCCCAAGGCACCGTACAAATCGAACGCTCCCGGATGAGAAACTGCGACGCATCCTCACCCGTCGCAAACGTCGCGCCACCTTCAACGCCCCGAGGCGCGCGAACATAAAGGAAATACGTCCCGCCAGGCATCTTGGCCTCGAAGCCAATCGCGTTCAGGATACCGACCAACTTGCGCAACCGCCGTTCATACTTGCTGCGAATAGAAGTAGGGATTGACGCATCGCCCAGCGCTGCCGCGGCCGCCTTTTGAATCGCAATGAACTGGCCGCTATCGCTGTTGTCTTTGACGTCGGCAAACGCACGTACGATTCGCTCGTTACCGGCAACAAAACCCAGCCGCCAGCCGATCATATCGAAGCCCTTACTCATCGAGTGCACTTCGACGCCGACTTCTTTGGCGCCTTCGACCTCGAGGAAACTGAGGGGCTTTCGGCCATAGCTCAGCATCGAATGGGCCGCATCCTGAATCACCACGAACTTCTTGGCTTCCGCCAACGCAATCACGTCGCGGTAGAAAGATTCATCCGCCAACGCACCCGTCGGACTGTTCGGATAATTCAGCACCATAAGCTTCGTCCGCTGATAGATCTCATCCGGCACCGCCTGAAGATCAGGCCGGAAACCGTTTTTTTCCAACAACGGCATCGCGAACACC
>Ga0180434_10001815_pt1 | contig 29864 bp, 21 predicted proteins | sample SS_ome_7_FD_132453 | JGI IMG/M metagenome (GOLD analysis project Ga0180434, IMG submission 132453) | Hypersaline lake sediment archaeal communities from the Salton Sea, California, USA - SS_1_D_2 metaG | ecosystem: Environmental > Aquatic > Non-marine Saline and Alkaline > Hypersaline >... | reverse complement strand
TATCTGCAATGGGATTTAGATCACCGTCGCCATCTAAGGGGCGAACTTTGCCGTCCACGTCCGTCGGTTCGAGACTTCCCGGCGGGTCATTTGTCCCTGTATCAATACAAGGCGAAGAACAAGTCAGGTGATAGTCGTTCGATCCGACGAAATCGGGGACAAAATTAATGTTCCCAGCACCGGCCCAGCCTCCCTGAATATTACTGTGAATCACGACCGGTGAACCACCTGAAAGCTGTGTACCCGAGTTACTCCACACAATGCAATTCGCAATGTTCGGGGTTCTACCCGATTCACAATAAATCCCCCCTACCGTGGCGGTAGAAGAGTTTCCAACGATTGTGCAGTTCGTGATGATCGGATTGCCATCACAGCTAATCCCACTACCATCACGCGAAGACGTGTTGTATGCAATCACGCAACTGCGAATGGTAGGGCTACTTAAGTCACAGTGAATTCCTCGGTCACCGTTACTTGTAATCATGCAATTCGTGATCCTCAGCACCAAATAATCATTAATGGAGCGGATTCCCCGACCCGAGTTTCCAGAAATTGTGCATTGCTTAATCTCCATATTGTTTCCGGTGCTGAACAGTCCAGCACCGTTATTCTCAACCGTGCATCCGGTGATGCCGCCATTCGTGCTATCGCAATAAATACCGTAGGAGCTGTTTCCTGTAATCACGCAGTTTGTAATTGACGGACTGTAACGGTAACAATAGACACCTCTACCCGAATTCCCGCTGATCGTACAATCCGTAATTGCCGTATCGCGGGCACGATTACAATAGATACCATCCCCATTGTTGCTATTAATAACGCAGGCCTCCATCTTCACATTAGCGAAATAGCAATAGAAACCTGCTCCCATGGAATTTGCTGAGTTCTCGCTAATCTGACAATTCCGTATGGTCGGGCTGGCCTCAATACAGCAAATTCCTCCGCCGTTTTCCGCTGCACCGTTCTTAATCGTGAAACCTTCCAGCACGGATGATGCATCCTCGCCGGAATAAAAGTACACGCCCCGGCCTGCACCTTGGCAGTCGATGATTGTGCTGGTAGCACCGCTGCTGCTTCGCACGGTGATGGCTTTGCCGCCGAAGTCCAGGTCGCGATTCCCCACGCCCGTATACGTCCCCGCGCAGACCACAACCTCATCGCCAGCGACGGCGGCATCCATACCGGCCTGGATTGTGAGATGATCCCCGCTACCATCCCAGCACACGATGATCGTGTCGCCTCTCAGATTACTTGAAGCGACTACGAATTGAACAGCAAACCATAACGCAACGGAACAAAAAATCGAACGAAATGCCATGACCCGTCCTCCCCCGATAAAACATATGTTGGGTTGCGCCGATACCCAATTCGCCGACAAAATATGTGTCACCATCATGTTATAAGACCTATAAGTGAATGTCAATAAAATATACTAAAAAACCACCTTTCGTCTTGCTATGCAATTGCTCCATTTTGACATGCAATTGCACCATTTTATTTCCTCAAGCATCCACATGAGAAAGAGGAGTGAATCGGGTAGGATCACCAAAACGAATCCCGGCAAACTCGTGAGTTCCGTCGGGATGCTGAATGCGAAACGCAGTTACCGATGCATTGTGTGTTTGATTGAGATGATTTCTGATGTCGATTTCCGATCGCGATTTACCGTTTCACGGTTCGTTGCACGAACAAGTCGCCCATCTTTGGCGTGAGCAGGTTGAGTCTTGGCTAGTTTTGGCTGACGGGTTGGCGGCGATGCGGCACGCGCGTACGAGGCGTTTCGACCTGAACGGCTCCGTCGTGACGGCCCAATGCAATCCCGCTCGTGTGCAAAGTTCGTCAGCCAACTCGGGCGCGAACCACGCTGGGCCTCGACGATGTGTGCTCTGCCCGGAGAATCGGCCAACCGCTCAGCAGGCGATTGTCTACCGGGATCGGTGGGTCATCTTGTGTAATCCGGTGCCGATCCTTGAACCCCATTTTACGATCGCGTCCATCGAACATACGCCTCAACGTTTGGCATCAGCGATTCCCACCCTGCTGCAGCTCGCCCGCGATCTCAACGGTTTATTTACGGTTTTCTACAACGGACCCGACTGCGGCGCGTCCTTGCCGGACCACCTCCATCTGCAAGCCACGGCCGCCGAGTGTTTGCCCTTTGAAAAAGAACTGGCTGAGCAACTTCAACACAACCCGTGTAACGATTCAATCCCATCCAAACGGCAACAGACGAGCGATCAACCTGCGGGAATCGACTGGGTCCAATCCGCTCCTCTCCGCATCGGCATCACATACCCCCCACTCCGGACCGCGGTAGTGCTTATGGGCCACGACGCAGACGCGTTATCCCTCGAACTAGCCCGGTTGGGCCAAGTGTTGAACGACATCTGTCCGGCCATCCCCGAACCCCGGCTCAACCTGTTCGCACGCTACACGCCTGACGGCTATTGCGTCTGGGCTTTCCCGCGAGCCGTCCACTATCCGTCCACCTACGGCACTGGTCCGGACGACTTCCTCATTCGCCCCGGCGCGATCGATCTGGGCGGCATCCTCATCGCTCCGCGTCCGCACGATTTTGACCGGCTCGACGAAGCGGTTGTGCGATCGATTTACGATGAGGTGCTGTTGTTGCCGGAAGATGTCGCGATTCTTCGCGATCAACTCGCCGATTGACCACATGCCAACCCATGTGTCGCATGGATACCTTGCCCCTTGTGGTTGCAGCTGGAAATGCGACAATATCTGTTAACTTGAAGTTACGGGCACCTTGTCGCTGGCACGGTATCTGGGAATCGTTGCGATGCCAGAACTACCTCCGGCATTTTCCCACAAAACTCCTACGCGATGGTGGGGCCAGGTCCCGGCTGGCGGCCGCTTGCCTCACCACGGTCTCCGGATCACGATCAGCTCATGCTTGGGGGTAATCCTTCTGATCGTCGCGGGATTCTGGACGCACCATGCCGTCATGGAATCGCTGCTGGAAATCCAAACGGAGAACTTGCGAACCATTCTCGAAGCGGACGTCGCGGGCTTGAAGGTCTGGATGGATAACCAGATGTCCGACACCCGGTCCTTGGCGAACATACCGCAGGTACGCCAGTACACACAGCAACTCGTGACCATCGGCCGAGAACCTTCGAATGTGCGTGATAAAATCCTTGCCTCGGACGCCCATCGCGAACTGGTCCAGGTCATCAAATCGGAGGATCTGCTGGAGGAGCGTTTCGGATTCACCGTGGTGGACCGCAGCGGTTTGCTTATCGCTGACAACGAGAGCGAATATGTGGGGCAACGACTTTCTCCGCGCGGCATGGCGACGGCGGCACGCATCTTTGACGACCAAGGGGCGGTGATTGCCAATCCTTACCACAAAGGCTCCCTGGTCTCAGGCCAAGAGATCCCCGTCAATCGGTCTTTTCTACTTGTCGCAGCACCGATCCGGGATAAGAACGGTGAGATCATTGCGTCGCTGGTGTTCGGCATCGATCCCGAAAAGGACTTCACGCGTATTCTCTCCCTGGCTCGTCTGGGCGAGAGTGGCGATACGTATGCGTTCGACGAAAGCGGTGTCATGATTTCGGACAGCCGATTCGACGATCAGCTCAAGGCGATGGGTCTGTTGCCCGACACGCCTACCAGCCGACCGATGATGAACGTTCAGCTTCGCGACCCTGGTGGCAATCTGACGCGGGGGTTCAAGCCGGACCGGCCTCTCTCCGCCATGCCACTCACGAAAATGATCGCGTCGGCTGTGACGGGTGAATCCGGTGTCGATCTCCGTGGTTCACGGGACTTTCGAGGCGTCCGCGTCATCGGGGCATGGATGTGGCTTCCGGCGTACCACTTTGGCGTGGCGATTCAGGTCGATCGAGCGGAGGCTCTCAAGGTCTTGCGTCCACTTTGGATCGCTTTCTCCACCTTGTTCGGCCTGTTAATCGTCGCCATTGCAGCAATCCTCATCAAGACGTACATCAATCTGCGTCTCAGAAACCGCATCGACGAGGTCAAGCAACTGGGCCGATACACGCTGATCGAGAAAATCGGCGAAGGCGGCATGGGCAAGGTTTACAAAGCTCAACACGCCATGCACTTGATTCATCGGGACATCAAACCGTCCAATATCATTCTGTGCGAACGCGGTGGTCAAGCAGATGTCGCGAAGGTGCTCGACTTCGGACTCGTCAAGGACGTCAGCGCGATGGGCGTCTACGACGTGACCGCGCCGCAGGTCATGCCGGGTACGCCGGCCTACATCGCCCCGGAAAGACTCAAGGATCCCTCCATAAATGACACGCGGTCCGATCTCTATGCCATCGGGGCGGTCGGCTTCAACCTTCTTACTGGCCGCGATGTGTTTATTGGCGCTAGTGCCATGGCGGTATGCAACCAGGCCATATCCGTCGATGCGCCGCGCCCCTCGGATGTCGTCAAGGCTCAGATCCCGACGAAACTGGAACAGATCATCTGCGACTGCCTGGAGAGGGATCCCACGAAACGTCCACCTGATGTGGTGTCGGTCATGACAAGACTCGAAGCGGTTGATCTCGAACCCTGGACACAGGATCAGGCACGCCGGTGGTGGGCGTATAATCGGCACCGGATCAGCGGCAACGCTGAGTCGAAATTAGCGCCGGTGTCACCCTATGGCACCCATGATTCGACGGTTGCCCTCGACGTCGGACACTGATGGTCCTAACATTGATGTATCACCATAAGCTTTGCCGGCGCGTCTCACAAGCAATGTTCTTGCCCACACGGCATCAACGGTTCAAGATACAGGTCGTCGGCGAATCGTCCGACGTGGGCCGAATACACAAAAGCTAACTTCAAACACGATGAAAGGAGTGTTGATCATGTCAATCCTCGAGCCATCGTTTTCATGTGCGACCACGGGCCGATTGGCGGTGGTCTTGTGTCTGTTGGTGGCCATGGTTGGCTGCGACTCGACCGCACCGGATAGGACCTCTCGCTTGGAGCGAGCCTACGTCTACTATTGCGACGGCGCCGGGGGAGGCGGCGTGCTGGCGAACTACGCCGGCGGCGTTAAGGCCGGACTCATTAAGGCGGGGTACGCTGGCGAGGGCGAGGTATTCTCTTGGAATACCGGTCTCGGCGTGATCGCTGACCAGAACTCGACCGTCGCGTACAAACGGGGCAAAGCAGCCACGCTCGCGGGAAAGATCCAGGAGTACTCGAAGGATTACCCAAACGGCACGGTCACCGTGATGGGTCTCTCCGCGGGAACGGCGATCGCTGTATTCACGCTTGAAGCGCTTCCGGAAACCGCTCAGGTCGATAACGTCGTTCTGCTTTCCTCATCCGTGAGTGCGAACTACGACCTAACCCGCGCCCTTCGTCGTGTCGGCACTGACATGTACGTTTTCACCTCGGAGCAGGACACGGTGCTGCGTTACCTTGTGCCGATATCCGGCACGGCGGATCGTGCAGCCGGGCGTATTCCCACGGCCGGCTTACGCGGGTTTCAGGTGCCGCCGCGAGCCTCGGGCGAAACGCGAGAACAATACGCCAAGCTCGTCCACATTCATTGGCGGCCCGAATTCGCGAAGAAGGGATACCGTGGTGGCCATACGGACGTGGTGAACGCGATGTTTGTGCGGGATTACGTGGCGCCGCTGGTGATGAAGGAACGTCGGCGGGTCACCCCTGAGGTGGTCTCAACGGAGGGCCTGGTGCGTAATCCTGACCATGACTACTGGAGTACCTCCAATACTGGGGCCTGGACCCGGTTCGAGGGCTACGAGATCATCGGCGGGAAAAAGGAATTGCTGCACGTGATCGAGCGGCTGGTGAGCAAAGACGATCAACAGGTCGTTCGTGAGATGGAGTACTACCAGCCCGGACAGGCTCAGCCCTTCCGTGTGCAAAGTTTTTTCGAGAAATCGCTGATCGAGCCGGAGAAGCACCCGCTAACGCATCCAGGGACAAAGGTCAAGAACTTGCCCAAGGAGAAGTTGAATATCGCCGGTAAAACGCTGGAATGTGCCGTGCAGCAGGTTCACGCCACAGCAAACTTCCCAGATTGGGGTCGGGACATCCGGGCCAAGTGCTACCTGCATAACCGTGTGCCGGGAAGGTTGGTCCAGGTGGAGCTGACTTCCCATAAAGGTGAACAAGAGTTCCAGTTCTTCGGCAAGGTGGTGGATTACGGCATTGCGCCTCGGTAACGAGATCTCTACAGTGGCGTTGCTGGCTGGCATCGAACAAGTCGGAGGACGGGTAACCGGAAAAAGGGAAGGCTGTGAACGTAAGCTTGCTTTCTCGAACAGATTCGGCACGATCCCTTGCGACTGCGCCACGCCACTGCCCGCTTCTTCATGGAAAACCATAGGTTGGATGGCTATATCGACCATTTGATCGCGCGTAACCGATTGCATATACTCCTTTTCCTCGCCGGCCAGGATCGAATCATTGACAATGATGGAGTCGCTGGCGTGCTGAGCCGCGGAAAGAATGTATCGATCACGACTATCACCGACGAGGATCAAACGCATTCCGTTCAATTTGACGCGCCGGAGCGCCTCGTGCAGGACATGGCACGATGGTTCAAAGCACAGAGGCGAATGAGTGTACAGAAACCAGGATGATCCCCGGCATGGCAAATTGACGCGTACGCTCTCCCAAGAACCTTCCGGGGCGTTTTGAATAAAATACGATAGCCCTGGGTCTGGCTGCAATCCTATACTTGCGTTGAGGAATTACACTGCTATTCTGTGAAGGGTTGACCCATCGGGAGAACGTCCTTGCGTCTGCGCAACACACTGCGGCAGGATCATCGCTCGAAGATCGGCCATCGTCGTGTGATGTCGGCTGCGCTGTCATCATCACCCGCGAACACCCCCATCAAAGCGCCATGTGAACCACAAGATTGCTCTATCTCGCTCAGCAAGCCAGCGTTTTTTGACACCGTCACCCATCGCATTTCCGTGACGAACGTGCCGGTCGAACGGGTTGATCCATACTTACGTGATCCCTTTCCTGAAACGACTGAAAAGGTCCCCACCCTATTGCCTCGAAGGCAGCGGGTACAAAACCAAAGGGAGGACGTCTAAGCGGCTCGGGGAATGCTCACCGCTGCCCAGCCGCTTGCGGCAAAGCCAAGTGACCCTCACGCCAACCGACATCAACAGACGCTCGAAGCCGATTCAGGAAATCGAGGGTGCGGTCGTCCGCTTTGCCGGTGATTCCGGGGACGGCATGCAACTGACCGGCAATCAATTCACCACCGCATCCGCCATTTTCGGAAATGATGTCAGCACGTTCCCCGATTACCCTGCGGAAATCCGTGCACCGACCAGCTCACTCACGGGCGTCAGCGGCTTTCAGATCAATTTCAGCAGCCGATCGATTCACACACCTGGCGACCATGTCGATACCTTGATCGCCATGAATCCCGTTGCGTTGAGGACCAATCTCGGCGATCTGGTTCGGGGGGGACTCATCATCACCAACAGCGACAACTTCAACGACATCAATCTGGCGAAGGCCGGCTACGCGGAGAACCCCCTTGAAGACGGTTCACTCGACAAAAACTACCGCGTGGTCAAGATTCCACTTTCGCGGTTGAACCGTGAGACCTTGGCGGATACCGGCTTGGGGGTCCGCGTGATCGATCGGTGCAAAAACTTCTTCGCGTTGGGACTCACGTATTGGTTGTATGACCGTCCACTCGATCCAACGTTACATTGGATCCACAACAAGCTCGGAAGAAGTCCCGCCATCGCCAAAGCGAACATTCGCAGCCTCCATGCTGGCTACCACTTCGGCGAAACGACGGAGCTATTCACTACGAGCTACCGCGTCGTCAAGGCCACGATTCCACCGGGCAAGTACCGTACGATTACCGGTAACGACGGCCTGGCCATGGGGCTGATCACTGCCGCCCAAAAAGCGAATCGCAAGCTGTTTTACGGAAGTTATCCCATCACACCGGCCAGTGACATTCTTCACGCCTTGGCCCGGTACAAGAACTTCGGCGTCTATACCTTTCAGGCCGAAGACGAAATCGCTGCCGTGACTGCTGCCATCGGTGCCTCCTTTGCGGGGGCCTTGGCGGCTACGGGGACCTCCGGCCCCGGCTTAACCTTGAAAAACGAGGGGATCGGTCTGGCGGTCATGACCGAACTCCCCCTTGTGATCATCGATGTCCAACGCGGCGGCCCGAGTACAGGCCTTCCCACCAAGACCGAGCAGGCCGATCTACTGCAATCGCTTTTTGGTCGAAGTGGTGAATGCCCTATTCCTGTCATCGCCCCCTGTTCACCAGCCGACTGTTTCAACACTGCCATCGAGGCGTTTCGAATCTCCATTCGATTTATGGTGCCCGTCCTGGTACTGAGCGACGGTTATCTTGCCAATGCGGCTGAACCTTGGTGTATCCCCGACGCGAAAGACATTCCCGCCATCGACATTCCTGTACCGGAAGCCTCCCCCGACCAACCCTTTTTGCCGTACGCTCGAAACAACGACCTGGCTCGTCCATGGGCGCTGCCCGGCACGCCTGGTTTCGAGCACCGCGTAGGTGGGCTCGAGAAAGAAAACCTCACCGGTGTCGTCAGTTACGATGCGGACAATCACCATGCGATGGTCCAACTCCGGGCTCGCAAGGTCGCCAACGTCACCCGGATGATTGAACCGGTTGCCGTGACCGGCCCGTCATCAGGCGAGCTTTTGGTCGTGGGTTGGGGCGGCACGTTCGGGGCCATTACCGTTGCGTGTGATCGTCTGCGTGCCTCCGGGCGGCAGGTCTCCAATCTGCATCTTCGGCACCTCAATCCCCTCCCCCCCAACCTCGGAGACGTTCTCGAGCGATTCAAGCGTATTCTCGTACCCGAGGTCAACTTGGGCCAACTCGTCCTCCTCCTGAGAGCAAAATTTCTCGTTGACGCGGTTGGCTTCAATCGCGTTCGAGGCAAACCCTTTTTGTCCACTGAAGTCGAAGAGGAAATCGTCCGTCTTTTACAGGAAAAGAAGTGACGCCTATGTCCACGTCCAAACCCAACATCGAACTGCCCGTCCTGAAGCCCAAGGATTTTGAGAGTAACCAAGAAGTTCGATGGTGCCCCGGGTGCGGGGACTATGCCATTCTCGCGCAAGTCAAGAAGATACTTCCACAACTCGGCGTCCCCCGTGAAAAACTTGTCTTCGTCTCCGGCATCGGATGCTCCAGCCGATTTCCCTACTACCTCAACACCTACGGTTTTCACGGCATTCATGGCCGAGCGCCGGGCATCGCCTCGGGCATCAAGGTCACGCGACCCGACTTGTCGGTCTGGGTGATCACCGGCGACGGCGACGGCTTGAGTATCGGAGGTAACCATTTGCTCCACTTGATCCGCCGAAATATGGATATCAACGTTCTGCTGTTCAACAACCGCATCTATGGGCTGACCAAGGGGCAATATTCACCGACCTCCGAATTAGGCAAGACTACGAGGTCGTCCCCGATGGGCTCCATCGACAATCCGATCCACCCCCTGTGCTTTGCGATCGGCGCCGAAGCCAGCTTCCTCGCACGCACAATTGACGTCGATATCCGGCATTTGGCGTACACGCTTGAGCGGGCGGCACGCCACAACGGCACGTCTTTCGTCGAAATCTACCAAGACTGCAATGTCTTTAACCACGCGGCCTTCCAATACGCCGCCGACAAGGAACTTCGGGCAGAACACACGCTCTACCTCGAACATGGCCAACCGATGGTTTTCGGTAAAAACCGCGACAAAGGTATTCGCCTGAACGGGATGGACGTCGAAATCGTGGAACTCAAAAATGGCGTCACCGAAAACGACGTTCTATGCCACGACGAACAGGCGCGTGAACCCACACTCGCCTACTTGCTAAGCCGAATGACCTATCCCGAATTCCCCGAACCGATGGGTGTGCTGCGATGTACCGATAAGCCTCGTTATGATGATCTAGCTGGCAGACAAGTGGCTGACGCGGTGGCACGAATGGGCGAACTAAGCCTTGACGCTCTCTATAACGAAGGCGACACTTGGGAAATCGAAGCAACCGCCTCGGAATCGGCTACAAACGTTCCCCCGACATGAGCCACTGCGGCCAACCGGACGCATGAACCTCCGCCTTATCTCATGAACAAATCAAGGAACAACCAAAATGGGTTCCTTGCTTGCCGATCGCCACGAAGGTAGATTCTCCCCAATCTCAGTCCCCGTCGGAAACCACCAACGCGCGTATCTTGCGTGACTCCCCAGCCCTCCGTTCGCTCGCTCTTTTCCGTCTCCGTCATCCACATTTTTCTGTCGCTCGACATGCCCGTCGAACGCCAAAATATTGATCGCGTTTCGATGCCGCCACATCTCTTCACGCAAAAACGAACCGCGATAGGTGACCGGCCCAACATCGTGCGCCCGCCACGCCCCCTGCGACGTGAACCCCCAGTTCGCATTGGCGATTTGGCCCTTGGTCTTGGAGACGACATGCGCATCGGCGAGAAAGGCCTTGACCGCGGGGTGACGAAGACGGCCAATCTTGGGAACGTATCCCGCCGGGACACAGTCTTCCCACCACCAGAGTTCACCACACACCCCGTTCTCCGTTGCCGCGGCCGTCCCCACATACATGAAATAACGTGACGTTGCGTAGCTTGGGGCCAAGGCGTCGGGAGGAATCAACTCCATCAAGTCCGCATACTCAACCGGACCGGCTCTACGACGATCGGATGGACAACGTGGCAGTTGCTCCACGGCCGACTTGTAGCGGGCCATGAACGCGCGCGGCGGCCGAGTTCCCATGTTCCGCAACAACGGATTGGCCCAATCAAACACATGCAATGCCGGGTAATTCTCCCGGTTGTACGTGTCCGTATAGGACCCGTCATCAAAACCAAAACCTGGGCGGGCACCATTGCCACTGGTATTCGGTGATCCGACCAGCCATCCCTGGCTCTCCTGCGCATAACACGCTGCAGCCAGGCCGATTTGGTGAAGATGCGCACCGCACACCGCCGCTCGTGCCTGCTCACGAGCCCCTGCCAGGCCCGGCAACAGGATCGCCAGCAACATCGCGATGATGGCCAAAACGACCAGCATCTCGATCAACGTGAACGCGCCGTACACGCCCTGCCGATCGGCAACGCTGCTTGCCGAATCCGCACTGCCCATCTGCCTCGGTCCCCACGAGTTAGCCAATCTTTCCTGACAAACCATGCTCCCAGACCTGAATAAATGCACTATACCGGTGGGAAAACGATCTTGCCACCCTCCCGGCACACTTTCTGCCGGCGAACAAACGACAGGAATTGTCTGCACGGCCCCACTCTTGGTCGACCGGTGCGCCGCCGACGTAGCCGGACCTCTTCAAGCCGAGTTGTATCCCCAATGTAGCCCGTAAAAGACCCATAACCGCCGATTGACAAAACACTTGGTAAAATACCCCCCAGAAGTTATTATGGGTGATTCAGACGAGCAAGCGCGGGTGAGGCTTTCGGGTCGCAAGCTTGTCGATAGACGAATAAGTATGAGCCGCCAACGAACAGGGCGACCATGAACGGTATTGCCTACTCCGCGACTGGCGTGGGTCATGGACCGGGCAAACGTCCGATAGACAAACATCTTCGTAAAGGCTGTTTCGTCAATCTCTGCGCCGGGTGAATATGAGCTTATCTATGGCCGCAACCGGAACTGTACCAGCTCGATTTTTGCGTGACAGCGGAACCAGTGTTTTCAACGGCAATGAGCTCCTCTTCAAAGGGGCCTTGGAAACCGAGGGCGGTGTCCACCTCCTCACGGGCTATCCGGGTTCACCCGTTGCGACTTTCTTCAACGTGATCAACGAATCGGCTGCACTGCTCCGCAAACACGGCATCGAAGGGCGTATGGCCAACAACGAAGCATTAGCCGTCTCTTCGCTCAATGGTTCGCAAATGGGGCCGCTTCGGGCCATGGCCGTCTTCAAGAGCGTCGGCTTGCACGTCGCCAGTGACGCACTCGCCTTGGGCAATTTGGCCGGCGCGCATCCGGAAGGTGGCACGGTGGTGGTCGTGGGCGACGATCCGTGGAGTGAATCGACCCAGGTCCCCGCTGATTCGCGCTTCCTCTTTCGACACCTGTTTGTCCCCACGCTGGAGCCGAGCACGCCTCAGGAAATTAAAGATTTCGTCAACATCGCTTTCAAGCTTTCGCGCGCCAGCGGTCTTTATGTCGGCTATATCATTACGACCACGCTGGCCGACGGCGGGGGCACGGTCGTCTGTCACCCTAATCACTACCCACTGACCAACGCCAACCACCGCTTTAGCTTGAACACGTATACCCTCGATCTCGAGAACACCGTGTTGCTTCCGCCGCGTACGGGTCGGCGCGAAGTGGAGATGCCTCAACGCTTTGAACTCCTTCTCCGAGAAGTCGACCGCCTCGGCATCAATCGGTTGGCCGATGTAAGCAATTCCAATGATGTTCTCATTGTCACCAGTGGACTGGCTTATCAGTACGTGCGTCAGACGCTGGATGATATCGGCTTGAGTGATCGCATTCCGTTGCTCAAGCTCGGTGTGACCTACCCGCTTGATGCCTCACGAATCAGCCCCTTGCTCCAGCGATTCAAGCACGTCCTCGTTATCGAGGAGCGGCGATCTTTTATCGAGGACCAGCTCGCGAAAATCGCATTACGCCTTGGCCAAACGGGTAACACACGCGTCGCCAAGCTGTGGGGCAAGCAGTTTCCTCACGAACTTGCGGGGTTCCCGTCGGCATTGGGCCTCAATATTTCGATTGTGACCGATCGCCTTGGCCGTTTCTTGCGGGCCATCCAATCCCCTCTCGCCAGCAGCGCAAACGTCGCCATCGAACGGGAACTGAATATCATTACGGAAACCGCTCAGCAAGATGCCCACGCCATCGGTCGAACGCCAGCCTTCTGCCCCGGCTGCCCCCATCGCGACTCCGCCAATGTCTTGCTGCAGATCAAGGAACAGTTCACAGACGAAACCTACATGCGCAAGCATCACCGCCGCGGCGCAGTCGATCTGGTGTTCCATGGTGACACAGGCTGCTACACGATGCTCATGTTTGAGCCCAACACCCCCCTTATGCACAACTACTCGGGCATGGGGCTCGGTGGCGGCACCGGTAGCGGCATCGATCCCTTCATCAGCAACAAGCAAGTCGTGTTCATGGGCGATGGTACGTTTTTCCACTCCGGTGCGACCGCCATCAGTAACTCCGTCGCCATGTCGCAGGATATCACGTACATCATTCTGGCAAACGGCACGACGGCCATGACCGGGCATCAACCCAATCCGACGCTCGACACCGACCTGCTCAATCGACCGATTCCAGCCCAGGATATCGAACAGATCATCCGCGCCGTCACCGGTCATCGCAGTAAGATCGTCCGTGCGGATCCGGCCCAGCGCACAAGCTATAAGAAGCTTCTCGAAAAGACGCTGCTGGCTGACGGCGTGAAAATTGTCATCGCCGACAAGGAGTGCGGCATCACCTTCAACCGTCGGCGAACAAGACAGGAACGCGACGAGCAAAAACAACACGGCTTCCTCCGCAAGAAAGTTCACATGAACATCACGCCGGAGGTCTGCGACTACTGTCTGGAATGTACAAGCAAAACCGGATGCCCCGGCTTGACGATCGCCCCAACCGACTACGGCCCTAAGGTCGTAACTGACCTATCCTGGTGTGTCAACGATGGGGCGTGCGCCCACCTGGATGCGTGTCCGTCGTTTGAAGAGGTGATCGTCACCCGAGAACACCCGCCCACGCCACGCGGCCACAATATCATGCTCGAAGACATTCCCGCGCCAACCATCAAGTTCGATGGTGACGTTTGGCGAGCATGGATCGCGGGTGTCGGCGGTATGGGGATTGGTACGGTCACCAGCATCCTCGTATTTGCCGGCCAATATGACGGTTACTACGTCCAGTTCTGTGATAAGAAAGGGCTGGCGATTCGTAACGGCGGCGTCTACTCACAACTCATCTACGGCAAGAACGATAACCCCCTTTGCATGACCGTTGGCTACGGCAAAGCCGACCTGTTACTTGGCGTCGACTTGCTCGAAGCGGTACGAGCGGCGGATTCGAAGGCACTGTTCCGTGCCGTCTCACCCTCCCGCACCGCTACCGTCGTCAACACGGACCGTACGCCGACCATCCAAACGCTCATAGGGCACAAAGGGATCAACGTTGAAGAGATGGAAGCGGTCTTGAAGCGTGTGACAAAACCCGAGCACTACTTCTCCGCACGTATTTCCTCGCTGTGCGAGCGGATTTTTGGGACGAAGCTGTATGCGAATATCGCAATGCTCGGCGTCGCCTACCAATTGGGATTCGTACCCGTCTCGCCCGAAGCGATCAAAGCCGGCATCCGTAAAACGATCCGCGCCGACTTCGAGAAGAACCTTCGCGCTTTCGACGTGGGCCGAAAGCTCGTAAGCCACCCTCAACTGTTTGCGGAAATTTTCGGCGAGCAGCAACCTTCACGATCATTGGCCCGTACCGTGCGCGAGAAAGCCGCCTACTTAAACATGCGTCTGCTGGGCAAACGCAAAGCTTTGCGCGTGGACAAGCCTGGCAAAACCGGCAAACGCCGACTTCCCGACACCAAAACCGCCAAAGCCTACAAACACATGGTCTACACAACCTTGCGAGCATGCCGGGAACTTGATCGTGAACTCATGCGCGATATCGCAATCCGCATCTACGACCTGATCCAATGGGGCGGCGTGCGGTATGCCCGTCAATACGTTCAGCGCATCCGGTGTACCTTCCTCGCTGATCACGAATCGCACAACTTCCAAGCGACCCGCGCGGTGGTGGGGAACTTGGCCAAACTGATGCTCATCAAGGACGAATTCTACGTCCCCTACTTATTGACGAGCTATGAGAAACTCCGCCGTGATCGCCAGATTTACAATGTGAATCCAGCGAACGGCGACCGTATCCGCTATCGCCGGACCTTCCATCCACGGTTCTTCGGAAGACAGGTCGATATCCGCAGCCCGCACTGGACGCTCTATCTGTTGCGGAACTTGCGTTTCCTCCGACACGTCATGCCCTGGTATCGTTACCAAGACAGGAAACTGCTGCGCTGGTACAAACAGGTCGTCGATGATTTTACGACGATCGACGATGCCCACTACGAGCCGTATGTCGAGGCCCTTCGCTCCGTGGAAAGCATCACCGGCTACGCGGAAGTTCGCTGGCCCAAAATCAAGGCCGCCCAAGACCGGGCCATGCAAATCCTCCAGTCGATTCGTAAGCCCAGCATGACCACCAAGCGACTTGCTATTTAACGGTGTGCCTGGACATGCAGCGTGCAGCCAAACGCATGCGTGCCGTACGCGCAACGAACGCCTCATCGCTCACGACCTTAACCCGTCACCGCTGCAATAAGCTGGCAAGCGTCGCGTGCAATCATCAATTCCTCGTTCGTCGGAATCACCCAAACCGCCGTCGGGCTTCGGTCGGCTGAGATGCAGAAAGGTTCCGTGGACAACTGCTCGTTGCGCGTCGCGTCAAACTCGATCCCGAGTAACGACAACCCCTCGAGAATCTTGGCCCGCATAAACGGTGCCCCTTCCCCGATTCCCCCGGTAAACACAATCGCATCACACGATCCCAAGCCGGCTAGAAATGCCCCCAGATATTTTCTCGCACGATGGGCGAAGACATCAATCGCCAAGGCTGCCCGCTCATTGCCGGCCTGGGCTGCATCGTAAACATCACGCAAATCACGCGAAACACCACTGACACCCAGCAATCCCCCCTGCTCCTCCAGGGCCACATGGATCGTGTCCAGATCCATGCCCAACCTGGCCAGGTGAAATATAATGGCGGGATCGACATCGCCGCAGCGTGTCCCCATCACCAGCCCCTCCAACGGCGTCAATCCCATACTCTGATCCACCGCTTTGCCGTTTCGAATGCTGGTCACACTACAGCCGTTTCCCAGATGCATCGTCACGAGGTTTGGCGTGGGTTTGCCGAGTAGTTCAGCCGCCACCAGCGACACGTACCGATGGCTTGTCCCGTGAAAGCCATAACGGCGAATACGGCGATCGGTGTACCATTCGTAAGGTAATGCGTAGATGTACGCTGCCGGAGGTAGGGTCTGAAAAAAAGCGGTATCAAAAACAGCGACATTAGGCTTGCCCGGCAAGCGGTGCATGGCGGCACGGATACCAGCCAGATTGGCGGGGTTGTGTAGCGGAGCCAACTCGCAAAAGTCACCAATGGCTTCAATCACGCGGTCATCGACCAACGCTGCCTCCGAAAAAGTCTCGCCACCATGGACAACCCGGTGACCGATGCCGTCAATTTCGTCCGTACTGCTCAACGGCGGCTTCTCACCCGACCGGGTCAACAATCGAAGCACGCACCGAACACCCGCTTCGTAATCCTCGATCGGTTCGGTCACCTTGGCTTCGATACCCCCTGCGCGGTAAGTGATGTAAGCCGTTTTTTCGCCAATTCGATCGATCAAACCGCTGGCCAGCTCCGACTGATCCCGCATATCAAACAACCGATATTTGATGGAAGAGCTTCCACAGTTAATGACCAGTATCTTCACCAGCGACTCCTCCAAAACAGCACCGTCGAGCCTTCTCGCGTACAGCCAAAGGATCTCGTTCCCCGAGACCCGCAAGAGTATAACGTGCCCGTCATGCGCAATCACATCGGGATCATCATGCGCCCATCTCATCCGCAGACACCCGGGCCAGTCGGTCTTGCCAACAAACCCGTTTTCCGGCCACAATATCCGCATGAAACAGCCGCCATTCAAAGCGCGTTTGCATCTCACACGAGAACAATGCCGGGCCGTTGACGAGTACGCCATCACCGAGTTGGGTATCCCAGGCGTCGTCTTGATGGAAAACGCTGGACGAAACGCAGCGGACCACATCGAACGATGGATACGTAAGCGAAGTCGAACATCATCCCGTCCGGCACGGACTGTTATCATTTGCGGAAAAGGCAACAACGGCGGCGATGGGTTTGTCATCGCACGTCACCTCACCCATCGCGGGTACGACGTTAGGATCGACCTCGTTGGGGATACGTCATCCATGGCGGGCGATGCGGCTGTAAACTACGCCATTGCTGGGAAGATGGGCGTCCCCATGCGTTCGCTGATCGACCAAAAAGATTTCATCGCGGCCCAAGAACGATGGCAAACTTGTGATGTGATTGTGGACGCGATGCTTGGAACCGGTTTTGTCGGCCAAATACGTGATCCGCTTCTCAGCGTGGTGACGCTAATCAACGAACTCCAGAGACCGCTTGTCGTTGCCATCGACTTGCCTTCGGGCCTGGATGCAAACCTCGGTTGTACGGGTGGGACAATCTTGCGCGCGGATCAGACAATCACTTTTCTCGCGAAGAAAGTGAGTTTCACACAACCCGAAGCCAAACAGTGCCTGGGCCGCGTTACCGTGTGTGACATCGGTGCGCCGACCCAGTTCATCGTTCAACAACTCGGTCTGCCGGCGTCATAACGACAAAGCACATCATCAGCTCATCGTATCCAGACCCGCAAAACGCTTGGGTTGCGGGCATAAAAAGGCGAACGCCTTAGGGTTTGGCCGCCACCTCGCCCTGCTTCACATCGACAGGCTGTGTTGAAGGTGCTTCCGGTTGACTTTCGGCACCTACCAATTCCACTTCGCCGTCAGCGGGTCGCGTCTCGCTACCCACGGGCTGACTGCTCGGGCGTTTTGCCATGGCACCACGCGGCCGATTCGTCCGAGCTATCCGAAGATTGAACTCCCGCCGCTGATCGCTTGTCGGTATACCGTCCAGTCGGGAACGGAGCTGTTCATACAAGGAACTGATGGGGCGTTCGAGCCGTTGCCGATGATCTCTGATGGAAGAATATTGCTTTTTATATTGTTCGAGATCGGCGGGATTCGTCTTGGGAGTCCTACCGCTCAGTGACTGAAGACGGGTATCCAATTCAGCGAACTCTTCCTTATGCGAGTCCCGGTACCTTGCCGCTGCCTGCTTCAGCTCACGCAAAATCGAATATGCCGTTTGCTGCTGTCCCTCATCGAGCCGATACGATCGAATAAAGTGCTTGACGTAAATATCCCAGCCATCCTCCATCTTGCGGATCCGGCGTGGTGATCGGCTGATTCGGCCAAAATCCGCTGGGCGAACATCGCCGTTCGACCATCGCTCGAGCGTCCCATCGAACTGATCGAAAAAGCGAGTCATCTGTTGAAGGTCCCGGTCGTGCTTCTTCTTCTGCTCGTCATTGAGGATCTCACGCCAGTCCATGTTGCCGTCAAGAATCTCCTTACGGATGGCGCTCATAAGCGGAGCCGCTCGGCCCGCAAACTCCATGGCCACTTCCTGATCTGGCATCTCCTGGCTCATTCTGTAACCTAAATACTCAGAAAAAAGCGTACGAACATCTCGTTCATGTTCAATAAGGAATTCTTTGACCCGCTGATTCATCAGTGCCCGTGTGAACTCCTCTTGCTGCTCGTCAAGGTCGTAGTAGCGTGTGAGTGCCGCCACCCATACGTCCATGATCTTCGGCACGCTCCAGAACAACGGCGAACCGGCAAAAACGTTCCGCTTGTTCTCCTTTTCCGCTGCACACACCGGTTTGGCCCAAGCGAACGAAACCAATAACACAAGGCACATACCCAATGTGAGCCTACCAAGATTCCGCATGAATTGATTCCTCTCGACCATGACACCCCGCCCTGCCAATCCAACGACCTGTGCAAGCCAGCGCCCACGCATGCGCATCATTATCGGAATATCACCCCTATTGATTCCAACGTCCTCGTGAGAAAGACACCCCAATACCTTGCACTCCGCAGGACCGCTCATCCTTACGCTGCCCGTTCCGCCCTTGGCGGGTCCGCAACCCGACTGGCCCACCCTGTCATTGGGCTATCGTGCCATTGATCCGATCATTATACGGTTCGGCATCTGTCCGGTTGCACGTCATCAACCTGGAGCTTCAGTAATACAAAAATAAATACCCACTTTAACTATCCTGAACCGCTGACTAACGACTAACAAACCTAACCCTATTTTAGCGGTGCACCGGAGGAGTGAAAAGCGGCCGGGACAGCCGACACGCCAGGAAAGCCTCGCCGTTCAGCTCTCAATCAGGCTTATTATCCTGGTCGACCTAACCGCACGAATTATGTTCGCCCCACAAGCCTAACAATGTCTGTACGTTAAGATATCGGCGAGATAGGATAACAGCCATTGCTCGCAACGACATCCTAAGGCGGACCGCCTTTTTGTGGTCCGCAACGAAAGCGTTTTGCCGGTCGAAAAGATGCTCGCCAAACGCAAAGAAGTCTCAGCATAAGAATCTAGATCCTCAACAGGAAATATGACACCGTGCTCATCATCTGGATTGGCTTTCTTGTTCTGATACTTTTGCTGCTGGCCCTCGACCTCGGCGTATTTCATCGTCGCGCACGTGCCGTCAGTATCCGCGAAGCGCTCGTCTGGACATGCGTCTGGGTGATTCTGTCGCTCCTGTTCAACGTACTGGTTTACTATCTCTATGACAGACATTGGCTTGGCGTGGGCCTCCAGGTGGGGCATGAATTGTCTGGCACAGAAGGAGCCCTCCAGTTTTTTACCGGCTACCTCCTCGAGAAGTGCCTCAGCGTTGATAATATCTTTGTCATCGCGATGATTTTCGCCTATTTCAGCGTACCTCTGGCGTACCAACATCGCGTCTTATTCTGGGGCATTCTCGGTGCCTTGGTCATGCGCGGCATCATGATCGCAGCAGGGACAGCCCTGATCCGCCGGATCGAGTGGATTGTCTATGTCTTTGGCGGACTCCTCATTCTGACCGCTGTCAAGATGCTCATTACGCGGCATGACAACATCGCGCCTGACAAAAATCCGCTGGTCCGGTTAGCCCGTCGATTCTACCCTGTCACACCTGGATTCGAGGGGCCTAAGTTCTTCGTTCGAATGGATGGGCGCCTTGCCATTACTCCTCTGCTTCTTGTCCTCATCGTCATCGAAACGACCGATTTGTTGTTTGCCGTTGATTCGATACCAGCCATCTTGGCCATCACACATGATCCTTTCCTTGTGTTCACCTCGAACGTGTTCGCCATTCTGGGATTGCGGTCCCTGTATTTCGCCTTGGCCGGCATGATGCACAAGTTTCAGTACTTAAAAATGAGCCTCGTGTTTCTGCTGGCGTTTGTGGGTGTGAAGATGCTGATCTCGCACCACTACCCAATTCCCATTCACGTGTCGCTGGCCATCATTGGCGGCATTCTTCTTGTCGGCATTCTCGGATCGCTGGTTGGTGCCCGGCGCGACACGGCCCCCCTTGCATCACCGTTGCCGGAAGAAGTCATGAATTTCGGCGAGATTGCGTGGCGTAACATACGCCGAGTCGTCATCCTCATCGTCGGCGGGTGCGTTGTCCTGATGGGTATCGTGTTGATTGTCACGCCCGGCCCGGCAATCCTGGTAATCCCCCTCGGCTTGGCGATTCTTGCTACAGAATTCTCCTGGCCCAAGAGGTTGCTGGCCAAAGTCCGAGAGACGATACGAAGAAGGCGATCACGTCGAGCCAACCCGCACAACCAAGAAGACTCTCCCTAAGGCGGGTCGCCTTTTTGTGATCCGCAACCAAATCGCTTTGCCGGTCGAAAAGATGATGGTGGGGAACGACACTACGAACGGGCGATTCACATGGCCGACGAGCGGACACCCGCGCCATCCATGAAACGAAGTACGCTTTAGTCGGATGAACCACAGATGCTCACCATACAAAGCCTTCATTGGAAATGCTATTTCGAGGCAACTGGCGGTTTTTCGTCACCCACTACCTCACAGAAACCGCTTGTCTGAAATCCTTTGCAAGCTAAGAGCTGACCAGAAGCGTACTTGTGGCATTCCATCACGGTCCATGCCAAAGTAGCCGACACTGCAAAAAAGCCCCCTGCCTAAGCCCATGAACGCTAAACTGAATTTTATATCACAAAGCACCCGTTTTTCGCTTGCTTCCTCACTCATTATGGGGTATGTTCCTGTGTACGTTTGATTGTGGGAAGCCGGCCCACGGATGGGGTGTCAATTCACGAACCGGACTAATCATCAAGGATATCCAAAGCTGCGGGAAGCAAGGCCCTCGTTATCTTGTGCGAGTGCAGCTCCAATAGCGATAAACAACGAGCGAGTGCAACATCGTTTGAGGAAGCGGAAGAGGCTAGTATTTGTTCCGGCAAGTCACAGCTTGTCGGTGCAGGTTTCTGCTTGAGTCGGTAATGACGTTGCCTGGGGGCAGGCAATGAGGTGTAGAGGGCGCCATGCGCCCGTATACGCTAAATGGTCTTCGTTAACCTCAACTGTCCCCCAGCACAACAAGAGAATAAAAAGAGGCGCGTCACCGCGATTCGGATATCTGAATTGCATGATGCGTTTCAAAATTCGAATATGGAGCTGTTTGGATCAGCGCTAACTTCCTCGAACAGCTCCTGCACAAGTCGGCAGATGAGGCTGCCGAATGAGAAGGTGACGAGGCGTTCTTGTGCGCACTTTTTGTGTGTTTTCTGCGCACATACGTCAGACCGTTCGAAGTCATCCACGAAGGAAAAATCGTAGGTTGTGTTGCCGTTCATAACGTTGCGGAACGGCAACAACGGTACGAAATAAAAAGGTTTGAATGTGTGGGGGCCGGCCCGGATCAGCGCTAAACCTCCTCGGACCGTCCCTCGCACAAGCCAGTAGAGAGTGCGCAATAGAAGAAGGCTTTGCCATGCCACAGACATGATGTACTCGTGTGCATGTGCAACGCCGGTTTTCTAACGAGCGTCACTTCGTGCTCAATGATTGCCTCATCGTGAAGTCCAAGTAGTGTCTATGTTTTGGCATTCACGAGGTGGCAGTATGAAACGGCGTGGTCGCTAGCGGGCACCGGAGAAGTTCCAGAAAAAACGGTACCGGTACATGCGAACAGCCAGGAACAAACGTTCGGGTTCTAACAAACAGGCGGCCCAGTAACATAACTCCTTATTCCTTCGTTGGTTACGCTCGGCATGTCGCGCAACCGACAGGGACGAAGTGTACCTTGCTCGCTATGATCGCGATTCAGGACAACCCGCCTGTCATCTACCCAGAAGATGCTTCCGTTGAAGGAATCCGCAGTAACTGGTGGGTGGCTCACACACGGGCGCGCCATGAAAAAGCATTGGCGTTCGATCTGCGTGCCCTTGAGGTCTCCTTCTTTCTTCCCCTGGTTGAGAAGACAACGCGGATTCGTGGTCGGCGATTTCGGAGCATGTTGCCGTTGTTCCCCGGCTATCTATTCTTTGCCGGTGACGGTGAGGCCCGTTACAACGCGCTGGTCACAAGCCACGTGGCCAACGTGATTCCCGTGCCTAACCAACAACAGCTCGTCTATGAGTTGGGCCAAATTGAATCCGCCTTGAAAGCACGTACCGGCCTTGACCCCTTCCCCTATCTGAAAAGAGGGCGTCGTTGTTGGGTCCGGTCCGGACCCCTGCGTGGCACTCAAGGTATTCTCATGGAACGTCGGGGAGTCACGCGATTGGTCCTTCAAATCCAGATACTCGGACAAGCGGTGGCCACCGAAGTTGATCCGTCCGTCGTGGAGCCGGTCGATTGATGGGGTCACATATCCAACGCATTACTGGCCGAAAAGGCATCCAAATCCCCAAAAAGCCTCTATCAAAGCGAGTACCCAATCGCACTCTGTCCTGATCGTAGTCATAAAGAGGAAAAAAGGAGCACAGTCCTTGCGGCCGAGGCGGGACCGAACACTTGTGACGTCGGGCCGGTGCACCATTCGGCTTACCGCCCGGCAACGGGTCGCGCAGGGGTCAGGCTTGGGAGAAAGGTCGAGCGCGACTCGCCAAAAAATGGGCTGGCTCCGTGCCACTTGGGAGACAGAAGACCTGCCCCCACCCAGGGACACCAGGGCCAGCCCAGTGTTAGTCATCGACATGGGGGCAGTAAATACTTAATGAATTGCAGGGCTCGAAGAAGCGCCTTCTGAGGCGATGGGGCCTGCCAATGTTCGCTCGACTTTTTGCGTAACACTTTTAAAGATATAGACTTAAAACAACCTTGTTCGTTCGGCACCATGTGTCAACGACAAGCCTGAACGCCACGGCGAGTCGGGAGACCGCACTGTGCAAACAGATCCCTCCATGAAACAAACGGTTCAGATTGGATCGATGGATAAAGACGATCAGCATCGTTGTCGTGCCTGTGGTTCAAGCGACCTCTGGATTTTTCTCGAACTGATGGACCTTCCGGTCCACGTCGGCGTGCAATGGTCCACCCGTTTTGCCGCCCGTGCCTGTCCAAGGGGCGATATTCGCCTGGCATTCTGTTACACCTGTGGCCTTATCTCAAACGTTGCGTTCCATCCCGACCGTCTCAACTACCGTCATTCGTACGACAACTCACTGGACCTCTCCCCGCTCTATCGCGCGTATGCTCAGCGTGCTGCGGAGGAGCTTATCCAGAACTACGATCTACACCACACGACGGTCATGGAGATCGGCTGCGGGACAGGCGATTTTCTACGATTGTTGTGTACACTTGGTGATAACCATGGTGTCGGGTTTGACCCGAGCTATGATGCCGCCAAGAATCGCAACGGGAAGTGCGCCGACATCGAAATTGTACGCGACTTCTATTCTTCCCAATATGCCCACTTCCACGGAAAGCTGATTTGCTGCCGCCAAGTCTTTGAGCACATACCCCACCCGCGCGAGTTCGTGCGAATACTACGCGATGCGATCGGCCAGAGGACGGAGACGGTTGTCTATTTCGAAGTGCCGAATGCCCATTACATCCTTCGGGATCTTGCGGTTTGGACGATCATCTACGAACACTGCTCCTACTTCAGCCCTGCTGCCATCGCGCATCTGTTTACCTCGCAAGGTTTTGCTATTCGCAAACTCTGTGAATCTTATGGCGGCCAATTTGTCACTCTTGAAGCGGTCCCGGTCCACGCGTGCGACAACCCTTCCTTTGGTCAACATCAAGCAGCGCAGGCGACGATCGCTGCCATCACTTCCTTTGTCGCCAAGTACAAGGACAAGATCAAGCAATGGCATTCATTCATCGATAACATCGACAAGCAACGGTCACGCGCAGTCCTCTGGGGCGCAGGGGCAAGAGCCGTCAGTTTCCTCAATATCATAGGTGTCACCGACCCAATCCCATACGTTGTCGACATCAATCCACGAAAAGCTGGTAAGCATCTGCCCGGAACGGGGCAACAAGTCGTCCCCCCCGAGTTCCTACAGGAGTATCGGCCGGACATTGTCATCATCATGAACGACCTCTACGAAGACGAAATCAGAGACCGTATCGCCAAAGTCGGCGTTGATGCTGAATGCCTATGCGCATAACAGACGAAACGCGACGTCGCTACTGATGTTGACAAAGATGCTGCTCAATAGGCCCCCTGAATCTCTCCCGGCCGTTTATCGCTCTTGAAATCTTCAGTGCTCACCGCACGCAAGATGTATACTGATATCTTTTCCTGACCAGACTGAGTTGCGTAAAACGCATTGACTCGAATACGAACCATCGCGACTATCCACGCCGTTGAGCACATCAAGGCGTAGATATTTTCGGTTGGTGTTTTCGACGTTAGGAACACATATCAAAATAACATTCGTTCAACACCCCTTCCCGTGCTGCGGAGAGGAAATAACTTGCTCCAGAAAAAGAGGATAGGATTATGACTGATTCGAACCACCAACCAGATCGGCGTTTATTGACACTCGGCGAGATCGCGGAACGTCTTGATATCTCGACTCACCGTCTGAAATATGCGATCGATCGGTACAAGATTAAACCAACGAGGCGCGTTGGAATCATTCGCGTCTGGCGTGAAGATGATATCCCACTCATCAAAAGCGCCATTGCTCGGATCTCAGAAAGTCGAGGACAGATGTAACACGCGTCGATCATAACCTACTGCTCCTCAGCATGGGGGTCGACCACGATGATGTATCACAATAAAGCCGTGTGCCGCATGGACACGATAGCACATCAAGGATCGCCATCATGAACACGAGTACGCTTGTCAAGCTTCGTCATCCATCCAGTACTTCAGCGACGTGTGTACAAAAGCACGATGCTTTTTGCCGGCTGTGCCATGCGCCTTTGCAACATCTCTTTGTCGATCTCGGAATGTCGCCCCTGTGCGAGAGCTACCTGGGACCTGCGCACCTCAACCAGATGGAATCATTCTATCCCCTACGTGTTTACGTGTGTGAGCACTGTTTTCTCGTACAGCTCGAGGAGTATGTTTCACCCAACGCCATTTTCGGCGATTATGCCTATTTTTCCTCTTACTCAGATACGTGGCTGCAACACGCCAAGGACTATGTCGCTATGATTGCAGAACGACTTGAGCTGACCTCAGAGCATCAAGTCGTTGAAATCGCAAGTAACGACGGATACCTTCTTCAGTACTTCGTTGAAAAACAGATACCCGCGCTCGGCATCGAGCCGGCGGCCAATGTCGCTGAAGTCGCGCGGCACAAAAAGATTCCGACGCTGGTTCAGTTTTTTGGCGAGGAGACGGCCCAGCAGCTTGTCCGCCAGGGCACAACAGCCGATTTGATTGTGGGAAACAATGTTCTTGCTCAGGTTCCTGATCTTCTGGACTTCGTTCGAGGCCTCAAAGTCCTGCTCAAACCACATGGCGTCATTACGATGGAGTTTCCTCACCTCGAACGGCTCATGGAAAACAACCAGCTCGACACGATCTACCATGAGCATTTCTCCTATTTCTCGCTCCGGGCAGTGAACGAACTTTTCGCCCTCAACGGCCTGACTCTCTTCGATGTCGAAAAACTCGCGACTCATGGCGGTTCGCTTCGTATCTACGCACGCCATTGCAAAGATGGTACCCACCCCATTCAGGACCGGCTCATGGCGATGAAACAAAGAGAAGAGGTCGCCGGCTTTGGCCGGCTTGAACACTATCTCTCGTTTTCCGAACAAGCCAAGAACACAAAACGCGAACTCCTTCAATTTCTGATTTCCGCCAAGCAGAAAGGTCATACGATTGTTGGTTACGGCGCACCCGGCAAAGGTAACACATTACTGAACTACTGCGGCATTCGCGATGACTTCATTGACTACACCGTCGATCGAAGCCCCTACAAGCAAGGCAAGTTTCTACCTGGAACGCATATACCCATCTTCCACCCCGATAAGATCCGAACGACCCAACCTGACTATTTGCTGATCTTGCCCTGGAATCTCAAAGATGAAATTATGCGTCAGGTAAGCTTTATTCGCGACTGGGGCGGCCGATTCGTGGTTCCTATTCCTCGCGTCACGGTGTATGCCTGAACTGGCCGCCTGTAACCACGTGATACTAGCACACCTATCCGCCACGTCTGCCGAAAGAAACGAAGGGGATCCGATATGAAAGTTGTCCTGTTCTGCGGAGGGCTCGGCGTTCGGCTCAGGGAATACTCTGACACGATCCCCAAGCCCATGGTCAACATTGGCTACCGACCCATCCTGTGGCATCTCATGAAATACTACGCCCACTTCGGCCACAAGGACTTTATCATTTGCCTCGGCCACAAGGCGGACGTGATCAAGAACTACTTCCTCAACTATGATGAGTGTCTTTCCAACGACTTTACCCTCTCGCACGGCGGTAAGAAGCTCGACCTGGAAAACACGGATATCGATGACTGGCGTATCACTTTTGTCGACACGGGCACCGCGACGAACATTGGGCAAAGGCTTATGGCGGTTCAACCCTATCTCGACGGCGAAAAGGTCTTTCTCGCCAATTACAGCGATAGCCTTACTGACCTGCCACTTCCCTACCTGATCGATTATTTCGACACTCACAATCCCATCGGGCTCTTCTTGTCCGTCAGGCCCACACAGAGCTTCCATGTCGTCAAGATCAGCGACGACTCGTACGTTACCGACATCGTCAATATCAGCCATGCGGATGTTTGGATCAACGGGGGTTATTTCGTGTTTTCCAGCGCGATCTTTGACTACATACGCGAGGGCGAAGAACTCGTGTGTGAGCCGTTTGGAAGGCTTATTCAGAAAAAGGCCCTGCGTACCTACAAATATCACGGTTTCTGGGCATGCCTGGACACGCTCAAAGACAAGCAACAGCTCGACGAACTGTACGCACGCGGTGAAGCGACTTGGGAAGTATGGAAACCGGAACGTGCGATGCGCGTGGGATGACGGCACTTACCCATTTCTTGATGTTGTATCGAGGGCAGACGAACACCATGCTGAAAATGAACTTGAACATCGAAACGAGCCGACCTCTCAAGGTACTCTGTATCGGTGCCCACTGCGATGATATCGAGATTGGCTGTGGCGGTACGCTGCTCAAACTTTTCGCGACCTATCCCAACAGTTTCTGCTACTGGGTGATACTATGCTCAACCGCGGAACGCGAACGGGAATGTCGCAACAGTGCTGAAACTTTCCTTGCCGGCGTGCGAGAAAGAGAGGTCGCTATCAATCATTTCCGAGACGGCTATCTACCCTTCCAGGGAACCGACCTCAAAGACTACTTCGAGTCGCTCAAAGGCGACATCTCGCCAGATATTGTATTTACCCATCACCGCCATGACTTGCATCAGGACCATCGGATGGTTGCTGATCTAACGTGGAATACCTTCCGAAATCATCTTATCTTGGAATCCGAGATACCGAAGTATGATGGTGATTTAAGGTCGCCCAACTTGTTCGTTGAACTTGACGAGTCCCATTGCCGCCAAAAAATCGATCACATTCTCGCCTACTACAAGACACAAAAGACCCGCACATGGTTTGACGAGGATACCTTCTGGGCACTCTTGCGGTTACGCGGTCTCGAGGCCCATTCACCAACAGGCCTTGCTGAGGGCTTCCATGTCCGAAAAGCTCTTTTGTAGGGGACCCTTCTGATGCGTGATAACCATCCGCTTAATGTATGCCGTTCTTGTGGGACAGCGGACCTAAAGGAGGTTCTGGCTTTGGGGCGAATGCCGATCGCTGATCTTCTGCTGACGGAAGAACAAATCGGCCAACCGGAGCCGTCTGCACCACTCGACCTCGTTTTCTGCCGTCGTTGTGCACTTCTCCAACTCACAGAGACGGTCGCACCGGAAACGATCTATGGCGACGACTACCCCTACTTCTCCTCTGTATCCCAAGCGCTTTTGAAACACTTCGGCACAAGCGCCCGAGAGTTGATCCAGTCAAGGCAACTCAACGGCAGCAGTCTCGTCATTGAAATTGCCAGTAACGACGGCTACATGCTCAAGAACTTTGCCGCGCAAGGCATCTCGGTTCTCGGCATCGACCCTGCGAAGGGCCCTGCCCAAGCCGCAGAACGCGCAGGCGTTCCCACCGTGTGCCAGTTTTTCGACATGAACCTTGCCCAGCAACTCAGAAGACAGGGACACGTGGCCGACGTGGTGCTCGCCAACAATCTGCTCAATCTTGTCCCCGACCTCAACGATTGTGTACAAGGGATAAAACTGCTAATGCGCGATCAGGGCGTTGCGGTGCTCGAACTGCCCTATGCGGTGGACATGATCGACCGATGCGAGTTCGATACGATTTTTCATCAGAATTTCTATTATTTCTCAGCCACCGCTCTTGTCAGACTTTTCCAACCGCATGGGCTCTTCGTCAACAAGATCAAACATTGCCCTGGTATTCTGGGCGGCTCCTTGAGGGTCTTCATCGGCCAGCAGGATGACCCTGACTCTTCGGTCCACTCTTTTCTCAGCACCGAAGCGGACAAAGGCGTCAACGATATCGACTACTATTCGGGCTTTGCCGACCGCGTACAAGCGGTCAAGCATCAAATGCGAGAAATGCTCCTGACCCTGAAACAACAGGGCAAAACGCTTGCTGTGTATGGCGCTGCCGGCGGGATGGCGACAACCTTGCTGAACTACGTTGGCATTGATCGAAGCCATGTTGACTTTGCCGTCGATCTCAATCCCCATAAGCACGGTCGCTACACAGCCGGCAACCATTTGCAGATCTTCTCCCCCGACAAGCTTCTGGAAGATAGGCCGGATTATGTCTTGCTCTTGGCCTGGAACTATGCGGACGAGGTCCTTCAACAGCAAGCAGCGTATCGAAAACAAGGCGGAAAATTCATCATTCCGATTCCAGAACCGCGAATTGTCTAGTTGAGGCATGATGTCATCGCAAGTCGTTGTCTTACGACAAGACAAACATACAGCTATCTTGCAGGCACACACTTTTCTAAGAAGCTATAAAGAGCAGCACACACATAACACCCAGACATTAAGGTGACTCCATGAAGATATTGGTAACCGGCAACCGCGGTTATATCGGGATGATCATGACGCGGGTCCTGATGGCCGCTGGCCACGACGTCATCGGCTTGGATAGTGATCTTTACCGTGAATGCAATTTTGGTGCGGGTATCGCCACCGTCCCGACATTCATGAAAGACATTCGTGACGTCCAGATGACCGATCTCGAGGGCTTTGATGCTGTTGTTCATTTAGCGGCGTTATCAAACGATCCTGTCGGCAATTTGGACCCGGCATGCACGTATGCGATCAACGAATCCGCCACCGTGCGACTGGGGCAACTGGCCAAGGAAGCCGGTGTGCAAAGGTTTCTTTTTTCGTCGTCTTGCAGTGTTTACGGTGAGGCGGCCCGCGATGAATACCTCACGGAGACCACCCCATGCCAGCCAATTACACCTTACGGCTCCTCCAAGGCACGGGCTGAAGAGGGGCTTTCGCGCCTGTCAAGCAGCCATTTTTGCTGTACTTACCTGAGGAATGCGACGGCCTATGGCGTTTCGCCGCGGTTACGCGCTGATATTGTGCTCAACAACTTGGT
>Ga0180434_10001813_pt1 | contig 29878 bp, 29 predicted proteins | sample SS_ome_7_FD_132453 | JGI IMG/M metagenome (GOLD analysis project Ga0180434, IMG submission 132453) | Hypersaline lake sediment archaeal communities from the Salton Sea, California, USA - SS_1_D_2 metaG | ecosystem: Environmental > Aquatic > Non-marine Saline and Alkaline > Hypersaline >... | reverse complement strand
CCTGTCTTGTCTCGGTCAAGAGGTTGGGTATCCGCTTATCCGTTTTCATCCGCTGTCGTAGCCAAGAGGAGAATCCAGTGAACCGATCCAGCTTTGACCTCCAATTGACGACCATGGCCCACGGCGGCGCGGCCCTGGGCCGACACGAAGGGCGCGTCATCTTTGTTCCCTACGCGCTGCCCGGCGAGACGGTGCGCGTCGAGATCGCCGAGGATAAAGGCCGCTACGCTTTCGCCCGCCTCATCGAGGTGCTCGAGCCTTCCCCCGACCGCGTCGCGCCTCCCTGCCCGTACTTTGGCCAGACCGGATGCGGGGGCTGCCAGTGGCAGCATATCGACTACCAGGCCCAGGTGCGCCTCAAAGCCGAGATCGTGACCGACCAGCTCGCGCGCGTCGGCGGCGTGACCGATCCCAAGGTCCACCCCACCATCCCGGATCGTTCCGGCTGGGCCTACCGGAATCACGCCCAGTTTCATCCTGCCCCGGACGGCAGGCTCGGTTTCCAGGCCACCGCCAGCAACGAGACCATCGCCATAGACGAGTGCCCAATCCTCCACCCGCTCCTATCCGATCTCTACGCCACGCTCGATCTGGATATGGAGGGTCTCATACGTCTCTCTCTGCGTGTGGGCGTCAACACAGGCGGCCGCATGCTCGTCTTTGAGATGGAGGACGATCTGCCGCCGGCCCTGACGACAGATGCTCCTGTCTCCTGCGTTATCCTCCTTTCCGACGGTGTGCACGCCAACCTCATCGGGAGCAACTATATCACAGAGATCGTCGCCGGGCACACCTACCGTATCTCTGCACCCTCCTTCTTCCAGGTCAACACGGACCAGGCCGCCCAACTGGTGCCCCAGGTGTTAGAATACCTCGATCTACAGGGGAGTGAGACAGTGTTGGATGCGTATTGTGGCGTGGGGCTTTTTACCGCTCATTTGGCCGAGTACGCCGGGCTGGTCATCGGCATCGAGGAAGCTCCCGCCGCCGTGGACGACTTGATGGAGAACACGACCGGTCAGAAAAACATCGAGATCGTCGAGGGACGGGTCGAGGACGCCCTTCACGACTTGGACATTCCCCTCGACGCCGCTGTGCTAGATCCACCCCGCGCCGGCGTGGATCGCTTTGCGCTCGACGCGCTGGTCGAACAGGAGCCTGCCCGCATCGTCTATGTCTCGTGCGACCCGGCCACGCTCGCCCGCGATGCCAAGCGATTGATCCGCTCTGGTTACCAACTGGTCGAGGTGCAGCCGGTGGATATGTTTCCCCAGACTTGTCACATCGAGAGTGTCGCGCTGTTCGTTTCTGGACGCGCGTAAAACGCGCTTTCGGACACGAGTGAGTTGCAAACGGTGTCAGATGTGCTAAAATCGAGTAGAAAAAGGGGGAAAGGAAAAGATGACTGGTCAAGCCATTACCCTACATTTGCCAGAGCATCTCTATAGACAACTGGGACAGGCCGCGAATGTCTTGGAACAGACGTTGGATGACGTGGCGCTCCAGTCCATTCGCGCTGGCTTGCCTCCAAGCCTCGATCGGGTACCAGAACGCTTCCAGGTAGATCTGCAGGCATTGGGGCGGTTGAGCAACGAGATGTTGTGGCAAGTAGCACGCAGCGAAATAGACGACGACAAAGCAACTTTATACGAGTCGCTGCTGGAGCGAAATCAACGCGGAGAATTGGATGAAGCGGATCGAGTCAAGTTAGACGCATTACGTGAAGAGGCTGACCTGCTCATGCTCCGCCGGTCTTTTGCGTATGCGCTGTTGAAATGGCGTGGATGTAATATTCCGACGCTGGATGACTTGCCGAGACCGTGAGCAAAACCTACATTTCCCAGGAACTGCGGCGACTCATTGCCCAGGACGCCCGTTATCGCTGTGGTTACTGCCTTACGGCACAGCGGATCATCGGGCGTCCGATGGTAATCGATCATCTGTTGCCAGAATCACGAGGCGGTTTAACCGTTCGGGAGAATTTGTGGTTGGCATGTCGTCGTTGTAACGAGTTCAAAGGCGACCGCACTCACGCTGTCGACCCACTGACTGGCGCGACGGCGCCTCTATTCAACCCTCGGATCCAATCCTGGGGAGTACATTTTGCCTGGAGCGAAGATGGCTTGGAAATCATCGGGTTGACGGCTACTGGACGGGCGACGGTGATCGCCCTACGCCTGAACAACGATGAGATTGTTGCAGCCCGCTCGCTGTGGGTCTGGGCAGGTTGGCATCCACCAGTCGATTAGTCCTACCGCCTCGCCCTAATCATCTATTTCAACGCGCACGTCAACATAGGCTGGCTCTCTGGACAGTTTCGGTTTCTTCGTGCGGCGCACGACCCGCCGCTCGCGCCAGCGAATATGCCCCGCCGCCCGCAGCCGTTGTCTCAGCGAGTCGGCGTCCAGCCCCACCCACAGCCGGAGCCAGGCCAACGTCATCACGGCGAGCGCGATTCCACCGAGCGCCAGCCCCGGCGACCAGAGCACCCCCAACCCCGCCCCACGCAACATCACCCCGCGCACGATCGCCATATAGTGCTGCACCGACGAAAAACGCGACAGAACGCGCATCGCTTCGGGCAGGCTGCCCGCCGGCACCAGGAAGCCGGAGCAGGCGATCTCGAGCATCGCCAGCGCAAAGACGAACAACATCGCCTGCTGCTGCGTGCGCGAGATCAACGAGATGAGCGTGCCCCAGCCGATCTGCACCAGGACAAAAGGCACGGTGAGCAGCAGCAGGAGCGGCAACGAGCCGCGCAGCGGAATATCGAACCAAGCGACGATCACGCCGATCATCAGCAGGGCGTCCACCAGGCCGACCACGAGTGTGGGGATCGCCTTGCCCGCCATCAGCTCCACCCGGCCGAGCGGCGTGACGCGCAGTTGTTCCAGCGTGCCCAGCTCCCGCTCGCGGGTAAAGCTCTGCGCGGCGATGATCAGCGTCACCTGGTAGACGATCAGCCCCAGCATCATCGTGATCGCGCCGGGCTGGCCGTCGAGGGCCGCGTTGAAGCGAGCGATGAAACGCAATTCCACCGGTCCCGTAGGAGCGTTGGCCCCTACGGGACGATGCAGGGCGCTGGCAAGTCCGTAGCGGGCGGCAATGTCCCGCACAATCTCGGCGGCCACGTTCTCTGCCGCGCCGATGGCGACGTTCGATACCACGTAGCTGGAGCCATCGGCGATGACCTGCACCTCGGCGCTTTGGAGGGGGTCAGTCAACGACGCCCCGTAGCCCGGTGGGATCGCGACGATGACGCCGACCTGTCCGCTCTGCATCCATTCCTCGGCCTGGGCGACGCTTTCTCCATACGCCCTGACGAGCAGCTCGTCCGTCTGATCCAGCCGGGCGACCAACTCGCGGCTGGCCCGGCTGCGGTCCAGGTCGACCACGGCCAGCGGCAGGTTGCGCACGCCTCCCCCCGTCATGCCGCCCATCAGCAGCAGTTCCAGCAACGGCCCCAGGATCAGAAAGCCGAGCAGGAGTTTATCGCGGCGCAGTTGCAAAAGCTCCTTGATCACCAGGCCCCGGATGCGGTACAGAATGTTTCTCATAATCCGTAGTAGGGCGGTTTTGCTAACCGCCGTAGGGTCGGATAGCAAATCCGACCTACATCAGTATATCCGTTTCTTAAACGTCAGCGCCCCCAACCCCACCCAGGCGACGGAAAGCGCCAGCAGCGCGAGCGCCGGCCGCCACACCTCGACCAAGTTGGCCCCCTTGAGAAAAATGGCGCGGCAGATGGTCACAAAGTGGGTGCTGGGGAGCGCGTAGGAGATGGCCGTGCTCGCCAGGTCGGTGGTGTCCAGGGGATCGATCATGCCGGTCAGGAAGAAACCGGGCACGAAAAAGACGAACAGGGCGATCACGGTGGCGGTCTGCTGGCTGCGCGTCAGGTTGCCGATAAAGAGCGCCATCCCCACACTCGCCAGTAGAAAATCAATCGTCAGCGCCACGAGCAACAGCGAGCTGCCTCGAAAGGGCACGCCGAACAGAAGCACCGCCGTCAGCCAGACCGGCAGCAGCCCGACGAGCGCGGCGGTGACGTAGGCGATCAGCTTGCCCCCCAGGTACTCCAGGCCGCGCACGGGAGTGGCGACGAGCGATTCGAGCGATCCACTCTCGCGCTCGCGAGCCAGCGCCAACGCCGCCGCCATCACCGGCAGAGAAAAAACGATGGGGATGAGGCCAGGGATCATACTCTCCCGCTCGGAAGCTTCGGGCAGGTAGGCGGATTGAGCGCGAATCTGCAACGGCGGCGGAGGCGTGGAGAACTGGCGGTTCAGCTCCAGCCCAAAGTCGGCGGCGTGGCCAAGCAAGCTGCCGGTCGCCTGCCCGGCGACGAAGGTGTCCACGCCGTCCAGGATGACCTGCACGGGAGCGGAATCGCCTTTCTGGATCGTGTGAGCAAAGCCGGTGGGGATAACCAATACCGCGTCGACACTCCGCCTCGCCAGCAACGCATCGATCTCCTCGTAGCCAGATGCATAGCTGATGGAGAAATCGTCGTCGCTGGAAAGGGCGGCGACGAATTGGCGCGATAGAGGAGTGCGATCTTGATCCCACAGCGTCAGATGGATGCGCCCGCTGCCGCTGATAAAGATCGTGGACAGGGCGACGAGAACAAAAGCGGGGGATAGAAACACCATCCACAGGGTGCGCGGCTCGCGTAGAATGTGCCGGTACTCTTTGACAAGTACGCTGATAAACCGGCTAATAGACATAGAGCGGGTAGTGTAATGCAAAACGTCGGTTCTGTCAATGGGAGATATGGGCTATGCCAGTTGGAACCTCGTCCAATTGCCCTCGCGCTTACATTATGCTATACTACCCCCTATCCTGGGTATAAGAGTTGAAAGTGACATCCGCCATTATGAAAGAACAAGAGCTGATTGAGCGGTACCAAGCGGGAGAGCGCGATTTTTCTCAAGCCGATCTGGAACTGGCCGATCTGAGCACGGCCAACCTGAGCGGGGTCAACCTGCGAGGAGCCAACCTGCGCCACTCCAATCTGCGTGATGTTGACCTCAGCGGAGCCGACTTACGCGAAGCCAACCTGCGTGGGGCCGACCTGCGCAACGCCAATCTGATCGAGGCCCGCCTGAGTGGTGCGAATCTCTGCCTGGCCGACCTGCAACTGGCTGACATGAGTGGGGCAGACCTGAGCGGGGTCGACTTGCGCGGGGCCGAAATGAACCGGGCCACAGCGCGCATGGTCAATCTGTTCCAGGCGAATTTACACCGGACCGATCTGAGCGGGGCCGACCTGCGCAAATCTGACCTGCGCGAGGCCCGTCTGCGCCAATCCAAGTTTTACATGGTCAACCTGTGGTTGGCCGATCTGAGCGGGGCCGATCTACGTGGATCGGATCTGAGCGGGGCCGATCTGCTCAAGGCCAACTTTAGCGGGGCGACGGTGACCGAGGTACAGCTCGCCCAGGCCAGATCGTTCGAAGGCGCCACGCTGCCCGATGGCACGAAGCATAAAACGGTATAAACCGTTTAGATTCCATATTGTGGAAACAAATTCATATCAAAAATTGAAAGGAGATGGGACATGATCGCAATTCGGGGAGGCAAGTTGATCGATGGCGCCGGCGGAGCGCCGGTAGACGATGCAGTCGTCCTGATTGAGGAGAAAGAGATCCGCCAGGTGGGACGGCAGGGAGCGGTCGAAATCCCACCCGACGCCGAGATATTGGACGCCGCCGGCAAGACGGTGATGCCCGGCCTGATAGACGCCCACGTCCACATCACAAGCTCCGAGTTCGACATCCAAAAGAAACTGACCACGCCGCTATCCTTCACTTTCTACGAGACGATGCACAACTTGAAGAACACGCTGGAGGCGGGCATTACGACGATACGCGACGCCGCCGGCGCTGATCTGGGCGTGAAGCTGGCCGTAGAGCGCGGCCTGATCGATGGGCCTCGGATGGTCATCAGCGTGAGCGCCCTCTCGCAGACGGCCGGTCACGGCGACGATTATTGGCCGGTGGGCATCGAGATACCGATGTACTACCCCGGTATGCCGCGGCTGATCTGCGACGGTCCCAACGAGGCGCGCAAGGCGGTTCGCAAGGCGATCCGCGCCGGGGCGGACGTGATCAAGATCTGCTCCAGCGGCGGCGTCCTTTCGCCCACCGACGAGCCGGACGTGGCTCATTTTCGCATGGACGAGCTGCACGCCATCGTGGCGGAGGCCCACGCCGAGCACAAGCGCGTCATGTCTCACGCCCAATCCAAGGCCGGTATCCTCAACGCGCTCAAGGCCGGTGTGGAATCCATCGAGCACGGCATCTACGTGGACGACGAATGCATCGAACTGATGTTGGCCCAGGGCAGCTACCTGGTGCCCACGCTCTACGCGCCGGTCATGGTGCTGGAGCTTCACGAGCGCACCGGGCGGGTGCCCGATTATGCCGTTCGCAAGACGGAAAAGGTGTTCGAGGCTCACAAGGAGAACATCGCCCACGCCGCCAAGGCCGGGGTCAAGATCGTCATGGGCACCGACTCGGGTATCGCCGGTCATGGGTCCAACGCCCGCGAGTTGACGTTGCTCACCGAGGCGGGACTCACGCCCATGGAAGCCATCGTCGCTTCGACCAAGACCGCCGCCGAGTGCGTTGCTCTGGGGGATAAAATCGGCACGCTGGAGGCTGGCAAGCTGGCCGACGTGCTGATCGTAGATGGTGATCCGTTGGCCGGCATCAAGGTGCTGGAGGATAAAGAGCGGATCGAGATCGTGATGAAAGAGGGTCAGGTCGTCGTAGATCGGCGCTCGTAAAAGCGCGTCAGGCCGCGCCGTGTTCAATGGCAAAGACGTGTGAGTGCAGGTTGGCTATCCACTGTTTTCCCTCTTGAGTGACGCGCAGGTATCGCAGGGCGTCCTGAATGTAGGGGCTGATGGCCTTCCAGTAAAACTTGGCAAAGCTCCTGCGCATGTCCTCCGGGTTCTTGTATCCGAGCCTGGCGTTGGCGCCAAGCTCCTCGAACTCGTAGAACAAGGCGGGGATTTTTCTCAAATAGTCGGGATCGCCGAGCTGGCCGATAAAGTCCGCCGCCCTCACCAACCCCGGGTAGCCCTGGGTGTCCTGGTAAAATTCGCCATCGGGCACAGGGAAGCGGGTCATTTCAATATAGGAGGTCATTAACTCGACGTCCACGTCGAGGTCTCTGGTCAACTGTTGACCGAACCGCTCGCGGATAAACGCCTTGCCCCGATCCACGTGGTAGGGCGTAAGCGCCGCATCGGTTCCACCTTGGGGGATCGCCACCGTTTCTCCTTTGATACCCGTGGCAAACACGTCGCTCTGATCATCCCGGCAGATTCCTTTCACGTAACCGATGTCGTGGCACAAAACGGCCACGATGAAGTGGAACCAGTCTCTGGGGACGACGCCTCCCTCGAGCAGGTGTTTTCCCCGAAGAATGGCCACGCCCACGGAAGTAACCATGATAGTGTGCTCGACGTTGTGGTAGAGCGTGTCGGCGTTGGCAATGTTCTCCAGGGCCAGGTGCCCCACCCAGGCTGCAACTTCACCATAAGGCGGCTCGGTGACGCCATAGTTCTGCCGGTAGGTCTCTTTGAGGTCCTCTACAAAACGCTCTATGATGAGTCGTTGGGGGATGAACATCGCCCACTCCTTTGTGACCAGATACTCGTCAAGGCCCCGGCGCCGCCTCGATTCGACCGCAAGACGTCTCTGCCACACTCCCAAAGTATAGGCAAATTCGCCGAAAAGTCAAAATAGAGTGGCAGTCTCTTGACACCTCATCCACCCAGAGTAGAATAGCAAGGCTATGAGCAAACGCCGTTGGTTTCTCGTCATCCCGATCGCTTTCTATCTGCTGTCTTCCTGCCGAGCCGAGATCGTGGAAATTCCAGGCACGCCAGTTCCCTCGCCTGCTGCGAGTGTCCCGCCCACCCACGCTCATACTCCCACCGCCAGCGCGACACTGCCTCCAGACCCAACCGCGGGCGTAGATGATCTATCGCCAACCGTATTCCCGTCTGTATCCGCCACCCACACTGTCCAACCCGGCGATACCTTGCTGGGGCTGGCCCGGCAATACGATGTACCGATGGCGGCGATCCAACTCCAGAACGACATGGGCGATTCCACCGTCGTGCAGGTGGGAGAGGTGCTTTCCATCCCTCCACAGACCGGTTGGGAGGAAGCATCCTCCTTTTGGGTCATACACGTCGTAAAATCCGGCGAGACGCTGGTCGGCATCGCCCACGCTTTTGGGTTGAAGGCAGCGGATCTAAAAACGGTCAACGGGCTGGCCGACGCCGACCACATCGTGGTTGGTCAGGAGTTGGTGTTGCCGCTGGACGCGCCTGCCGAGGCGCTGGTCCCCACCTCCACCCCCACCGCGACCCCCGCTCCTACCCCTACCGCCAGCGCAATGCCCACGCTCTCACCCACCGCTGGTACGACTGCCACGCTAGTTACCGCAACTCCCACCGCTAGCGCGACTGCCGCATCCGCTGCCCCGCCGCCTCCCGACGTCGCTGCCTGGCCCCACGAAACGGTGCGCATCATCAACGAGGTGCGCGCTGCGCACGGTCTGGAGCCGCTGAGTTACAACGAAACCCTGGCCCAGGCAGCCCAGGCTCACGCGAACGACTGTGCTCAGCGCGGCTGGTGCAGCCACACCGGCTCCGATGGCTCTGACATCAAGACGCGCATCCTGCGCGCGGGCTACGATCCCGCCAGTTGGGCAGAGTGCTGGGCACAGCGCCAGACCCCCCAGGGCGCAGTGGACATCTGGATGGACGAAATACCACCCAACGACCCTCATCGGCGCACGCTGCTCACCACGTGGCTGACAGAGATCGGGATGGGAGTGGCCCAAACCACCTGGGGATATTATTTTATCGCCGACTTTGGACGACGTTGAGACAATCATCAGCATTCTGTAGGGACCCCTTGACACTCTACCCGGCGCGATTATAATATCCGGCGCAAATACCAACCCTTATGAGGTGCAATGCACAAAGCACGTTGGGCCTGGGAGCGAACATGAGCAAGTCGGTCTTGGACATGCTTGAGTGCCCTCGGATTAAACTATGCCTACTGCTCGCCATCACGCTGCTGGCGACCTTTTTCCGTCTGTACAGGCTCGATCACCTGCCTCCAGGCGATGGGTACGATCCCGCATTCTACGGCGTAGATGCACTGCTCATTCTCCGAGGCGCGCGCCCTGTTTTCTTTCCTACCAACTTTGGCCGCGAGGCGCTTTTCAGCTACATCGTAGCGGCTTGCTTTTTCCTGTTTGGAGCAGGTACTCAAACGATCCACCTAGCCTCCGCACTGGCGGGCATTCTCTCGATTCCGGCGGTCTACTGCGTCGCCGAAGAGCTTTTCGCCGACGAACAAGGGCTTTTGAAGCGATTCGGCGGGCTTGTGGCCGCCCTCATGATGGCGATCTCTTACTGGCATCTCAACTGGAGCCGTTACGGTGTGCGGGCGATCCTCGTGCCCCTCTTTGCCGCGTTGACCTTTTCCTTTTTGTGGCGCGGGCTGCGCGGAAAAAGTCGTTGGGCTTTTGTGATGTGTGGCGCCTCGTTCGGATTGAGCATGTATACCTATCAAGCAGCCCGACTGCTGCCCACCCTGATCGTCATCGGCTTTTTCTGCGTTATCTGGGATCGCAAAACTATCTCCATGCAGAATTGGAGAAACTTTGTCATCGTCACCGGTGTAGCCTTGCTGGTGTTTGCCCCCCTGGGACATTATTTTCTGGCGCACCCCGGGAGCTTTTCCCAGCGGATCGAGCAGGCATTTGTCATCGAGAAAGCTCAGTGCATCAAAGCACTGCTGGCGTTCAATTTTGTCGGCGATCGCGAGCCTTACAGCACCATCCCAGGACGCCCTTATCTCAATCCTTTCCTCTCGGCGCTCTTTTTCCTGGGGATAGGCATCAGCCTAGTCCGTTTCAAAAAGCCGAGCTATCTTTTTCTGCTGGCGTGGTTAGGTATCATGTTCATCCCAGCCGCCGTCGCCGGAAAGGGACCGACAGCCAAGCGGGCGATTGGAACATTGCCTGCCGTCGCCATGCTGATCGCCATAGGGGCGCTAGTCCCCTGGCAATTCCTTCGCCGCTGGAGCTTCAAGCGACGCTCCAATCTTTCACAAGGGATCGGCGCTGCCTGGGCTATTCTTCTCGCGGGCGGCTTGGTCTACAGCGGCATCGTGACGTACTGGGACTATTTCGTGACATGGGCCTCGAATCCAGGGATGTTCACTCACTTTGAGGTGGGCATTTCCGCCATCGGAAAGTACATCGGAGAGCTTCCACCTGACGAGCAGGTATACATCTCGCCGGAATTGCCCGCGCATCCGGGTATCCGTTTCCACTCGGACCTACGGGAAGACATCCATGGATACAATGGTCGAGCCTGCCTGGTAGTACCTGAGCAACTGGCCACGGACACCACGTATGTCATTGTCCCCAGCAAAGATGAGCATAGCCTCGACTTGTTGCAGCGCTACTTACCCCAGGGAGAGATTGTAGACGAGGGACCTCTGCACTATAACGAGCCGTACTTTCTGGTCTACCGGATCCCGTCCGGCGCCAGAGTAGAAGCAACATCCCACTATCCCATAACGGCGAACTTTGGAGACCGGATTCGGTTCCGGGGATATGACCGCGATAAGCTCACGTATCAGGCCGGGGATACCATTCATCTGACACTCTATTACCAGGGACTGAAACCTATCGAGACACACTATACGCTCTTTGTTCACCTGCTGGGAACTTACAATCCAGCCACGGATGGGCCGCTGTGGGGACAGCACGATAGCGAACCTTGCCAGGCTTTGTATCCCACGACCTCCTGGAACGCGGGCGAAATTATCATGGATCGTCTTACGGTCCCCATCCCAGCCGAAACACCTGCCGGCGACTATGAACTCCAGATGGGGTTTTACAACCTGTGGACGATGGAACGATTATCGATCCTGGATGGAATGGATGAAACGAGGGACAATACCGTTTCCCTGGGAAAGGTGCAAGTCACAGGTGCCGAGTGAGGAAAGCGCCACACACTAACCCTGACCATACCCCCTTATGCTACACACACGACCATCCCACACCTTTCGCAACACCGCTGTTTTTTCCTTGACCCTGCTTTTCATCGAGTTCCTCGACGAGTTCGTCTTTGGCGCTCGCGAGGCAGCCTGGCCGTTGATTCGCACTGATCTGAGCTTGAGCTATGCTCAGATCGGCCTGCTGCTCGGCGTGCCCAGTCTCGTCAGCAGCGTCGTCGAGCCGTTCCTCGGCATCCTGGGAGACGTGTGGCGACGGCGTGTCCTGATCCTGGGAGGCGGCGCTCTGTTTGCCCTCGCTCTGCTGCTCACAGCACTGAGCCAGAGCTTTGTGATTCTGCTCATCTCGTTCGCCCTATTCTATCCCGCCTCGGGCGCGTTTGTCAGCCTGTCGCAAGCGACGCTCATGGACCTGGCCCCCTCCCGCCACGAACAGAACATGGCGCGCTGGACCCTCGCCGGTTCGCTGGGCGTGGTGGCTGGCCCCCTCGCGCTGGGCGCGGCGACGAGACTCGGCCTGGGCTGGCGCGAGCCATTCCTGCTCTTTGCCGGGCTGGCGCTGATCATGTTGGCGGTCGCATCCCGCTTCCGGGTTGCCAATGGACAGCAGAAGTCCGAGAGGGCCGACTTCAAAGCAGGCATGATAGACGCTCTGCGCGCGCTGCGACGAGGCGAGGTACTGCGCTGGCTGACGCTACTCCAGTTCTCTGACCTGATGCTGGATGTCTTGCTGGGCTTCTTGGCGCTCTACTTTGTCGACGTGGTGGGCGTGACGCCAGCCAGAGCGAGCGCGGCAGTAGCCGTGTGGACTGGCCTGGGACTACTGGGCGATCTGTTGCTCATTCCCCTTCTGGAGCGAGTGCGCGGTCTGCGTTACCTCCGTCTGAGCGCAGCGGTGGAATTGGTTCTGTTCCCCGCCTTTCTGCTGATACCGAACGTCTGGGCCAAGTTCGTGCTGTTGGGTCTGCTCGGCTTCTTCAACGCCGGTTGGTATTCGATCCTCAAGGCGCAGTTGTACTCGGCGATGCCGGGGCAAAGCGGCACCGTGATGACAGTGGGAAATATCTTTGGCCTGGTGGGCGGCCTGCTCCCGCTGGGCCTGGGCCTGGTGGCCGAGCGATTTGCCCTGACGGCGACGATGTGGCTGCTACTTCTGGGACCAGCGGCGCTACTGATCGGCATACCCAGAGAGAAATCGGGTGTATAGCGAGAAGCATGTTCTGAACTGAGCTCGAATTCGCTCCTCAAATTCACTGAAATCCCCATCGCATGACCTATATCACTCTCTCCAGGTGTTCACCGACACTTGCGTTGTACAGGGCTGGAGGTACAATATATTAGGTGCCTCTGACAGGAGACAATGACGTCAACCAACGAGGGACAATCCTGCCATCGAGACATTTTTTTTGTCAAAAACCACGAGGGGAGGCCAACAGTGAAATATTGGAGAGAGCCGCTTGATCTGAAGGACATCCGGGTGCCGCACGGCGAGATCCACGTGTTGGTCGAGCGGTGCAAGGGCTGTGGCTGGTGCATCGAGTTTTGTCGGCGCGGCGTGCTGGAAGCTTCAGAGGATATCAATTCCAAGGGCTACCATCTTCCACGGGTGATCCAGGAAAGATCGGATGCCTGTGTGGGCTGTGGCCTGTGCGAGTTGTTGTGCCCAGAGTTCGCCATCTACGTTGTGGAGAAGGAAGGGGAGGCAACGTTGTTATGAGTGCAAACAAAGACGGTTTATTGAGCGGCGAGTTCTTTATGCAGGGAGACATTGCCTCCGCCGAGGGAGCCATCTGTGCGGGCTGTCGTTTTTTTGGCGGCTATCCCATCACTCCGGCCACGGAGGTCGCGCAGCGGATGAGCGAGCGATTGCCTCTCGTGGACGGGATGTACGTCCAGATGGAGGACGAATTAGCCTCCATCATCGCTGTGCTGGGCGCTTCCTGGGGCGGGGCGAGAGCGATGACGGCCACCAGCGGGCCGGGTTTCTCGCTGATGATGGAGAACATTGGGCTGGGCATCATGCTAGAGACGCCCTGCGTGCTGGTCAACGTGCAGCGAGGCGGCCCATCCACGGGGTTGCCGACGCTGGCGGGTCAGAGCGACATGATGCAGGCGCGCTGGGGCTCTCACGGCGATTATGCCATCATCGCGCTGGCGCCATCCTCGCCGCAGGAGCTGTTCGACCTGACGATTCACGCCTTCAACCTGGCCGAGATCTACCGCCTGCCGGTCCTGGTGATGACCGACGCCGAGGTGGGACACATGACCGAAAAGGTCGTCATCCCGCCGCCGGAAGAGATCGATATCGTGCCCCGGCGCAAGCCGACGGTGCCGCCAGAGGAATACCTGCCCTACCGGGTCGAGCCGGGCGAACTGGTGCCGCCGATGGCGGTCGCCGGCGACGGCTATCGCTTTCACACCACCGGCCTGACCCACGACGAGCGAGGTTACCCCGCCACCGCCGACGATAGCGCCCAGTGGCCGCTGGTGCAGCGACTCATCGACAAGATCGAAAAAAATAAGGACAAGATCATCATATTGGAAAAAGACGGCCTGGACGATGCAGAGGTGGCCGTCGTTTCTTATGGCATCGCCGCCCGCACTGCCGTCTGGCCGATCCAGATGGCCCGCGAGGAAGGCATCAAAGTGGGCCTGCTGCGACTGGTGACGGTGTGGCCTTTCCCTGACGAGCAGATCCGGGATCTGGCCGGGCAGGTGGAAAGCATCGTCGTGCCCGAGATCAACATGGGCCAGATCGTCCGCGAGGTGGAGCGCTGCGCCGCAGGTCAGGCGGAGGCAATCTCCGTGCCGCACCCAGGGGGCGGCATCCACGACCCGCAGAAGGTGCTCAACGCCATCCGCAGGGCGGCTGGGCGTAAGTAGCCGCTTTGCTTCCCTTCTAATGATTTAAGGTGGAGGAGTGACAATGGGACTTGAGATGGAAGGCTATCGCCTGGACAAATCGCTCGAGACGCACGCAGAGGCCGAGGGATTGATCGAGGAAATTCACGGTCGCCACCCGATGGACGACCTGCTGCGCACGGATCGTCTGCCGCACATCTGGTGCCCTGGCTGCGGGTTAGGTACCGCGTTGACCTGTTTTCTCAGCGCGCTGCGCAAGTCGGAGCTGGATCTGGACAAGGTGTCGGTGGTTTCAGGCATCGGTTGCACCGGGCGAGTGGCGGGCTACGTGCGGCTGGATTCGTTCCACACCACCCACGGGCGGGCGATCCCCTTTGCTACCGGCCTCAAATTGGCCAACCCAGCGTTGAAGGTAGTGGTCTTTTCCGGCGACGGCGACCTGGTGACCATCGGCGGCAACCATTTTATCCACGCCGCCCGCCGCAACATAGACATAACCGTCATCTGCGTCAACAATTTCAACTATGGCATGACCGGAGGGCAGGCGGGGGCGACGACGCCCATCGGTGGCCTTACCACCACATCACCCTACGGCAACTACGAGTATCCCTTCAACGTATCGGCGCTGGCGGCGGCGAGTGGGGCGGTGTACGTGGCGCGCTGGACGGTGCTCCATGCCCGGCGGTTGGAGCGTTCCATCATCGAGGCGTTGCTCAAACCGGGGTTCAGCTTGGTGGAGGTGATCTCGCCTTGTCCCACCGGTTTTGGCCGGCGGCACAAGCAGCGCCAGGGGTTGGACACGATGCGTTACTATCACGAGCACGGCGTCATCCAACATGGCGCCGATCCACGCGAGGCGGACATCGGCCTGTCCGGCGCGGTAGTCGAGGGAAAATTCGTGGACATTGATAAGCCGACCTTTCTGGAACAACGCACTCGACGGCTGGAGCAGGTATTTGATAAGTAGTAACGACTTCAGACGTTGCAAACTGAAGCAACTAAAGTTGCTACTACGGGTGAGGGCTATTTTCGAGGTAGTAGGAGGCAGAGATGAACCGACTGGAAGTGCGACTTTCTGGGTTTGGCGGACAGGGCATCATTCGTAGTGGGGAGATCATCGGCAAGGCAGCCGTCCTCTACGACGGCAAGTTCGCCACCTTTACCCAGAGTTACGGCCCCGAATCGCGGGGTGGGGCATGCGCGGCCCAGGTGGCCATCGCCGACGATCCGGTGGAGTTGAGTTACCCGCACGTCATAGACCCTTCGATCCTGGTCCTCATGTCTCAGGGAGCGTATAACAAGTACGCGTCCGATTTCCGCCGGGATGGTTTATTAATTGTAGACGAGGATCTGGTAGAGCTGGACGAAGCAGCGGAAGGGGTGCAGATACTCAAGATGCCGGCCACGCGCCTGGCCGAGCAAATTGGCCGCCGCATCGTGGCGAACGTGGTCATGCTCGGCTTTTTAGCCGCCGTGACCGACATTGGCTCGCCGGAGGCCATCAAAAAAGCAGTGCTCGACTCGGTGCCAAAAGGGACGGAGGAGTTGAACACGCGCGCTTTCGACACGGGGTTCGATTACGGAAAAGAGAACGTAAAAAGTGGCGCGTGACGTTCGGATTTGTGGTTGCAGAAGGAAGACGTTAATATGAAGGATGTGCTGGTCATCGGCGGCGGTATCGCGGGTATCCAGGCCGCGCTGGATTTAGCAGAGATGGGCATACACGCTCACCTGGTGGAGAAAAGCCCCAGCATCGGCGGGCGTATGGCTCAACTGGATAAAACCTTTCCCACCAACGATTGTTCCACCTGCATCCTTTCGCCCAAGATGGTGGACTGCGCCCGTCATCCCAACATCACCATCTATACCCTGTCTGAAGTGCAGGCCGTGAGCGGCGAGGCCGGCGACTTTACGGTGCAGGTGCTCAAAAAGGCCCGCTACGTGGACGAGCACGAATGCACCGCCTGCGGCGACTGCGCCGAGGTCTGTCCCATTGTCAAGCGAGACGAGTTCCAGTTAGGACTTGCTACACGGCGGGCGATCTATATCCCCTTCCCCCAGGCGATCCCGCAGGCGTATCTGCGAGATCGTGACGATTGTCTGGGCGACGCCCCTATTGCCTGCGGACGCTGCATCGAAGCCTGCCAGAAGAAATGCATCGACTTTGATATGCAGGACGAGGTGATCGAGTTGTCGGTGGGCGCTATCGTCCTGGCTGTCGGTATGGAGACCTTTGACCCGGTGGCCCTGACCGAGTACGGGTATACCCGTTACGAGGACGTCATCACCGGCCTGGAATTCGAGCGATTGATCTGCGCCAGCGGCCCCTCCGGCGGGCATCTCATCCGTCTCACCGACCGGGAGGAGCCGAAGGTCATCGGCTTTATCCAATGCGTCGGCTCGCGCAGTCTCAAGTACCAGCGGTTCTGCTCGTCGGTCTGCTGTATGCACGCCACCAAGGAGGCCATCCTGGCCCGCGAGCACATCCCCGACATCAAATCGTACATTTTCTACACCGACCTGCGCGCCTCCGGTAAGGGCTTTCGCCAATACATCGACCGCGCCCAGCGAGAATACGACGTGGAATATATCCGCAGTCGCGTGGCCCAGATCGAGAAGGATGAGGATGGGCGACTGGTCTTTCACTACGAGGACGCCGAGAATTTTCGCCCACAGCAGATGAAAGTGGACCTGGCCGTGCTGGCCACCAGTCTAATCCCTGGCCCCGGCGTGGCGGTCTTGTCTGAGGTGCTCGATCTCGAATTGGACGAGTACGGGTTTTTCCGCACCAACCCCTTCTCGCCGACCGACACGACGCGGGAGGGCGTTTTTACCTGCGGTTGCTGTCGCGGCCCGGCGGACATCCCACAATCGGTGGCCCAGGCCAGCGGCGCGGCAGCCCGCGCCGCGCAGTACGTGATGGAGATGGAGGCTATGTAGCCGCGGTTTCCGTCAGAGAACACAGCAAGGGGGAAGGCAATGGAAAAGAAACAGGGCACTCTCTCAATAGACGAGACAACAACCCGCGCCATCCTCGTCATCGGCGGCGGCATTGCCGGCATCCAGGCGGCGCTCGACCTGGCGGACATGGGCATCCGCGTTCACCTGGTCGAGCGGCTGCCCTCTATCGGCGGGCGTATGGCTCAACTGGACAAGACCTTTCCCACCAACGACTGCTCCACCTGCATCCTCTCTCCCAAGATGAACGACTGCGCTCGCCATCCCAACATCACGCTCCACACCTACACCGAGGTCACGGCGCTGGATGGCGAGGCCAGCGATTTCACCGCCACGATCCTCAAGCGCCCGCGCTACGTGGACGAGACAAAGTGTACCGGCTGTGGGGAATGCGTCCTCAAGTGTCCCGCGAAGGTGCCCGATGCGTTCGACATGGGGCTGCGCGAGCGGAAAGCTATCTATCTGTACTTCCCGCAGGCCATCCCTCAGGTGATGACGATTGACCCCGACCATTGCATCTATTTGGACCGAGGCAAGTGCGGCGCGTGCGCCAAGGTTTGCGAAGCCGACGCGATTGACTTTGAGCAGACGGAGCAGGAGCTGACGCTGGACGTCGGCGCGGTCGTCGTCGCCACCGGCTACGATTTCTTTGACCCCCGCGGGCTGGCGCAATTCAGCTATGAGCAGTGTCCCAACGTCATCACGGCGTTGGAGTACGAGCGGCTCATCAGCGCGAGCGGGCCGACGGGTGGGCATCTGTTGCGACCTTCGGATGGGCAACCGGCGAAGCGGATCGGCTTTATTCAGTGCGTCGGCTCGCGGGACGTGCGGTACCAGCAGTTTTGCTCGTCGGTCTGCTGCATGCATTCCAGCAAACAGGCGGTGTTGGCCGCCGAGCACGACCCCGAGGCCGAATCCTACGTCTTTTACAGCGACTTTCGCGCCTCCGGCAAGGGCTTTCGCGAGTACGTGGCCCGGGCGGAACAGGAGTATGGTGTGAATTATGTCCGCAGCCGGGTGGCGCGCGTCGCCGAGGACGAGGCCAACAACCCCATCATCCATTACGAGAATATGGAGACCTCTCGCCCGGCCCGGATGACCATGGACCTGGCGGTGCTGGCGACGAGCCTGATTCCCCGGCCCGGCACTGCCGTTCTGGCCCAGATGCTCGACATCGAGGTGGACACGTATGGCTTTGTGAAGACGGAACCTCATGCGCCAGTGGACACAACCCGACCGGGGATCTTTACCGCTGGATGTTGTCGGGGACCGTTCGACATCCCGGAGTCGGTGGTGCAGGCCAGCGCGGCGGCGGCGCGGGCGGCGCGAGTGGTGGGAGGGGTATGAGCGACGAACCAAGAATTGGCGTATTCGTCTGCCACTGTGGCAGCAACATCGCCGGGCACGTGGACGTGGAGGCGGTGGCCGAGTACGCGCGCGGTTTGCCGGGCGTCGTCTACGTCCGGCGGAACTTGTACACCTGCTCCGATGCCGGCCTGACCGAGATCAAGAGGGCCATCGTAGAGGAGAAGTTGGAACGAGTGGTGGTCGCCGCCTGTACGCCCCGCACCCACGAACCTCTATTCCGAGATGCCTGCCGGGAAGTGGAATTGAATCCCTACCTGTTCGAGTTCGCCAACATCCGCGATCAGTGCTCTTGGGTGCACATGTACGAGCCGGAGGCGGCTACCCAGAAGGCAAAGGACATCGTGCGGATGGGCGTGGCCAAGGCTCATCTGTTGCAGCCGCTCGAAGAGCAACAGGTGCCGGTCGAGCCGGCGGCGCTGGTCATCGGCGGGGGGATGATCGGCATGACGGCGGCGCTCAACCTGGCGAACCGGGGTTTCGAGGTCAAGCTGGTGGAGCGAGAGTCGGAGCTAGGTGGTCAGCTCTTGTACCTGGACAAGCTGTACCCCACGCAGGACGACGCGCTGCCGCTGGTGCAGGCCCGCGTCGCCGAGGTGCAGAGCAACCCGAGCATCGAGGTCTTTACCTCGTCGGTATTGCACGAGTTGAAGGGCTTTGTCGGTAATTACGAGGCTGTTGTGAAAGATGAGGAGGGGAGACAGTCCAGTTTCATCATTGGGGCCATCATCGTCGCCACTGGAGCGCGGGTTTTCCAACCGGTGGGGATGTACAACTACGATGGCCAGCGGGTCATCACCCAATTGGAGTTGGAGGAACGCTTCAAGGCAGGAGAGTTCGACGCCAGCCGAGTCGTGATGATCCAGTGCGTCGGAGCGCGCATCCCGGAGCGGCCCTACTGCTCCCGCATCTGCTGCACCACGGCGATCAAGAACGCGCTGGAGATCAAATCCCACCGGCCCGACGCAGAGGTCTATATCCTCTACCGGGATACCGAGACGCAAGGGACCCGCTACGAAGCCTATTACACCCGCGCCCGCGAGGCGGGCGTCCAATTCATCCGCTACAGCCTCCGTCACCTGCCAGAAGTTTCTGGGGAGCGGGTGGTGGTGTACGACGAATTGCTGGGGGCCAAGCTGAGCATCCCTTACGACCTGGTGGTGCTCTCTACGCCGCTGGTCGCCCACCTGGGTATAAAGGGGAAGCGCAGCGGCTCCCGCCAGGGCGCGCGCGAGCTTTCTCAGATGCTCAAAGTGCCGGTGGACGAGCACGGCTTTTTCCTGGAGGCGCACGTCAAGCTGCGACCGCTGGACTTTGCCACCGATGGCATCTACGTGGCCGGGACGGCGCGCTGGCCCTCTCATCTGGAGGAGACCATCACCCAGGCTTATGGCGCGGCGGCGCGGGCGGCGACGATCCTTTCCAAGGACGAGGTCACGTCGTCGGGCGTCGTGGCGCGGGTGAACGAGGATCTGTGCCGGGGCTGCGGTCGCTGTGTAGAAATTTGCGAATTCGGCGCGCCATCGCTGGTGGAGCTATTGCCAAGGGTGGAAGTAGCCCGCGTCAACCCGGTGATGTGCAAAGGCTGTGGAGCGTGCGCCTCGGTCTGCCCGACGGGGGCGATGACGGCGATGCACTTTACCGACGAGCAGGTCACGGCGATGGTGCGAGCGGCGCTGGAGGAGACCCTTTTGCCACTATGAAGATTGGGGATATCGTCGACGCAGTACGCAATCATCGAATACGGATTACTGACCACGCCGATGAAGAAGCTCAGGCAGATCGCCTCACTTTTGATGAAATCGTTGTCAGTGTCTTTCAAGGCGAAATTATCGAAGAATACCCCGATGATAAACCCTACCCTAGCTGCCTGGTTTACGGCGATACGTTTAGCGGCGCCCCGGTGCATAGTGTCTGGGCCTACAATCAAGAGAACCACTGGGCTGTACTCATTACCGTCTATCGCCCCGATCCACAGCGATGGATGAACTGGCGCGTAAGGAGGTCGAGAGATGCTACCATTTGACAAATGTCCCGTGTGTGGTGGTGAAGTGATCGAGAAGGACGTTGAAAAATTGCTGCGCGGCGGAGTGCATGTTGCAGTAATGACAGTACGCGCTGAAGTCTGTCTACGCTGTGGTGAGCGCTTATACTCCAAAGAAACTATCAGCCGCTTTGAGCGCATTCGAGCCAAATTGGCGCGTCAAGACGTGGCGGACTTTCAGCCACTGGGACAATCGTTCCAGGTCGTTCCAGCAATGACGGGCTAACTATACCAATGAGTGACTTTCAACCGCGAATCGTTGTCTTTGCCTGCAATTGGTGTTCCTACGCCGGGGCGGATTTGGCTGGTGTCAGCCGGATGCAGTATCCGCCCACGACGCGCGTCATCCGCGTGATGTGTTCTGGCCGCGTGACCCCTGGCTTCATCCTGGAGGCGTTCCGCCTGGGCGCCGACGGCGTGCTCGTCACCGGCTGCCATCCCGGCGACTGTCACTACATCTCCGGCAACGAGAACGCCGTCGTCACCGTGGAAAAGACGGCGCAATTGCTCAAGCTGCTGGGGATCGAGAACGAGCGACTGCGGCTGGAGTGGATCTCCGCCGCCGAGGGAGCCCGCTTTGCCCGTCTCATGACCGAGTTTACCGAGCAGATTCGGACTGTGGGGCCAAGCCCGCTGGGCAATTCGCACGTTAAAGAATTTTCGACAGCCGAGATCGTAGACGCGGCAGCGGCGGGTGCTTGATTGTAACAGGAAGTATGTATGAGTTTTGAAGAGATCCTTCGTCGAACCAGAAGTTATTACTGCCTCGACTGCGGCAAATGCACCGGCAGTTGTCCTGTGTCGCGGGTGGACGTCACCTACTCGCCGCGCAGTACCATTGAGCGCGTCCTGGCGGGCCGCCCGGAGGATTTGATTAACAACGATCATCTCTGGTCGTGCCTGACCTGCGGCCTTTGCACTACCCGCTGCCCGTCGAACGTGGACTATCCCGCTTTCGTCGTCGCCGCCCGCATTGAGGCGCGCAAGGCAAACCAGGAAGGCGTCTACGCCCACAACGCCGTTATGCAGCAACTGATGGGCATCATGGGCCAATCTGTGAACCAGAACCGCACGGGCTGGGTGACGGATGATTTGCAGACAGCGGCTCAGGGCGACGATTTCTATTTTGTCGGATGCTCGCCCTACTTTGACGTCATCTTTGCCGACCTGGAAGTCGTCTCTACCGAAACGACCCGCAACGCGGTGCGTCTGATGAACCATATCGGTATTACGCCCGTGGTCAGCGATGACGAGCGGTGCTGTGGCGCCGACCTGCTCCTCAACGGCGACGAGGAGGGCTTTCGCAAGCTGGCCGAGATCAACGTGCAGGTCATCGCCGAAAGCGGGGCCAAGCGGGTGATCTTTACCTGCCCGGAGGGCTACAACGCTTTCCGCAACGACTACCCTCGTTACGTTGGCCCGCTGCCATTCGAGGTGGTTCACCTCACCGAGTTGCTGGCCGAACATCTGGGTGAGATCGAGTTGGGCGAACTGGCGGAGACGGTCACCTACCACGACCCGTGCCGCCTGGGCCGCTACCTGGGTATCTACGACGAGCCGCGATCTCTTATCGAGGCCATCCCTGGCGTCGAATTGGTGGAGATGCGCAAGAACCGGGCCAACGCCCTCTGTTGCGGCTCTGTCGGCTGGGTCAACTGTGGCCGCTGCGCCAAGGGAATCCAGATGACACGGTTGGGCCAGGCTCAAGACACCGGAGCTGGGCGGATGATCACCGCCTGTCCCAAGTGCCGTATTCACCTGAGCTGCGTGCTGAAGGACGCGGGTGATGAGAGCGCTGTGGAGTTAGAAGACCTCACGAACCTTCTGGCGCGGGCGATGGGGGTCGCCGATTGAGCTATCGAGAGATCGAGTCGGCTATTGAGCTCATAGAGCAGAACGGCTCGCTGGACAAAGAGGAAAACTTTGTCGCCAGAGTGGAAGCTCTGGACTTTATCGAGTTCCACATCTTGGATCGGATCGAGGGCCTGCTGTTGAACGACCGGGGCAAAGATCTGGAAACATTGAGGCAAAGGGCCGAGTCGCTGAAAAACCGGTTGGAAAAAGTCAACGAGAAACTCTTCCAAAGACTGCGAGCAACTATTCGTGCTGGCTGCTACACGTGTGAGGACCTGAGACGTCAATTTTACAACTATGCCGGATGCGCCTCTGAAGAGAATGAGATCGGCTACGATGCCCTGGACATATTCGTCAATGACTTGTTGCGAATAGACCTGGCGCTCGAAGAGACGCGGGAAAAAGAACCGGATATGGTTTTCCTTCAACCCACTCCAGCCAGGGTCGTTCTGGAACTCGTCGAGAAAGTGGATCTCACAGAGAAAGACGTTTTCTACGACCTGGGATCTGGCCTGGGCCAGGTGGCCATACTGGTGGGATTGTTCAGCGGAGCCAGGGCAAAGGGGATCGAGTTCGAGCCAGCCTATTGCGCGTACGCGCAGCGGTGTGCGGCGAGGTTGAACTTGTCGCGCGTCGAATTTATGAACCTGGATGCGCGCGAGGCGGATTACTCGGACGGAACGGTTTTCTTCATGTACACTCCCTTCAGAGGGAGTATGTTGCAGAATGTATTGGAGCGGTTGAGGAGCGAATCTCGAAAGAGAGCGATCACGATTTGCACGTATGGGCCTTGTACTCCGCGCGTGGCCGATCAGGATTGGTTGAGGTGCGTCGGCCAGCTCCCTGAACACGAGTATGGGTTGGCCATGTTTAGAAGCGGGTAGGGATCAAACCATGAGCGACGAAAACGAAATCATAGACGTCAGCGACTTTGACCCGCAATTCCGGGACGAGATCGCCGCCGAGCCGGGGGGCGAGCACATCCGACGTTGCTTCTCCTGTAGCACCTGCACCGCCGGCTGTCCCATCGCTGGTGTGACCGAGAAGTATAATCCCCGTCGCATCATTCACATGGCGCTCCTGGGAATGCGCGAGCAAGTGTTGACCAGTGAATTCGTCTGGCTCTGCTCGGTATGCTACACCTGCTACGAACGCTGTCCGCAGGACGTGCGCATCCCCGAGCTGATGAACGCCGTCCGCAACATCGCCGTGCGCGAGGGACACGTTCCAACGACGTTCAAGGTGCAGTTGGAGAAACTGCGGGAACACGGCCGACTCCATGAAATTGAGGATTACGAAAACGAGCGCCGGGCAGAGTACGGTCTGCCGCCCATCGGAGAGGAGGCGGAAGAAGTGCGCCAGATTTTGGCAAAGCTAGGCGCGGAGGAAGAGTCGTGATGGCTAGATTCGCGCTATATCTGGGATGCAGCGTGCCGGTACGCGGGATGAATTACGAGATGTCTACCCGCCAGATCGCCAAACGGTTGGGCATCGAATTGGTGGACGTGGACGGTTTCTCCTGCTGTGGCTTTCCCGCCAAGCCGTTGGACTGGCGGTCTGGCCTGTTGATGGCCGCCCGCAACCTGGCGCTGGCCGAAGCGCAAGGGCTGGACATCCTGACACTCTGCAGCGCCTGCACCGGCACACTCACCGAGGCTAACCACCGGCTCAAAGGGGATGCCAAACTCCGCGCCTGGGCGAACGAGCAACTGGCTGACCTGGGCCACACGTACAAAGGCGCGGTGCGGGTGCGCCACGTTGCCCGCGTGCTCTACGAAGAGGTGGGCGTCGAGACGCTGCGGGAGACGGTCACGGTGGATCTGGCGGACTTTGGATTCGCGCCGCACTATGGCTGTCACTACCTCAAGCCCTCGCACATCTACGACCACTTTGACGATCCGGAGAATCCCCAGAGTTTGGACCGGCTGATCGAGGCGACCGGCGCGCGCGTGGTGCGCTACGAGGACGAGTCCCAGTGCTGTGGCGGCGGCATCCTCGGCTTTGACGAGGAGACGGCGCTGATGGTGACCAAGCAAAAGCTGGATCACGTCACCGCTGCCGGGGCCGACGCGCTGGTACTCATCTGCCCCTTCTGCGCCATCATGTACGAGGCGAACCAGCGCCGCGTGGAGAACATCTACGAGACGGAGTACAAACTGCCGGTGCTATATTATACTCAGGTTCTCGGCCTGGCGATGGGATTCTCGTTGGAGGAGATGGGTATCAAGTTGAACCGGATCAAGCCGCGTGAGCTGATCAAACAGATCAGAGAATTAGCGAGTCAGTGATGGGAACCAAACTTGACTTTGCAGACATCGACGCCGTGCTATTCGATTTCGACGGCACACTGGTACACCTAAATATTGATTTTTCCCAGATGCGGGCGGACGTGGAAGCCGTTCTACCCAGATACGACCTCTCCACCGGTGAGTTGAGTGCGCTCTACACACTCGAACTCATCGAGGAGTGTGTGCGGATACTCGCCGAGCGTGATGGAGAAAAAATCGTGGCAGCATTCCTACGGGATACTGAGGCCGCGATGGTAGCTATCGAGATGGGCGCGGCGGGTGCCGCCGAAATGCACCCCGGCGCGCCAGAGTTATTGGAAGCATTGCAGAGGCAGGGAATCAAGGTCGGCATCGTCACCCGCAACTGCCGGGCGGCGGTGGAGCACATCCTGGGGAGAAACACGCTGACCTACGACGTATTGCTGACCCGCGACGACGTCGTAGCGGTCAAGCCGGACCCAGAGCACTTGTTGACCGCGCTGCGACTGCTAGGCGTCGAACCCGGTCGCACGCTGATGGTGGGCGACCACCCGATGGACGTGCGCGCGGGTCGCGTGGTGGGAACCAAAACGGTGGCCGTACTGACCGGGTATAGCCCGGTGGAGCGTTTCGCGCCGGAGAACCCCGACTTGATTCTGGAGCAAGTTGGAGAGCTAGGAACATATCTGATAACGTGATACGTGAACGTCACGCTTCACGCATTACGCGAGGAGGTGTCGAATTGCCTAATAACGATCTACGCATCGGTGTCTTCGTCTGCGACTGCGGATTGAATATCGCCGGCAGTCTGGACACGGAGGCCGTGCGGCAATACGCCGAGACGCTGCCCGGCGTGGCGGCGGCTGTGCGCAACCGCTACACCTGCGCCGATCCCGGTCAGCAGGAGATCAAGCGGGCCATCGTGGAGCACAATCTCAACCGCGTGGTGGTGGCTTCTTGCTCCCCCCGGCTGCACGAGCCTACCTTCCGCCACTGCGTCAGCGAGGTGGGGCTTAACCCGTATCTGTTCGAGATGGCGAACATCCGCGAACATTGTTCCTGGGTCCACCTCCAGGATCGGGAGGCGGCCACGCGGAAGGCGAAGGACATTGTGCGGGCGGCGGTGGCTCGCGCCCGCTGGCTCCACGCGCAGGACGAGGACCAGTTGCCCGTCACCGATGCGGCGCTCGTCATCGGCGGGGGCGTGGCAGGCATTCAGGCCGCGCTCGACCTGGCCGACGCCGGGCACCAGGTCTACCTGGTGGAAAAGAAGCCGTCTATCGGCGGGATCATGGCGCAGTTGGACAAGACTTATCCCACGATGGACTGTAGCATATGAATTCTCGGCCCGAAAATGATGGATGTCGGTCGACATCCAAACATCGAGTTGATGACCTACAGCGAGGTCGAGGACGTTTACGGCTACGTCGGCAATTTTCACGTGCAGGTGCGCAAGAAGGCCCGCTACGTGGACGAGAGTGAGTGCACTGCCTGCGGCGACTGCGCCCAGGTCTGCCCCATCGTCAGCCCTGACGAGTTCCAGGCTGGCCTCTCCACCCGTCGGGCGATCTACATCCCCTTTCCCCAGGCTGTTCCGTCGGCCTACATCGTCAACGCCGACGAATGTATGGGCAACAATCCCATCGCCTGCGGCAAATGCATCGAGGCCTGCGACAAGGACTGCATCAATTTCGATATGCAAGACGAGGTCGTGGAAATTGACGTGGGAGCCATTATCGTTGCCACTGGCATGGACGTCTACGATCCTACCCCGCTGGACGAGTACGGCTACACCAGCTACAGGAACGTGATCACCAGCCTGGAGTTCGAGCGACTGATCTCGGCGGGCGGGCCGACGGAGGGACATTTTGTGCGCCCATCGGATCAGACGCGACCCCGGCGCATCGGCTTTATTCAGTGCGTCGGTTCCCGGACGGCGTACTCGGACGGGAATCCTGATGGCAACCGCGGCAACCCTTACTGCTCCAACATTTGCTGTATGAACACCGTCAAGGATAGCCTGTTGCTCAAGGACCACTACCCGGACACGGACATCTCTGTGTTCTACATGGACATTCGCGCTTTCGGCAAGGGGTTCGAGGATCTGTACATGCGCTCCAAAGCCGAGGGCGTCCACTACATCCGAGGCCTGCCGGGCGAGGTGGAGGAGAGAGATGGAACGGGAAACCTCACGGTCTATGTGGAAAACACCTCCACCGGCACGCTGGAGGAGCACGAGTTCGATTTGCTGGTGCTCTCGGTGGGGACTGTTCCCCGCAAAGAGACTGACCTGGTGCGCCAATTCCTGACCATGTCTCGCACGGGCGATGGCTTTTTGATGGAGGCTCACCCCAAGCTCAGGCCTGTAGACAGCCCGACGAAGGGAGTCTATATCGCCGGTTGCGCCGAGTCGCCGAAGGACGTCAAGGACTCGGTGACGCAGGCCAGCGCCGCCGCCGCCCGCACCGAGATTCTGCTCAACGCGCCCAAAATCAAGGTGGAGGCGATCACCGCCGTCGTGGACGAGGATCTGTGCAAACAGTGCGGCCAATGCGCCGATGTGTGTCCCTTTTCCGCCATTATCTGGGAGAAAAAGCAGCCGGCCCGGGTCGTCAGCGCGGCCTGCGCGGGCTGCGGCACCTGCGCGGCAGAGTGCCCTTTCGACGCTATCACGATGCACCACTTTACCGACCAACAAGTGTACGCCATGATCGACGCGATCCTTGAGGAGGATCCGCTCGAAAAAATCCTCGCTTTTGCCTGTAACTGGTGCTCCTACGCCGGAGCCGACACGGCGGGCACCTCGCGCTTGCAGTATCCGCCCAACGCGCGCCTCATCCGCACAATGTGCTCCGGCCGTGTGAGTTCTGACTTTGTGTGGTACGCTTTCCGCAAGGGCGCGCCCATCGTGCTCGTCTCGGGCTGCCACTATGCCGACTGTCACTACATCGACGCCAATCGCAACACCGTGCGCCGCGTGGACGCGCTGTGGGAAGGGCTGGAGAAACAGGGCGTCCGCCCGGAGCGATTGCAGCTCGATTGGTGCAGCGCCGCCGATGGGCAAAAGTGGGCCAGGATCATGCAAGAGATCGAGGAACTGCGCGCCGCCGTGACACCCGAGGAGATAGAAGCGACCAAAGAGGCGTTAAAGGAGAAGAAAACGCCCCGCTCCAGCAAGGTGTGGCGGCTGAAGGAGCCGACGCCCGCCACGATGCACTGCTTGCGCTGCGGCAATGAGTGGGAGGTCACGTTCGAACTTGCCACCGACGAGGAGCGGATGTGTGCGGCCTGCCGCTCGAATAGCGTGCGGGTCGTGTTGAACGGAAAATAGTAAAGAATACCGCACCAACCTGCAAGGTCAGGTATTTCGTGCGTTGATAACGCTTAGCGGCGGCGCTGACGGTTGTGTCAGCGCCGCCGCTGGGGTATAATCGGAGTAGAAGCTTGGGTGCGAGGGAGAACATTTCTGTGTGCAAGCCGTTTTTTCTGGTGACAATTGCTCTTGTGATCGTCAGTGCAGTAGCGGGCTGTTCGACGCCGTCGTACACGCTTACCCCCAATCCCATTCCCTACGCTCGATACGAGCCTACAGCATACTATCTCTATCTTCCGTCCGATTACTCCCCCGATCGCGACTGGCCGGTGTTTGTGGGTATTCACGGTACGGGAGGTTCAGGGGATAATTGTATGGCGAGGTGGAAAAAGTACGCCGATGAAGAGGGGTTCGTTCTGATCTGTCCATCGTTGGCCGACGAGGGCGGGGGATGGTATCAAGAAACGGGGGAGAGATTTCTGAAAAAGATTCTCAAACAAGTGAAGCAAGAGTGCCGTGTTCAGAAGCGCGTTTTTCTGGCGGGCTTTTCGGCCGGCGCCGAATTCATCCAGGGATATGCGTTTCACTATCCCAAATCCATCACAGGGGTCGCGGTCCTGTCCGCCGGGAATTACTACGAACCCTCCACCCTCAAGGCAAAAGAGGTCCCATTTCTGGTGATGATAGGCGATCAGGATAACCCCGTCGGTATCAAAAGCGCCGAATTGTTCACCGAGGTGCTGGAGCAGAAGGGGTTTTCCGTCGAACTGCACGTTCTTCCCGGTGTAGGTCATGCCGTGACTACTGAGGCGAAGGAAATGACCATCGAGTTTTTCCGACAGGTATCCCAATGAACGACCTATCGCACATTCCCGGGCCTGCCGCCCGACGCATCGCCGTGCGCGTCGCTCCCAGGGCAGAGCGAGCGCTGCGACGCGGGCATCCCTGGCTGTTCGAGCGGGCGATCCGCCAGCAGAGCCACGAAGGCGCTCCTGGCGACCTGGCCGTCGTCTTTGACCGCCGGCGGGACTTTTTGGCCGTGGGCCTTTACGACCCGCACTCGACGATCCGCGTGCGCGTCTTGCAGCACAGGGAACCGGCCACCATTGACCGAGATTGGTTCAGGGACAGGCTGGAGGCGGCGGCTCAATTGCGCGCACCTCTGCTCAAAGGCCCTCCCGAAGCGGCCACCACCGGCTACCGGCTCGTCCACGGCGAGAACGATGGCCTGCCGGGATTGGTCGTTGACCGCTACGAAGGGACGTTGGTGATAAAGCTCTACACGCTCGCCTGGATACCCCATCTGCGGGACGTGTTATCCGCATTGGAGAGTGTCGCTCCGGCTGAACGGTTGGTCTTGCGCCTCGGTCGGGCGATGCTGGAGCAGCCGCAATATCTGTATGGCTTGGATGATGGCGAGATCTTGTCTGGCCCGGAGTTTGACGGCCCGGTTCTGTTCTGGGAAAATGGACTGCGCTTCGAGGCCGATCCGATTCATGGACAAAAGACGGGCTTTTTTCTCGATCAGCGGGACAACCGGGCGCGGGTGGAGAAACTCGCCCGCGGCAAAACGGTGCTGAACGTCTTTGCCTACACGGGAGGATTCTCGGTGTACGCGGCGCGAGGCGGCGCGCAGAGCATCGCCAGCGTCGACACGAGCGCGCCAGCGCTGGAGGCCGCGATCCGCAACCTGGCGCGTAACCAGCACGCCCCGCCCCACGAGATCGTAGTTGGGGATGCGTTCGAGGTGTTGGCGCGGATGGGGAAAAACGGGCGCCGCTTCGATCTGGTGATCGTCGATCCACCCTCGTTTGCCCAGAAACGAGCGCAGGCGGCCCAGGCTCTCTCGGCGTACAAGCGATTGACCCATCTGAGCCTGGGCGTGTTGCGACCAGGAGGCACGCTGGTGCAGGCGTCCTGCTCGAGCCAGGTGGACGCGGAGACGTTTTTCGAGACCGTCCACCGTGCTGCCGCGCAGGCCGCCCGCCCGCTGCGCGAGATCGAACGGACCGGGCACGCGCTGGATCATCCGATCACGTTCAAAGAGGGCGCGTATCTCAAGTGCCTCTTTGCCATTGCGCCATGAGCATTCATAGAGAATGGTGGGACGCAGATGGACGCTGATTAGTGATTTTTCTGATTTGGGACGCTGATG
>Ga0180434_10001804_pt1 | contig 29937 bp, 48 predicted proteins | sample SS_ome_7_FD_132453 | JGI IMG/M metagenome (GOLD analysis project Ga0180434, IMG submission 132453) | Hypersaline lake sediment archaeal communities from the Salton Sea, California, USA - SS_1_D_2 metaG | ecosystem: Environmental > Aquatic > Non-marine Saline and Alkaline > Hypersaline >... | reverse complement strand
TCCGTCAACTTCATTTGTTCCAAATGCAAATGCACAGTTAGGGCAAGCATCATACATATAGTATCCATGCGAACCGTAGCGCATCATCATTCTATCATATCCACAGTTAGGACATTCTCCACCATATGTCTCTGTTAACATTACCCTTCACCTTCTGGTGGACTTGCATTTACTACATCTGTAATTGCAAAAAATCCTGTATATGCTGTTGCACCTGCCCCCTGCCCTACACAACAAAGACCAGCAAGTATACCAAATCCAATTACATCAGCGTATACAGTATAGTAAATGTATGATGCTGGTATTAGATATACGAAGTTGCTGATTATCCAAAACCATCCTGCAAACTTCTTAATTCGGGTCCTCATCATATAGAGTGATGCTACTACAATTAAGGAAAAATACCAGAATGTAGTAACCGATAAGAATATCTCGTCCATTATTTACCACTTCCCATTTTAAATTATTCTTTGATATTAGAGAAACATTGCTTCAATTCATCTAACAACTCATTTTGTTTTGTAATGTTGGTTTTGATTTGTTCTTCTATATCACTTAGTAAATCCTCAGGTTTTTTCTTGAGGGTATAACTTAATTTAGGTCTCCCCTTACCTTCTGATTTCTCTTGAGAACAATCAATACAATTTTTCCCTATGAGTTTGTTAACAGCAACACTAACTTCAGGTTGTCTCATATTCATAGTGCGTTCTATGTCAGCAGACAACCCATGTTTGAAGAATAGAAAGAATACAATGACTTTTGCCATACTACGAGAGTAACCAAGTTGTGTGAGAATATCGATGAACTTTTGGTCGTTGTCGTTTATCTCCCACCCTTCCGCTCTTTTCATTACTCTTCGCCTTCTTCTTCCACAAACTGTTTGATATCATCAATGTTTTCCAGTATGAGTTGCGCTTTTCGAACACCAAATTGGAATGGGTATCTATCCGTCTCATCCCTCATTAGTTTAATCATTGGACTTCCTTTGTATTCGCTTCTTTCTGAAACCATTTTCAATTCCTCCATTTTATAAATATGATTTATCTTTTTAAGATTTTTGATTTTCTTTTACTTCTCTGTAATGTCTCATGCAGTATCCTTTACATCGAGCAGGACTGTGGCACCCGATATATCTGCATTCACGACCTCTGTTGACGTAGTAACTGCTCATCCTTAATCAAGAGAATAGAAATGTTTGACTTCCTCCAGTGGAGTTACTTCTTGACCAGATTGTTTTAGGGTGTACAATCCATCGAGTGTTATGATATCGTCTACTTCATCTTTGAATAAATGGCATAGTGATTCATTGAAACTATTTACTGCCACAATGCTGTTAGCTGAAATAACAAAAACAACATCGTAATATCCATTTGTGAGGATAATATCATCAATTGTAACCCGTGAAAGTTGTGCTTCTCTTTCCAATGATATTCCACCAAAAACGTTAACGCCTTTAGCGAATGGCACACACTTTCGTTTCACCAATAGGATAAACTTACGCCGACCTGCCTTCCGTTCATTTAGCACTGTTGTGTATCCACATATAATGTTTTCTTCTTCGAGACGTTTTATGTTTCTCCATACTTTCTGTCGAGAGAAACCTGTTTGCTTTGCAATCTCCATAATATTATTTCCATATTTTTTAAGGGCAATCATCACAGTATCTTTATCTGCTCTAATCTGCTCCTGTGTTTTCTTCATTCTTTTTCACCTCTGGTTGATTAGATTGGACTTCCGATGTAACAAATGTATATCGTTCCCAATCAGTATTGATTACTGCATAGTAATCTTCTCCTGTGATAGTTTTCTTGAACTGTTCTACCATCACAGCAACAATAGCAAAGATGTTTTGTATGATTCCCTTTTCAGTACAGGGACCTACGAATTCTTTGCCAAGTGTGGATTTCGTATACATGTTCAACAATTCCTGATTGCTTGTAGGGATTGTAAAGATACGAAATACCAAACGATGCATTCTTCCATCAATAATCAATTTGGGGTCTCCTGTTTCATCAATAGAATCAAGGATTGCCCTCATTATGAGTTTGCGTTGTTTGAGTGAATCCACACAAACAAATACTACATCTGCCTCAAACTTATTGAGTGGAGTTACTTTTTCTTGATATACAGATACGTTTCCTTTTACGTATTTGTTTAAACTTTCCCCCTTCATTCTTCCAACGTCATTTTTAAAGTAGAATTGAGTGGTAACGTTGTGGTCTTCTACTGTATCATCATCAATCAGAATAAGATTGTTGAATCCAAGTTTGTTTAACGCTACTGCAAGAAAACTTCCGATACTGCCAAGTCCCACTATGGCAATACGTAAGTAATCAAAATCTTCAACGTTTATTATTCCCACTTGATTTCGATACAGGTCTGACATAAGGTATTTCCTCACTATATGCTTCTATAACCATTTCTTTCGGTTCTTTGGCATCATTAAATGATTTGTTGAAATATCCACTAAACTTTTCAGTGCCAATTTCTTTTTTATCATCTTTCTTTTTGAATAGTCCACTAAATGTTGGCATAGTGTATTCGTATGGTTTAAACTCTTTTCCGTTTACCGTTTTAACTAACAGTATCTTATCATTTGATTGCAAAACCATTGTGTAACACTCACCCCAAAACTTTGTGAGTTTGATAGTGGTGTTTCTATCAGTCCAACTTAATCCTGTGATAGGATGTTTGTGAAACCACCCCTTTACTAAACGACGGTCTCGGTCTTTCAGTTTTACTAATTGCTTTACATCAAATTGAACAAAACCAGTACTGCTCCATTCCACATCGAATATGATATCTTTAACGTATCCACTGCTTTTTACAAGAAGATATCCACCAAACTCCTTACCATCCCACTTCTTTTCCTCTTCTTGAATTTTTTCTATGACACGTGGATTGATACGCATCGGTTTCATAAACCACAATCTGACCATTTCCTGTAACCACTTCCATGTTTACTTTTTAATATCTGAATGAGAACTCTTACACATTCAGCATAATTCTTATTTTTATAACAGCGTTCATATAGTGTTTGTCCAGTGCCTAAGCATAATCCAAAATCACTATCATGGATATATGGATTCCTGCAACTTACACTGCCACTTGCTTCTACTCTATATGCCTTAGGTTTCAATTTAATCTCAACCAAATACTTTCCGTACTTCCCAAGGTCGAGCATAACTTCTCTTGACGATGGGTTAAACTCTTTTACCTCGGGTAGTTGATTAATAAATTCAACTTGTTTTTCGTATGGTAATACTTGAAACTTTTTGATTCCGATTTCAAAAAGACCATCTCCAGGGGAGAACTCACGGAGTTCCTTCGGTCTTTTTCTCAGTTTGAATGTTGTAGTGCTTATCTTTGGTCCTGTTGAACGAGTTGTTGGAGTTGTTCTCACCGAACTCATAGAACTCGACCTCATTGCTTCAAATGCTTCTGCCAATGAATCTAACTCATCTAAAGGAATCCTTCTTGACATGCCATCTCGAAATCGTTGCAATCGCCGTCTGCGTTCTTGTCTCTCATAGTATTCATGCACAACGTATGATACAAGCATTACCAATGGAATTACAATACCAGCAGTAACAAGAAATTGAAAAACCATATCTGGTTCTTCAGCATCTGATACATCTGTTGTTAATGTAGTATTAGTTGTATTGGTAGTTGCAGATGAATTATCTGTTTCCGTATCTGCTCCTACCGTCTCATTCAAGTTATCGTGGGGTGGTTCTGCAATAGCAACTGTTGTACATAAGCAAAGACAGATAAGAGCAAGTGCTATCTGTTTTAACATCCGCCTTCTACATTTTGAACAAAGTTGACCTTGCTTTGGTTTCCTGCAATATCACTATCTGCTAATTTTTTGCCTTGCTCATCAAATGCTTGAATATCAGCATCTAAATTCAAAACGTCTCGCAGTTCTCCAATGGTTGTTGCGCTTTCCACACTTACCTTTTCCTTTCCTCTTCCGAATATATCCACTTCCAATTTTTGCTTTTGTCCTCTTGGTATGTCCATTTACTATACCTCCTTTCGTTTTACTTTGTTTAATGCAGTGTTACCAGCAATCAGAAATATATCTTCATCTGGTGTATTACTACATGCTCGGAGAAAAGCGTCGGTCTCAGTAAGAGGGTTAATGCGTAACCAAACCAACGATTCCTCACCATCTTCACGTAAATCTATGCGTGAACCCTTTTTTAATATTTCGAATTTTTCACTAAGAGCATACACTCCCCCATCGATTTCAACTTCGAGACCGTACAGGAGTGCCTCTGTTATAATCTTAATCTTCTGTGCCTTCGAGATTCTTCTCTCATCATCTTTATGTCCCATAGTATCATCGGTATACTTAATACAATAAATATTGGCAAAAGGAAAAATATCTCTTTGAATACCAATGCTAATATTGCCTGTGAAAATATAGAAAGCAAAAGCGGTATAGATTGATATTTATAGAATATCTTTTTGAATGATATCGGTTCATTTGCTTCTCTTAGTAATCTACTATAAACATTGTGTAAATGATGACCATACATATAACGAGTATGTGCCAATCTTGTAGCGTACATAGTTTTGCCTGCTCCTTGTTGACCGTAACATATCAAGTTAGATGCCTCATCCATACCAACTATACCTTCTAAACTTATTTCCATTCCTCCATGATTTCTACGAGACCTTGTTTGCACTTATCATTGATACGTTTGAAATGAGAACCAAGTATCCATAAAAATCGTGGATTGTCTTTTAGTAAGTATTTTTTGTCCTCAACACAAACAACTATGGGTTGTCCATCAAGTTCAAATTCCTGCTTTCCACTTCTTGTTATGATTTTAATTTTCAATTTTATCACCCACGTATTCTGCTGTCATTCCACAATCACAACAGATTACCTCTTCACATTCATTACCATGCTCATCACAATTGAGATATCTGCATCGTCTCGAGAAACATTCGGGACATACATATCTATCTAACATTATACCTACCATAAATGTTGATAATGTTTTAAGAGTTTAAATTATTTAGTGTCCGTATTGCTTACTTTCTTTGTAAACAATATACATTACTTGCTGTCTGCGTATAAAATAGTTGGCATCCTCTTCTTCATCACGTTCATTGAATTCATCATAATATTCTTCAACATCATGCATAAGAATGCCACCTTCCTCAACTGCTGATATTATTCCCTCAACATATCCACCACCGACCATATATAATCGGCAGTACTTTCCGATGAAAGATTCCGAAGTATCAAATATCATTTAATCACCTGTGAAAAGAAAAAAAGAGAGAGGGGAGACTATAGTCTCTTCCTCGTTCTCTTTTTGGATGATTTCTCCATCTCTTCCTCTTCAACGTTCTCGCTTACCTCGTTGGGAGTTTCAACCCTCTCACTCCACTCATCCATGTAGTCCTGCATTTCCTGACTCATTTGAGATGATGGCATTTGTGTTACTTTCGGGGTTTCTTGCTTTTCCTCATCAGCAAGTTTGTCCATCTCTTCTCTTACTTGTTCTTTGAGTTCTGGATTCTTGGAAAGGGCAACTGCCATCTTAATCCAATCCTTCTTCTCAAATCCAAGGTCGTTTGGTTGTGCAAGACGGTTAAGCATTGCTGTTCCTGTTGGTCCACTTCCTGTAAGTAATCCTTCCATAGATTGACCAAATTTGAAAGAATCCTCACCTGCACCGCCTCCCATGAAAACTTTGGTGTCAGCATACTTCACAGCATCTGCCAATCTGGAATAGATTTCTTCATCTTTCTCGATTTCTCGAATAGCAGTGAGCGCACGAATAGCATTATCACCGAATTGATTCAGTGCTTTCTGCAACTCTTGTTTACCCTTTGCCTCTGCAAGGAGTTTCTTCATAATGATGTCTGCCTCGGCAAGACCCATTTCACGAACAGGGGATGCTTCACCCTTTGCTTGTTCCATTCTTCGAAGTTTATCACCCTCACCCTCGAGTTGTTTCTGCTCTTTGTTAACTGCCTCAACTTCTCTACGTTTTTGAGCATCAATCTTTGCAACTGCACGCTGTTGCTCTGCAAGAACCTCTGCTTTCTCTTTCTCGATTTGTTGGTTCTTAACTTTCTCAACTTTGGTAACTTCAAGCATTTCCCTACGTGCTTCTTTCTCTTGTGTTGCAATAAATTTCAACTTATCCTGTTCACGTTTCGAGACCTCTTCATCACGCTTGATTTCTCGCATTCTTGCTTTTTCATCTGATTCTGCTTCAACTAAACGTGCCTTCATAATCTGGTCAGCGTTCTTTTGACGTGCTTCCGTTTCAATTTCTTGTTCACGGATAGATGAAATGTTGCTCACAACTTTTGTGTTTGGTGCATCTTTAAACTCAATGATTTCAATATCTTTGAGACCAAGACCCCATTCATCGAGTGCTTCTTTCAATGGGTCACGGATACTATCAATGATTTGCCTACGGTTGTTAATGATTGTACGCACAGTCATCTTGGTAGTTGAATCACGCATGGTTGCCCAAAGAACCTGTTGCACTTGTTTTTGTAGTGCATCATATGATTCAGGCATACGCATTGACGCTGTTGTTCCATCAACGATTGCACAAAAAGCAACGATATCACATTCGAACCTTGCTCTGTTTTCATCAAAGGCAACAAAGTTTGGTACTTTGATTTCCATCATTTCCAATGGTAGTCTTCTTACATACATACCAAATCCTGGAACCCAGGATGGAATATGATAATACACTGAACTGATGTGTATATCTTTTAACTCTTCTTGTGTATGCGGAACTACCAATCCCGTTTCGGGGTCTCGCTTCGGTTTGATAAAATATTCTTTGTTTGCACAATATATAGTTGAACTATTTTTTCGGATAACAATATCTATCTTATTTGGTGGCACAACTTTACGTAGCATTGCCATGATGATAATAGCAATTACACCAATGATAGGTATGAGTATCCAGGGGAAGAACGGTATAAAGTCCATTTTAATTTCCCTCCTTATCTCTTGATGCTAAAATTATTTCTCCTTTATAGAGACGGTCACTTATCATTCTGTGTGGCACTGTGATAATCAAAGGTCGTCCATCATTATCTTTTACTTTTACAAGGATATCACGACCGTCGTTGAATGCTTTTTTTGCTTCTAACAACTGCTTTTTATCGGTGAAAATAATTCTTTCTGTTCCCTCTTTTGCACCGATAGTATACTCTTCTACTTCAAACGTCTTGTCTTCTGCCATATGCTTTCCTCACGATTTAAATCCTCCATTAGATTTTTATTAATGTCTGGAAGAAAGAATAGACAATACCCTTTTAAACTTTTTGAAAAAATTAATACCAAAACAGTATATTGTGACCATCATCTAAGGGTCATATCACCTGTGCCTTGACATTGTTTGCACTTCTTACCGAGATATTTCCCTGTGCCACCACACATTGAGCATTGAACCATTAATCGATTCTCCCACAAACAGTACAAGTATATCTACTTCTGAATGCAGTGTATGTAACTTTATGCCGAGTTGTTTTTTCACATTTGTCACACCAATGGTCTTCGTAATCTACTCTGCTGTATAGGTCTTTTTCATATTTCTTTTGTGCTACATAAAAATCTAACACAGACATATCTTCTGTCCATTCTGGTTCTTTTGGTTCACCCATTTTATCACTTCCATAAATCATCCCATGATATGGTTTTCTTTTCTTCTACTTTTGGTGTTAGTTTTATGAAATCGTTGTATGGTACTTTTTTAATACGTTCATCTACTTTAACGTATGCTTTTCCATTGTAAACAGAAAAACGACCCCCACTGGGTTTTAGTTTACGTAATTCTTTTGTGATTGGGTGTTCTTCCATGTATTCTCGGTATCTTCCTTTCTTTCTCCATATCCTATTGATTAAGAATGAATACTTCTCTCCATTGTTCCATGCTTTTACTAATCGTTTATCATCTGGAACAAAGATATTGTGTAATTCAAAATCATAGTTATAATCATCTTTAAATCGCATTGCATTAGTATCAGTTGTATGATTTGCAAGTAGTATGTGAATATTGGCAAATTTACCATCTTTCTTTCTGATAACTCTACCGATTGATTGTATGTTGAATGATTCTGATAACGTTGTGGAAACTATGATGCCTACATCGGTATCTACATCATTGAAACCATGTGTGAGCATTCCAACTGATAAACATACTTTAACTCTGCCACTTCTGTATTCATCAAGATTATCTTGGTGCTTAGAATGATAGATTAAATGACCAATACACTTCTTGTTGAGTTGCTCTGATATAATATCTACTTGGTCGATACGTTGACAGATAACGAGTATCTTTTTATCATCATTGTAGTTTTCCTCAATCAGTTTAGTTGCAAGTGGTATTCTACTGTTAGCATTGTAAACAACACCACGACGTTTCATTATCAAAGTTTGCAGTACCTTATCTGTTTTAGTATTAAATTTTTTATTAGATTTGAGTTTTTTAATACGATTACTAATGGATTTAGATAAACGATAGTACTCTGAACGTTCCATTGGATTCAGGTTTATACCATGAAAGATAACCCTGAAGGGTGATATGTTTGCATCATCATATCCAACATCACAAAGTAACGGACCACATTTCTCAATGGATTTCTCATTAGGTGTGGCACTCAATCCTATGATATGATTGTATTCAATATTGTCATATAGTTTGATAAATTCAGGTGATGTAGAACGATGGCATTCATCTATAATTAATAATTCAACAGGAGAATGATGTTTTTCTTTGCAGAGTGTGTTGAATGTTTGATACTCTACATTATCTAAATCTTGTAATAGTATTTTCCACTGGTCAAGAATAGAATTACGGTGTGATGCTACGAGTACTTTACCTTTGCATTTTTTGGCAAGTTCAATACCAACAAGTGATTTGCCTGCACCAGTAACTGCTTTAACAGTGCCACTACCTGAATAATTAGTAATTACTTTCTTTTGCCAATCATATAGTTTCATATTTCCACATCTGGATATCCATTCAATCCCTTACCACAAACAGGGCAATTGGTCATTCCTTTTGATGCATAGATGTTATGTTGTACAACGGAACAGTGAGTGTTACTCATATGGATTCTCCACTGGTGGACCGAATGGTACATAGGTTTCATCTATGCTTGGTAGGATGTTTCTATCCAAAATTGCTGTCATCTCTTGGATTTCACTATCAGCAAACAAGAGTTTTTTCTCGTTATCAGTCATAGTTTTCATTATTTGTTTAGCATCCCATAATGGTGATTTAGTTTTTCCCTTGATTGCTTGCATTAGTAATGTTCTTATTTGTTCCATTTTTCTCATTATATTCCTCCATACACTTATCACACAAATCAATTGGATTGTTACGTGGTGCTAAACCACCACAAGCATCACACTTCATTGGTAAACTAAATGCTTGATGTAATGGGATAGGGTAATAATTAGTTTGCTCAACACAAACGTTGATGTGATGCCTATCCTTATTAAGAATATCATGTATATGACCATGCAGATTGATTTTTCCATTAGTATCTTCATTGCTTAATGGTTGATGAGACATAATGATTTTATCAAGTTCAAGATACTTAGCATGGATTACAGCAAATCCACATTCTTCCATTGTTCTTACACTGCCATCATGGTTTCCACGTATGAGAACGATTTTACCGTTTAGTTTCAATCGTAACTCTGATATGCGCTTTCTACCTGCAAGTGCAAAATCACCCAAGTGATACACTGTATCTGTTGGTTTCACTACGGTGTTCCATCGAGCAATCATTACATTGTTCATTTCTCTGATTGTTTTAAACGGTCTCTTGCAGTAAGAAATAATGTTTGTATGGTCAAAATGATGGTCTGACGTTATAAACTGCATAGATAAAGATATGACCCAGGTTGTATATAAAAGTTTTGTAAATTTTAATACTTTTACTCCCAATTCTCTAATGTTATTTTTTGCTTACGATAATGTATTTTTGACCTATCGTCAGTGAGTTCTATGAATTTATCGAAATCCATGATGTGGAAGAACTTGTATTGGTTTACCCAAGATGCAAAGAGATTGTATTTGGTGTAGTCTGGGTGATTTGGGTCTTTTACAGTTTTATATCGCATGACGTATGGTCGTTGGTTGTGTTTTTTCAAAAGTAGGACTCGGTGCATATCTTCTTCCCAGGTGGTGTTGAACCCAACGAGAACATACCACAATGCACGTTTGATACCATGCTTGTTCATCAATCCGATTGCCCTGAGAACTCCTTTCTCGGCACCTGGGGTATCGAAAGCAAATCGGGGTTCTGGTTTGATACGGAGTTGTGAGAGGAGTTCAGTGTTCTCATCGTTGAGCAACCGAGCATCGAGACCGTGAAAACTTACGGTGAGGTCTTCTTTGATGAGTTGTTTTGCTATCTTCTTGAATTGGGATGGCAGTGCCATCGGATTGTTATCGAGCAAATCGATGTGGGTGTGTTCTCTGTTCCAAAATTCGTAGATGTCGGCATTGGGATATATCATTCCTTCTTTCTCTGGAACGATACACCATTTGCATTTACGTATGCATCCTCTGGTGGTGAATCCTGTAGAATACCACATATCCCCTTTGATTGGTTTGTGTCGGCATACACAGGATTTGATGTTGTGACCACACTTTTGGCAAACTTTCCCTTTGTACAGTGAGTAGTCAGGCATGATGTGTTCTATTTCATCAGGAAGAACCTTGTGCTTATCGTAGAAGTAACCACCGACATCAACATCAACATCAGAGAAATAGGATTTTAGTTGTTTTGCTTTTGATACGTTCTTCTCAAAAACGACTGATGCTGTTATCTTATCATAATCAAAAAGAACATCTACTGTTGGAATAACGGGGTGTAAGATGAGTTTGGTGGTATGACCATTCTGTTTATACCAAGCACTGAGTTTCATTAAAGCAAGATTAGGAATAGTGCTATCAATATCAACCATGCCGATGTGTATTCCTCACCACCAAAAGGAATAATACGTTTAACTTTTTAATGATTTTGTTTTTTGTGGATACCATTGTTTGTCACTTTCAAGAGAAGGGTATCCCCTTCTCCCTTTTTGTGTACCCATTAATTCCCATCGTTTTTCTCTGATAGTTGTAACATTGGGTGGTTTGCCTGTTTTATCAAATTCTTTTTTAACAAAATTAAATAACTCTCTTCTTTTATTCAAATCCTTTACTACTATGATTTCATTATAAGTATTGAATCCCCAGGGAACCAACTTCTTTTTATTAGGATACATGAGTACAAATTCTTTACGAACTCTCCAAAATTCTCTACGATGTTCTTTAATTATTTCCTCCAATATGGTTTCATAATTGTAGCAATAGAATCCTTGTTTGATAAAGTCTGCTTGATATGATTCAATGATGTTTCCTATCTCCCAGTTAAGTTCAACATCTAACTTTTTATCTTTAGTTGTTTTTCTGTTTTTTTCAATTCTTTTCAGTAAATCTTTGATATTATTGACGTGTTTTTCAAAATCACTTTTTAGTTGTTCTCTATCAGGAGCATCACCTATCATATCAATGGGAACACCCATTGTTAGAACTTGCTCTCCTCCTGGTGCTGTTATCATGTGAAGTTTAAACGGTATCAGTTGCCTTTTTTTCTTAATATATATTTTATTATCTACTGTTTTTTCAATAGCGTATCCATACCGTCTTAATTCGGTAACTCTACCTTTTACACCACTGTAGGAAAGTCCAGTTGCATCAGCAATCTCTTTGTATGTTGCTTTATTCTCACTCAGGTAGTTTAGTATTTTATCGTATGCGTGTACCTTCATTATAGTGCCTCATATAATTCCAGAAAGTCCTGTTTTGCCTCAGTTTCAGTTATTAAAGATTGTTTTATCATTTCTTCAACCATAGCACTTGCCAGACATCGTTTGTAATGAATCTCTTGTGCTTTTTTACTTCTTTGAGCATCCTTGTATGTTGATATGTTCTTGTTAATCAGAATCTGTCTTGTAGCACCGTTTACAAATGATTCCAGTGGTTGTGATATTTCAATTTCATCTGCGTTGATACCAAATACAGATTTTTTCACGGTAGGTGTTGTAACAGGAGTATGACCCTTTTTTACCCAGGTATACTTCTTTTTAAACAAATGACCGTTTTCACATTCATAGTACTGGTTATCTTTATCCCAGGTATGATACTCTTCTGAATCGCAAACAGGACACTTCCTCTTTGCAGGGGCAACTCCTGGTTTGTTAAATAACTTTTTGTAGTGCTTCCATCTTGGATTGGTTAATAAGGTATTTAATTTAGTATTGTATTCCACCAGTTTCTTATTTTTTTCAACAGTAATACTACAACCGATTCTATCCAAAAACTTTTTCCATTTCTTTGCTGATTGGTTGTGGAAAGTTTTCCATAAAGTAGTCCTGGTCATGTAACCATCCTTTCCTGTTTTTGTGATACTAATTAATCCATCAGCAATAACGTAACCATATACATAATCTCTAACTCTTTCATCAGGATAATGTCTAAAGTAATCAGAAACATTAGTAATAATTTTTTTACCTGTAACTATAAATATTCCTTGCCAATCTGTCGGTAAAGTTTCTTTTGTTTTGTAGTACAATGTTTTGTATTTTTCTCCGTTAATCTTAAACTCCCTTATCATGTGTTCTTCTTCATCTGGACAAAATGGTTCTACCTCTTTACCATTAACAAGAATGTGTTTGTCGCCATAGAAACCAAGTAGAACTGGATTCCAATTTCTCCGAATAATATCATTGAGATACTCATCATTCAATGCTCTTTCCATGTCCTCTTTTTTACGAATGTGGATTTCAATACGAGTTCCTGGTTTAGTTAAGTACATATCGGTAAAGATTTCTTCGTACTTGGTATCATTTTTTACCTTATCGAATGACCATCGAACCTTGTGATGAAAACCATTGTCACTTCTGGTTTCTATACATTCATAACTATCATCTTCAATGATGTAAAGATGTGTACCTACACCAACAAAACCAATATCACCAGTAGTTTGTTCTTTACTATCTGACCCAAAAACAAAGAACTGTTTGAACTTTTCCCAGTTAACCATTCCTTTACCATCATCAGTGATTGATAGAATTACTTCCCACTTACTCACTTGTTTGGTATCAATGTGAATATTACTGGCATTAGCAACTTGATAATCAAGAGCATTTGCAGTGCTTTCTATGATAATACCTTCCAATCTTGAATCATAAGAATATCTTTTCTCTTCATGTTTCAGAAGTTTACCAATGTTTGCACCACCATATCCTTTTATTGACATTTTATCTCCTTCCAATTTATAAAAAAAGAAAGAGGATTATTTGTATTTTCCTCTAAATGCTGACCATTTTGGTTTGTCGTCAGATAAATCCTCTTCATCTACTTCATCTTCTTGCACATCTTCTATTACTGGTTCATTATCCACATTATCAGCGTATTCCACTCTACTTTGTTTGAACTCGACAATCTCTTCTTCAACTGATTTTCGTTCTGTTTCTGATAAAATTGGCAAAAACAAATCTGAGTGATGTTTATACCCATCATTCACTGCCAACCATAAATCCTTGTAACAAACCTTACATGCCTCTCTTCCACCAACTTTGGAATGGCGAATAATTGCCTCGGCAACCATAGGTCGTTTCAAGCGTTGAACAAGTTCATCCTTGTCAAACTTCTTATCATTCGTGAGAATCAATCGCATTAGTGCATAGAATGGTGTTGTTTTACTGATAGCGTATTCAATCGTTCTTGCTCCTTTTGGTTTGGTAAAATTATATGGTGGACCTAAATTAAAGGCATCACATACAACTTCCCAAAAAAAGTTCATACGGTCTACATCCTTGTCAGAAAGTTTAGATGTATCTTGGCAATCTGAAACAAATTTTTCAGCACTACCAGAATATCCACCCTGAAAGTTTCTTAGGGTTTTGCACGGACCTTGACTTGCAAAATAACCGCCAACAAAATCCTTGAACTTCATTGTATCACCAAACTTTCCATCTTTCACTTTCTTACCATATTCATTAATTTTTGCTCCATAGATATTACAAGGAATTTCTTTTTTTATTCCTGCAATTCTTTGATATGTTGGAATTGAATCTTGGTGGGTTGCAATAAAATCATCTGTAGATTGTTTGGTTCCTTTATTCCAAAGGGTAAAAATTTCCATTCGTTTTTTTCTTCTTTCATCTTCGGGTAATCCATTGAAATCATATACTGCACAATAGAAAGAAAGTTTTGCTTTTGGTTTTTTCTCAAAGAACTTTTCCATTCCCTCTCTTCGATGTCCACCATCTAAAATGCGAAATATATTATGTTCTGTACGTTCAACAACAAGGGGAGATTCCCAATGTAAACCACGTAATAGCACTCCACCTATTTGTGTTGATTTTCCTGAACGGATATACCTCGCATGACCATATGGGGGACGCAAAAGTTGGAATTTTTTTAGGGTTCCTTTAGTTACCGTTACCTTCAGCATCTTGTAACTGTATCCCTTTAATGTGCTGTCATTGATGTCAATAAAAAGTCCTTCACCAGCGTCTTTGTCTGTTTTACTTTTTGGCATATTTTTTTCACCTCTAACCCTAAATCCAAAATGGATTATTGTGGGTGTTCTAAGGTTTTTCAGAAGATTTTTGTGGTTCATTTACTCACATTTTCTTCTGTGTAGATAAATATCAGTGTAAACACAGATATTACTACGATATGTGGCATGTTTTCTTTATAAATAAATATTTCGGTTAAAAAATATTAAAATATTTATAGTTTTCGTTGTTTTCAAAAAGAGAATACTTTCAGTATACACCCAAATATTAATATGGTTTGAATATATATAATAGTTGCAGAGGTGAAAACATGAATATAGAAAAAGGGCATTTTACAAGAACAAAAGCAGACAACAAAACTCCAAACGACCATGCTACCCCTTGGATGACTGGTAGTCCAGAACTATCAGGTATCATATCATCCAGAATTCACACCGATGAGGGAAACGTAATGATGGACACCCCAGTGTACAATGAAACTGTGGGAAGTGCGAAATTCTTTAGGAGCAAAAAGTAAGATGCCTATATGTCCAGAGTGCCATAATTATTATAGAAGATATTGCAAAACTTGTTTATGGAGAGAGTGTAGTATTGACCCAGATGGCGAATTAGATATGAGTTGAGGGAATAATAATATTCCCTTTTTATTTTTTTTCAGAATCTATTAAATAAAAAAGATAAGGGATTGCTCCCTTATTCGAGTGGTGCTTCTACTGGAACCAGTTTTGACCAGATGTGATATGTTCCTGGTTCCATTGCGATATCGAAGTTATACCGTAAGTAGAAATTGAGTTCTTCACCAGGTCCAAGATAGAATGGTGTTTCTATCACTGGGCATTCTTCACATCCTTCTTCACTATAACAATCTTCGCAAGTTAGTTCAAGAGTTGCCCATGATTCATCTGCTGTAGTTGCTGGTGGGTCAAGTATATCTCCATCAGTCCAGAACCAAGTGCATCGGCAATCATCAATGTTACCATATACTCCACCTGTGTTTGCTGGTTCAATTGGACCCCATCCTTGTAGGTTATGCCCTGCTTCTGATGTTGGGTTTCCAATATCTACCTCATCACAGAGAACATTTCCTTCGCAATATAGTGCAACGTAATCAACTGCTAATTGTCCGTATGGATTAAACATTTCCCAAGGGTCATCATAGAAACATTCAATCTTTATAGTATGTGCACCACAACATGGGATTTGATAATCCGTAAGGTCAAAGATGTGTCTTAACCACGTCTCATCATCACCATTTGCATAATATGTTCCAACAAAAGTTCCATCAACATAAACGTTGAAATCATCCCACATTGCTTGACCATCAAGAACATCAACAACAACTTTTTCAAGTATATGGTCGCAACAATCTCCACCACCATCACAAATCTCTGTCATATCGATATCAACACCTTCATCATCAAAAGGTTGTGGATTACCTGGGTTATCAAAGTGTTCCCAATCTAACCAAACACCTGTGCAACCATTGTTGGTAACAGTGTGTTCTACACATTCAGTGCAACCAGCACAAATATCAAATTCAACTTCTGGTTCTGAATTCATTATTACACTCTGTTCAACATGTGCTGTTACTTTTGTTTCTCCAAAATATGTAAGCAACCCTGCTGATGCAACCATTGAACCAACGATTAAAACAGCGAGGACACTTAACATTTTTCCTCTGCTTCTACGTCTCTTGGGAGGCGATGGAAAAAGATTCCTATCTATACTCCCTTCTACATTTGTTTTCATTTCTCTCACCTAAATTTGGTTTCTCTTCACCAAAGACGAAATGTCTTTTAATTCCTCAAAAACAGTTAATAGAAGGTCATTTAAAAAGTTATGGTGTTAAAAAATAAGTGGCGGGGATAGGATTCGAACCTATGGTCTCTCGATTACAAGTCGAAGTAACTCCATACTACACTCCAAGTGGAGAAACCCATATAGAGTAATTAGCGCGTTGTCCTGACTACGCTACCCCGCCATAAAGAAAGGGAAAGATGGGTTTTAGTATGTTCCCATGATATATCTGACTTGTTCATCAGGGTTTGCTTCGATGTTCTTGATGAATTTGAATACTTTATCAGACCATCCACCGATACCGATAACTTTTCTATCTTGTTCAGGGAATGATGTTGTTCCGTATCCACCAAGGTCGAAGATATACATTCGAGCATTTGGGTTTACTGTTTTTCGGTATTCCTTCAATGCTTCATATGCAGATTGCACATACCGTGATTCCATTACGTCTCTTGTATCATGCCGAGCATGTGAGTTCCAGATTTGGTTATCAGAGAAGAACATGAATCGGTCAACTTTCTTATGGTTATCAGTTGCCCATTGGATAACTGCATGACCATTTGTAGAGTAACCAACTTCACCTTCTCTGCTATGCATGTAAAGAGTATCTCGGATAATACCGTTTCTTTTTGATAATTGTATTGGTTTCCATGTATTACCGAAGATACCCACAATACTTTCATCTGTGAACTTATGTGCCATAGCACCAAGTAGTAATCCAACATCAAAGAGTTGCAATGAACTGTATTTGCTCAATGACATTTCCATTGAACCAGATACATCACAAGCAATCAGTGTTGAACCTGGTAGTTTTGGAATGTTCTCGTATGATACTTGGATTGCATCTTCAAGAGCATCGAGTAACATAGAAGTGTTTGTGCTTCCGATGTTTTCGATTTCTCGATATGCAGTAAAGAATCTGAATGGGAATTGCTTGCTTCTTCGCACTACATCTGGGTTGCTGATATAGTTTGCTACCATTTTGACGTATTGGGTATCAACATCAGCATTCAGAATGTTTCGTAAGTTTCGAAGCATTGCCATGTATGGTAACTTTTTGTTGGCAATCAGTGATTCCCAAACTTCTTTCTTGTTACCTTTTGCTGTTAATTCAGTTTCCCATGTAACAGGTGTTTTCAGAGTTTCATCAAGGATTTTCTTACCGAGTTCTCCCATTGGAGGTCGAGTAAGCATCATCACGTCTTTGTATGTTACTGCGCCATGAGTGTTTGCTCGGTTGTACTTGGCAAATTGGTATTCATCGAATTGAGAAAATGCTTTTCGCACTGCATTCTTGAGACTGTTTGGAATTGGTTTTCCATGTTCTGCAAGTTGCATTGCAATTACTTCTTTCAATTCATCTGCTCTTCGGATTACCTTTGGACCATATTGAGGGATTACTTCTCTCATGTGGTGTCCTCTGATACGTTCATTGGCAGTGAATACAAGTAACCAATTTGATATTGAACGAAGATACTGCTCATTTCGAAGATAGGTTGCAAGTTGTAGTAAAAACTTTGGGTCTTCTTTTGCTACTTCTTTCGCAGTATCGATAATCTTTTGTTCAGTTTCACCAAGTTTTCCGTAGAACTTAGGTTCATTAAAAAGACATGTTGAAGTCATATGAACTAATCTTGACTTAGGTGTGAGTTCAAATGCTTCACCACCTTCATAGTTCACAGTTCTTACTTCATCGATTTCCTTGTCGAATCTGCTTGTGAGTTTTTTTGTATTGACTTTTGCCATTTTTTCACACTCCATTTGGAGAAATTTTACGGAGGAACCCAGGTGGGGAAATATTTTTTTAACGTGGGATTTGAACCCACATCAACCAAATTATCAGTTTAGTTTATTTCCGAAGTATCCCCACCTTACACTCCTGATACAACTAATTAGAGTTGACCAAAATTAGTTGTGAGTTTTTTGGTCCCGTGTCGGAGAAATCCGAGTAGAGCAATGGTTTCGTGTTTGCGGAACGAAGTATCTCCACTCTACACTCCATGAGGACTAAATTGGAGAAACCCCGTTAGGGCATTTTTCCAAATATATTTCAGGTATATACGAAGTAACCCTAACGTACACTCCATGATAAATGAATAACAAAACAGGTTTTTATACTTTTCGATTTCAGTAAATTTCATCTACAAATCTGTTTGTCCTTACTAAAAGGTCATAGAAATCATCGAGTTTTGGGTCTTGAAGTGCCTCAAGTTCACTCGTTGCATTGTCCAGTTTTTCTTGATAGTGTTTAAGATATTCTTTTGTGTATTTCTCGGTGTGTGATAGTTTCTTTTTAAGATATTCGATAGTATGTTCAAGAGTACTGGTCTTATTGCATTTGTCTCTATATAGAGTATAAAGGTCTGATAACTCTTCTGCTCGTTTACTTTCTCTTATTCGTTCCCAAATCTTTCTTGCTGTTGCATCACATATCTCGATTTCCTTACGATACTGTCCTGACTGATAGATAAGTTTTGTTTCCCTAAGGTCGTTCTCTATGTTTTGCATAGTAAATACAATATAGAAATCAATGAACTCCTCATTACTCATTGGAAATTCACCAACGATATCGTAATCATCTTCTGCATAATAGCAACCTCTACATGAGTCCTTGTTGTGATATTTTTGGTAGAGTAGGACAACAAATGGAACACAGTTTTCTGGATTAAACTCATTAAATTCTCGTAGAGTATTTTGAAGTATTTTTATTTGTTGTTCTATTTCTTCTTTAATTTCGTTTTTATGCTTTTTCCATTTTTCTTCTGCAAGTAATCGCATTTACCAATCCCCTCGTAATATTGTTTTAACACATAATTTATTTCTGCTTTTAAGTGAAGTATCTTACTCCAAGATGAAAAATTGAGAGACATCATCTGTTTACAATAAGGGCAAAGGTCGATATCACCAGTTAAACCTGGTCGAGCAGATGCAAACTTGATGTATTCTTGCCCAGCAATTTTGGCATATTCATCTTCTGATATTCCACAGAAATCACAGATAACAACTTCTGTCTCAATCAGTTTCTGTTTCTTTTTCATCATCCATCACTATTTCGTAATGGTCATCAGTAAACCAATACCGTACTGATTTATCCATTAATTCAATAAACACTTTATTTGATTGCTCTGGGGTTAAGTTGAATATTTTTTGCAGGTCTGATTTGTTTTTCCCATGTAGTATTGGGATATCAATGTATTCCTTGTTCTCTTCCCATTCTTTTTGTTTTTTTGCTAACAACTCTTGGTCATTACAGATGCGTTCTTTTATTTCTTTTATTTCATCTTTGATGTTCATTTTTTCACTTCCTTATTAAAATCATTCCAATCCCCAAGTAATTCCCACTTACCAATCATTTCCATATAACCAAACACTTTTTCTGTAGGAACATGCACACATGCAATTGTTCTTTTACCAAATGGTTTTTTGTCAACATTATAAACAAAATCTCCATGTTTGTATTGTTTCATCCACCATCCCCATCCAAACCGTTTGGCATTCTTGAGGATTTCTTCTATTGATGCATCTGGGTAAATCTCTTCCATTAATCTTCCTCCAAATAGACGTGTTCTGATAATTTATCAAGTGTTAAAGCAAATACGATGCCAACAACAACGAGTATGATACCTGCTATGATGATATCAGTTGCAATGTATGATAACATGAATACAGACGATATGATACCGAGAACTGATACGATTGGCACTCCTTTGATGTTGCCTGGGATTTTAAATCCACAATCCATAGGTTCTTTCTTACGGAGATAGATAAGTGTAGCATTAACCATGATGAATACCGTGAATACAGTAAAATTGGTGAGATTTGCTATCCATGTAAGATTTCCAAGAAACAGGATACCAATAGATATGATTACCACTGTTATGATTGATATGTATGGTGTGAGTGCTTTCTTACTACATTTCATAAAGATTTTCGGTAGACCTCTGCCCTTTGATATACCGTAAACCAATCTGGAACCTGCAAGCATTGACATGAGAACAGTGTTGAAGGTAGAAAAGAGTGCTATACCTGATAGAACCATAAAACTGGTTTCACCAAATACACTCTCTGCAATCATAGCAAGAGGAGCGTCTGACTGGGATAATTCTTGCCAAGGTACTGTGCTTACCGCTGTAATCCCTACGAGAACGTAAATTATAGTGGTGATAATCAATGCTGTAATAATTGCTTTCGGGATGGTTTTCTCTGGGTTTTCTGTTTCTTCTGCCAATGTTGTAATGCCCTGAAAACCGAGGTAACTGAAAAATATCAACACTCCCCCTGTGATAACTCCTTTGAGACCATTTGCCATTTCCAAATAATCAACCGAACCAATGGATGGAATGCCGATTGCAATGATAATAGCTAATCCCAATGCTTCGATAATCATAAAGATAACAGTAAGGTGTGCAGTTTCCTGAACTCCGATGTATAGAATGAAACCGCAGATTATCAGTAAAATAATGGATACTGGAATGATTGGCGTGCTAAAAAGTGCTGAAAAGTACTGTGCAAACCCAACAGATACTGCTGTGCCTGCTATGATGTTACTGAATAGGATTAACCATCCTGCAATCCAACCTACTCGTTTACCGAATGCTCTGCTCACATATGAGTATTCTGCTCCTGCTTTTGGATAACGAGAAGAGAGTTCAGCATAACTGAGACCTGAAAATGTGGCAACGATTGCACCGATAAGAAATGCTAACCATATAGCATTACCTGTAAACCCTGATGCTTCACCAATAATAACATAAATTCCTGCACCGAGAATGACACCTACACCCATATGGGTAACTTGCCAAAACGATAGTGAACGTTCTAAACCGATTTTACCACTTCCTAATTAAAGTTAAATTTTTCTTTTTTCCAATTTATATAACGATGTCAATAGATTAATATCTATCATCTTCAAGTTGTATTTCTTTTTGAGTTTATCCTGTAATGATTGTTTCTTTAATATTGCGTCTCTATCTGGAACAAACAGAATACCAAAGCGTTTCTTGTGTGTTTGTATCTTTGTGAGTTCAGATAGGGTTTCGTCTTCATCTTTCATTATGTCTTGTAGTTCTTTTGAATCTACCATAGTAGTACCACCCTTGTTGGTTGTTGTCTCTCTAAATTCTTGAATGCTACATCTATCAATGGAAAGATATCGTATTTATTTGCCAAACCGTTTCCCAGTTGAGAAATCATGTAGGTCTTATCGAGGTTATCTTCCATATGATATAGTAACTTCTTTAACTCTGATTGTAGAACATAAACGTATTCTGCTCTATCATAAAATGATTTATCGTTGTTGTTTGGATGTTTCTTTGTGATAAATCCGTATGTGTTTGGCACATGTCGGAGTTTTGCACCACCACCCTTGCCTGTTCTATCAAGATTATCTCCAAATACAAAGATGTGATTTGGATTTTCTCTTAACCACTCTTCCGTAACTATGAATCCACGTTTTCTCATTTATCCTTCCTCAATATATCTCCCATATTCTTCAAATGCCTCATCAGTTATATCTACATCGTCTCTGTATACGTAAACATCAAAACATGGATAATCTTTTTTTGCTTCTTCTTCTAATTTCACGAGTTCTCTTAGTAATCCTTCTTTAGAGTCAACTTTGATTTCATATGGTTTTCCACCATCTACAACAATTTTATATTCTTCCACTTTCATCATCATCACGATTCCAATTCTTTATCTTCTTCATTTTTTACCTTTTCTACATTCTTTGACGGGTACAAGTTCCAAATAGTTTCTAATCTCCATTTGATTAGTAATATCACAAAACCAATTGCAAAGATAACTCCACCGAATAAATAATCACCATCACCTGCAATAAAACCACCGATAACACCGAGAGCAATTGTAATGGTCATCATTAAATGAGTGATTGTCTGTTTAATTGCTTTCTTCATTTTCTTTCCTCACATGTACTTCTGAATACGCAATTCTTACATGATACTGTTGTTTTCCTGTTAAACTTTTCGCAAAAATTCATTTATACCACTATCCCTCCGATTGATTAACACCATCACCTTCATATAGAATTTTTATTTGATTGGAGTATTTTTTTATTCTGCTCACGTTGTTTTCCATCACACTATGGGTGAGGTTGCAGAGAGTATCTGCTTTCTTTACTGGGAGTGAATACACATGGGATTTTACTTTTTTTATGTAATCCCAGTAATCCTCACCCTTTTCTTTTGTGATGTGTTTAACTCCCCAGATAACTGGGTCGCTGAAACCGTAATCTTTAAGAGTTTCATATGTTGCTGATGTATCTTCTATCACATCATGCAACCAAGCAACTTGCAACACTTCTTGACCATGATGTCCCATATTCTCTAACATATCAGCAACTTCCTGTAAATGTTCTGTATATGGAACATCACCATACATTTGACCAAGATGATATTCTTTTGCAAAGTTGATTGCATCTGTAATGGTGTTCATTCATCAACCTCCCTTCCAAACCTATCCATGCGTTTCTTTTCAAGATTTTTCATTTTTATCTCCTTTTCAAATATTCATTAGGTCTTCCAATGAAAAAGGTTGTTTCACTCTTGATTAAGTGGTTTGGAACAACACTTATGATATCTTTATCATTAGTAATGATACCCACAACTTCTGGGTGGTCAATTGCACACTGAATGAGTGATTTATCTGCTAACGATAACTCTTTTACGCTATTGTATCGAAGAGCATCAACTTCTGGTGATATCTGTTTTACTTTAAGCACAGGAACAGAGTAATGGTGATATTGTTTTACTTCTTCCATCACTTGCTCGGTTGTTGCTACTGGATATGCACCTGTGAGAACTTCATTGCAATGTTTTCCCCGATATTGGTCCTTGTTTATTGCATATATGAACACATTAGCATCAAGCAAGTATTTTACCTTGATTTTTCCGAATGTTTGTTTATATGGAAATTGATAACCACACTTACAAGTGTTAAATCGGTTATTTCTTCTAACTCTTACTCGTCGATGGCATTCTGGACAGTTTGCTTTCAAAGTATCACCTTATTTTTCGATATCTCTTCGCATGTGTATTAAATCATCCATTTTGTAGAGTTTCTCGTTGTAATCATCAACAGTGCCAATGAAATCACACCATCCACAATACATAATGCCTTCTTCTTCAAGTATATAGAGTGATTGGTTGCCACAGCATTCACATTTCACTGGTTTCATGTTTGATATCTTGATTGCTAAGTGTTTCATGTAACCCATTTAGATACCCCATGATTGATAGTATATTTCTGCTCGGAGTTGCTCTATTTTATCTTTATTCTTCTTTTGTAACTCTGCTTTTGTAATCATTAATTCACCACCGTAATCATGTTGGTGTTATTTGATTTTTTGTAGAAATCATTGTATGACATTACTAATCTATTAGTTATTTCATATATTTTATCAATAGTATCTCTGCCATACTTTCTTCGAAATGCATTCCAATCTTTCACTGGTATGATAAACTCTTCTTTCTTATCTTTCTTACCAACATACTTCACTTGAACAAGTTTGAGCATTGGAATAAGTTGAAACGTACCATCTGTGGTGTGTTTGATAGATATTTCACCACGTTTGATTTTATTCAACTCGGTAAGTGTGAATGATGCATCATCACCACTGTTTTCATCCAAGTATGTTAAATAATCATCGTATACTGGTAAAGATATAGATTTACCGTTATACTCAACAGTACGTGGTTTATTAACAGTATTATCTAACTCTGATAGAGCATTTTTGATGTGTTTGTTGTTCTTATTGGTTTCAAAAAACGTAAGAACATCAGTGTTGTGTATATCTCTCATTTTTAATCCTCCTGTACAATTACAACCCATTGTGTTAATCGTTTTTGGAGTGTGATATCTTTTGTATCATCCCAATCATTCTCTAAAAAGTAGAAAAGGTCGGATTTGTTATCGAAAAAGAAAGCGTTACTCATAGTGATACACCACCAGTGCCTTTGCAGAGTGAACAAGTTTTTCCATTGATTTTACCAGTGCCATCACACTTTTGGCATGGTAATGTAAAAGAATCATCTTTCGTTTCAACAGTTTTTTCAACGGTTTCAGTAGGTGGTGAGGTTGTAGAGAGAGAGTGGTGGTGAGATGAGAAATCATCCGAAAAATTAACTTCCTCACTACAACCTTTTCGTGAAAGTAAATCACATACATGGTTATAAACTTTTTCATTAATATAGCGTTCTGTGAGTAATTCGCCCAGCAAATTAGTTATGGTTTGAACTTTATTTTCACATATAATTTTATTTTGGACTAATTCACCATCGTTACTTAAAATCTTGAATGACCGTTTGAGTGTAACCGATGCCCATCCATTGTCGTTTACTTGTTGGGTCGTGAACTCTACCATATCCCCTCGGAATGGTACTTCTCTTACTGGGTTGTTTAAATCACCGATAGCGACCATACATTTTACAGTTTCACCATCGTCTTTACGTATCTGCATATAAAATTTGGGTCCATACTGATACATCTTTGGTTGACCAGTTTTTACAACTCGTCCACGTATCGTAAGACCGTTTCCGTTGTTGTTAGTGTTGTTATTTTCCATGTGTTTCACAATACTCATAATGTCCTATGTAGTATATAAAGTTTTCTTTAATTTTAATACTTTTACAGTATAATTAGTGAATATCTAAAAGTTAATAAACATCATTTTCATTCAAGGTCTAATGAGTGAATTACCTGTTGGTATGTTAATTGGATACGGGGTCATTTGCTTGATTTTTGATAGTATTCACTTCGATGTGAAGATTGCATTGTTATTGATTGTTATTGAATCCATATATGATGTTGCTATGAAAAGGGCAAAAAATTGCAGTGAAGATGGTGAAAAAAGACCCATTTTTAAATGGAAAAAACGTGAAAAAACAAAGGACAAGGATGAATATAATCCTTTCAAATAGGTGTATGGGAAATGGGAAAAAGTGATAAAGACGTTAACAAGATTATTGAAGAGTTAGTGAAAGATGGAGTATTGAAGGTCGCTTATGTTAAACTTTAATATTGCTGAACTCATAATGTTCGGATTAGGGTTTTTTGTACTAATCATTGGGTATGTTTACTTTGTTAAGAAAAGAGTTAATTATGTCCAATTTATGCTTATTAGATTAGTGGCATTTTTGATAATTATTATGGTTATTTTAACCATGAAGTGAGCAAAAGTTTATATTTATTGCTTAGATACCAAAGAAGGAAAAGTGAGAGAAGTTTTTACAAAGGAGGCAGTAAAAATTAGAATAATGGGGGAGGTATCTTCTCTCACTCTCACCACCATCTCTTCTCTCACTCAATTAATATATATGATTTGACCTTTATCTTTTTTTCTGCTTATTATGGTATTTTTTGCAATATTCCTTTAAAAAATTTCTTTTTTCTCTATTAAACTTTCTTGCATAGAACTTTTGATTTACTTTCAGTTTTTCATCCTAATAGGACTTATGCACATTCCCTGTGCTACCTATTTGGATACATGATGTTCATCCAACACATCTTTTGTAACTCTATATTGTTCATCATCACCATCTATAACTTTTTCACACATCATTAGTTTTTCTCTTGATATTTTCCAATATTCTATTGTATCACCATGATATACAATTACTATTAATCTAATTTCTGGGTGTTTTTCAATGATGTCTGTACTTATGCCAAACCCTTGATATTTTCTCCAAAAATGTATATCTGGTTTATTCCTATGTGTTACATAAATGTTATCAACAGTGATTAAACCAACTGTTTTACCGTTATGTATTACGTACCGCATATGTATTACCATTTACTTTTTTACTTATATAATTTACGCAGAGTAGAGGATTCGAACCTCTGGTGCTGTTTCCAGCACTGATGCTCTCAAGGCAACCACCTTAAACCGAACTCGGTCAACTCTGCACGATGAGTGTAGGATTCGAACCTACGTGGTGTTTCCACCCATTCGGATAGCAACCGAAGGCAATAAACCACTCTGCCAACTCACCATAGTGCAGGTAGACGGATTCGAACCGCCGATTGTCCTACGACACGGGTTCTAAACCCGCTCTCTTAGTCCACTTGAGTATACCTGCAAAAAAGATGCCAACGGTCGGATTCGAACCGACGAGTCTCCTGCGAGAACCAGATTTCTCCAAGTTGGACTTATTTGAGTATTACCCCTAAAAAGTTGATAAAAACTTACTTAAGTCTGGCACCGTCGTCCACTTGGTTACGTTGGCAAAAAAAGTTGACACTAAAGGCAAATGCAGTATCCTCACAAACTGAGGAGTGAACTGGATAAACTCGATAGTGTAATCATTGAGTAATGTAATAGAAACTATGATTTATATAATTTCCTGTCGGTGTTTATATCCCATTTCGAAAAGACGTTCAATGACCTCTTGCTCACTCATGTTAATACCTTTTGCTATCTTATCGGCACGTACTTTGCACATTTTTAGATACATATCATGAGGCATTGATATATGATGTAGTTTTCTCTTTGTAGATGGATACTTTGACTTTGTTATCAAAATATCTCCATTTTCTATGCGTTTCAATGCATGATTCACATACTTTCTAATAACCGCACTTGACGTTACTTTATCGCTTCCTGTTCTTAACTCTTTGATTTTCAGTTCTTTTAGTTGTTGTTGATGCTCTTTTTTCATTGAAAAGTTTACTGATGTCATTCTTTCCTCACCACCCATTATGAGACCAAATTGCTGATAGGTCTATTACATTTATTGTATTATCTTCATTTACATCATAGCGTCCAAGATACTCTGTATTTTCCCACCTGTTTGCCCATGTTTCACTTAAATCAAAAACATTTACATAACCATCTAAATTCACATCGTATCGATACCCTATGAGTATAAAATCAGGGGTTGTTTCATTCCATACCCAAGTGAATGTGATATTACCATTGTTATCTGCAATATTAGTAATGAATTCAACATCACTGATATCTGCATAATACTTTTCACCAGGCGTAAAACCACCCAATATAGCAGTAGTTTTATTGCTTGTTTCGGTCACTAAAACAAGTAAATTTTTTCGTAGTATTTGCCCTAAGTGTACATATGCATACGTATCGTTTTCAGAAATAAATTGTAAAATATTACCGTTGATGTATAATGAATCATTTTTGATTGTCAACGTTGACAACTCTAAATCTGGGTTAATGGTGTAATTAGTGTTAGTAGTTGATGGGATAAAAACAACATCGTCTCCGAACCGTTCTCTCACAGTAAAACCTGATACGATACCAGATATTAGTAGGATTAACGAGAGAGATACAATAACATATTTCATGTTATCAACGTGAGTTTTTACTGTAAGTGTGACCCAACCCGAGGTCCTTTTTAAAAAAGGGACCTACACCCAACCCAGCACACATACCAGATTCGTGCTTAAATCTGGATTTTGGTTTATACACCTTTCATCTCATTCGAAATGATTTCAACGTTCCCAGGGTAGGTAAAACCCTTACCCCTTTACTTCGTGGCAGTTTCTGTTCACAACCGACCTAATTTTTAAGTTTGAACCGTTTTGTATATCAGATGATATACTAAATTCAATGCTTCTGAGAACGGTGTTTTACGTGAACCTTGTCCTTCACACACTACTTTGTATTCACCATTCCGTCGATGAAAACAGTGCTTACTTTTGAGGACCGCACTGCTATAGGGGAGAGATATAAGGTGTTCAAGAAGAACACCCGAGTCTCCGTATCTTTCCTCTCACCACCATTCTCCCATACTAAGTACTTAGTGGACAAAACGAAGAGATTCCATCGTTTCAAATATTGTAATCCCCTATACTATTATAAAGATTTTTATTTTTTCTACTTTTAATAATAAGCAGTTCATAAAATCGGCATACTCTTTTCCGTCTGACCTACTCCACTCTCTCGTCTCGTTAGGATTTCAAATTTCGAGTATCCCTAATACACTGATTTTTCTATGCCTAATATGGGGATTGAGGTATCTCAACCCCTCCCCCTATATACCTATTTGAATTGTCTTCCTTTAGATGGTTTATGGTTTCATTGGATTTCACTTACTTCTATCCTCAAATTTGATTGGTATAAAGAACAATAAAATTGTCAAAAAACAGATACCTATAATCACCCAAAGTAGGTCTAAATTATCTTTGACAAAACCAGAGGCATATACCGATACTACCATAATCAAAACCACTCTGCTTATCATCATCAAAAATTTCTTTTGCTTTTTATTCATCTACATTCACCTCTGCACCACATGAACAATGCCAATGCAGTACTTTTCTTCCGACTTTCACTCTTGTTGCTTTCATAAATTTTCCACATACTGGGCAGTTCAAAAAACCACCTCCCGCATCTTTGATTGGGGCAGAAACCTGACGGTTCTGCCCAGGAAAATAAATTAAAAAAATGATACAAGGTATTGACATGTCTATAGTGTAGTACGTTCATAACTGATTCTTGCAAGACACTTACCAGATATAAACAAAAACTGAAAACAGCGTTTTGCAAGACGCCTTTTTTGAATACATTACTAATCCATATCATATTATCGGTCCCAAAACACAAAACCCTCTATAATACACACCATTTTTTCATTACTAATCTATATGTTAGAAATCATATTCACTTTTTCGGTCCTGCTCTAATAAATATTCCATTTTGATGTAATCTGACTTTGGAATTATCTTTTTTCGTTCATCCATTATTACTATGACCTCATTTGGTTTGATGGTTTTAGTAGAAATTGTGTCTTTTATTAACAAGATTATTCTAATGATTGTAGTATCAATTGTTAGATTGAATCTCTTCATTACAAACATGGGAACATAAAAACAGTGAGAATTACCTGACTTCCGTAGAGGAGTAATGGGAACATTGACTATTCTGTGTACCTTTGTTTTCAACTCTGGTGCATAGATAATAAGAGTAGGTCTTAATCTCATACCAACTTTGAGACGATACTTTTTCATTGCTTTACTTGGTATTCTAACAACGAAACTGGCACCAGACATAGCAAATTTCACATCAGGTAAATCTACCTCTCTGAAATAAACAAACTTATGTTTGCCTTTCCCACTTTTCTGTTTCGTAGTCATATGCATCCTCCTTGCGAGAATAGTATTGATATACAGCATCCCAATTAATATCACCATAATCACTTCTGATAATATCAATAATCTCTCTTGCAGTGTCTTTTCCTTTTTTTGTCAACCCCACATATGTGCCTTTCTTTGAAATCAGACCTCTCTTACGGAGCGGAGTAACTGCTTGTGATACTGCTACAAAAAATCTATTCCCACGTTCCTCATGTAAGATATCAATCAAACCATCGGTGAGGTCGGAGCGTTTCATGTACTTTTTACCAAGTGCTTTAGTTTTCACCCCGATATAAATGAGAATAAGTTTCTGCATCTTTCCTAATTTGGATTGCAACTTGCCTCACCAGAAAATACTAATAGGACAAGTGTTTATAACTCTTTCTACGTCCTAAAACCAAGCATCCAATGTTGCGTTAGAAACTTCCTTTTTTGGTTTCTCTTTCTTT
>Ga0180434_10001803_pt1 | contig 29937 bp, 28 predicted proteins | sample SS_ome_7_FD_132453 | JGI IMG/M metagenome (GOLD analysis project Ga0180434, IMG submission 132453) | Hypersaline lake sediment archaeal communities from the Salton Sea, California, USA - SS_1_D_2 metaG | ecosystem: Environmental > Aquatic > Non-marine Saline and Alkaline > Hypersaline >... | reverse complement strand
TAACCAACCTAGAATTGAACACAAGAGTGGAGTTCATAACACAGGGCAAGTTTTTGGGGATATGGATTCTGGAAGTCCTCAGATCAAAGAAAAATTGGAGAATGAGGGACAGAAAATCAAGGATTGGTGGAAAGATATCTGGTCTACTGATAGGTATCGAGATGAATTGTGTGGATATCCAACTCAAAAACCAGAGAAATTACTTGAAAGAATAATATTAGCATCAACAAATACTAATGATATGGTTTTAGATTTATTTGCAGGGTCTGGTACTACTGCAGCTGTCGCTGAGAAGTTGGGCCGTCGGTGGATCATGTGCGATTTTGGCAAACATGCCATTTACACAATGCAAAAGCGGCTGCTTGAGATCAGTGATTCCAAAGCCCTGGGAGAAGGTGCAGATGGAAAATATGGTAAACCAGCTAAGCCATTCTGCATGGTTTCTGTCGGCGCCTATGACTTCAGCAAAATCATGAACCTTCGGGAAAATAAAGATATTTACATCCAATTTGTGTGCGGTTTATTCAATATAAATGAGATTGATATAAAACTTTGCGAAAAGCACCATATTTCGAATGTTTATGCTGAAAAAGATAATGATCCAGTGGAAATCTATCCGGTATGGGACGATGTGTATCTCAAAGAGGTCAAAATAGACGAGGATTATCTCCAAGGAACCATCGATCAATCCGGCGGGAAACTTTCCGGGGACTATTACATCATTACCCCTGAAACCTGTACGACTGTCGGAAAAACGGAGATGGAAAATGCGAAAAATGAAAAGGTTACCTTTCATATCCTGAGCTTTCCCTATAAGGTCCTTGAGGAATTTTCACGTCATCAGCATTTTCAGGAACAGCCTAGCAGCGAAGGCGAAATTAATAATCTAATCAATTCCGTTGGATTTTACTTCAACGAACATGTTGAGGTTGATATTACCCGCACGAAAACGGGTCTGAGTATTACCCATTTTGAAACCGATGCACTGGACAGCAAAGGTCACAAGTTCGAGGGCTTGGATGGCTTGGCAATGGTATTAATCGATAAAGATTATGACGGTGATGTATTCAAAATGGATGAAGCGGTGTATGCAAAAGATATTGATGACCAGGGCAACTTTACGGTTGACGATCTGGCAGATAAGGTTGCGGTCGTTGTTATTGACAAACATGGAAATGAATCAGAGCTGAAAGTGCTGGAAGGGTAACATGCCAAATCCAACGAAAAAAATCGATCTTTCTGAGCACACCTTAGATATTAACCCGCGAAAATACAGTGTTGATAAGCTGGACCTTGTTGAATTGGATGATTTCATTCGCCAATTGGTTGGTTCGAGAGATTATGAATATCAAGCGATTCGCCAGATCATGATCTATTTATGGGGTGGAAGCTACAATTCGATAATTGACCTGGCTGAAGAGAATTGGTCGAATAAAGACGTTATCCGTGATCGTTTTCATGGCTCAAAAGATCGCTTTCTAAATACACTGCCACTTCCCCGTAAGATCTCGGGTGTTTGCCATATGGCAACCGGCACAGGTAAATCATACGTCATTTTTGCTATCGCGTATTTATCCCTTTTGCTTGGAAAAGTTAAACGAGTTCTGGTATTAACTCCCTCTTCAACGATTATCAAGAAAGGTTTGCGAGAGAAATTCCATGAATATATGTTTGGCGAGCAGGGAATTAAGATCCAGGAAAAGCTTCCCGATCGGTTTCGCCATCGTGTAATCAAGTTAATTAAGCGCAACGATCCACCCGAAGATGATGCCATCATGATCGAAAATATCAATGGGATCTATCAATATTTCCAGGACCCTGATCAAAATTCCATTGCGGGTTTTTTTGAGGGGGCGGATGAGGTCCTGGTTCTGAGTGATGAAGTCCATCATGCTTACGCAAGGCTCAATTTCACTGATCAGGGTGCAACTTATGATTTTGATTCCCTGAACAGGGGCGGGCGCCAAACTGATGCAGAAAATGAACGCCGGTGGATGAAGTTCATTCGCGATGCCGAACATGAAAAGATCAAGCGGCATATTGGTTTCACGGGGACTCCCTATAATCAGGATGATTTTTTTACTGATGTTATTTTCAACTATTCAATCAGGCCGGCAATTGATGAGAAATATATTAAAGATATTGACCCGATTCTGAAATATGAAGAAGAAATCAATACTGATCAACGTTTTGAGCAGATTATCCAAACCCATTATCAGAACAAGCGCAAATATGCTTATGTTCGTGATGGTAAACCACAAGTCAAATCGATAACAGTCTTTATCTGCAGTACGCAGAAATCAGCACAAAAAAATACTGAAGCGTTTTCATCTATCTTAGCGAATTACCTGAAATCAAATATTATTGAAAATAAAGATTTACCACAATCAGTAGTTGAAGTAGAAGCAAGGAAAAAAGTTATATGTGTTGTTAGTAAAACAAAAAACGAGGTGGAGGAACGATTCAATAACATTGAAGAGCTGGATCCTGAAAGACCTGGCGGGAAAGTTGAGTACATTTTCTCGGTGCAGATGTTAACAGAGGGGTGGGATGTCGATAATGTATTCCAGATTGTTCCGATGGAAGAGCGCGCATTTAACTCCAAACTGCTAATTTCTCAGGTGCTTGGGCGTGGATTGCGTATCCCAAGGAATATTTCACATGCTGAAGTGCTTCAAAATTATCCGATATTAACCATTACAAATCACGAAAGTTTTTCAAGACAAATTGAAGAATTATTAAACCAGGTGACGCAATCGGAGTTGCGTTTTTCAAGTCAAGTTTTCAAGACCGCAGATTTTCACCGCTTTGCGCATCATTTCAATTTATTTAATATTAATTACTTGCCAAGCAATCGCATTGTTGATCGAGATGAAGAAGAGTATTCACAATCAACAACACCAAAGCAATTGAATCTATATCCTCAAGAGGATCGCCTGAATATTCAGGTTGAATATAGGAAGGGTGATCGGCAATTTGAATTGAGCATAGAAATGTATACTGTCGATCAAGTGGTTGCACAAATTGATCAGCGCTTTAAGAGTCATGTATTTGAGAGAAAGCATTTTGATTTTGGTGATGGATTAAAGTTTGATCAGATTCCTGGTTGGGATGAGATAAAACAAGTCATAAAAAATGCTATGGCCCAAGCTCGCATTCAGGGAGATAAACTAACCAAAGAAAACAAGGCGGTCATAGAGCTATTCTTTAATCAATTTTTACCCCGAGGGAAGAAAAAAGTAGTACGCGAAAATATTGAGGGTAATTTGTTTGCGATCAAGACCGTAGAAATGCAGAAAAGCAGCGCAAGCGCGGGCGGGTTAGATAATTTCACAGCAATATTTATATCGGAAGAATATCAAAATGAATTAACAGATAATAATCTTGCAAACCTAGAGGAGGTCAAAAGGATTGCACAGGCAAGCCGGGAAAACCAACCGCAGGAACAGGCTGGGCTGTTTGAAGAACGCTATGATTTCAATGAGGATTACATCCGACAGTTAATTCCTGAAAAAAATGTATTTGCTGTAAATCAATCTATGTTTAAATCACCTCAGGATATGGTTATTGTCTCTCACAAGCCTGAACGCCAATTTGTTTTTCGTCTAATTGAAAATTCCCGATTAATCGATTCTTGGATAAAATCTCCAGACCAAGGTTTTTACAGTTTGGATTATACATTTTGGAAGCGTGGAAAAGACCGGACTGTTAGGAGTTTTAATCCGGACTTCTTTATAAGGATTGATCTTAATGCTTATTTAAATCAAATTGAACCAACAAATGACTTAAAAGCGTTACAAAATAAGGGAATAAAAGAAATTATGCTTGTCGTCGAGATAAAAGGCGATATTGAAATGGATGCACAGGTTGCCAGGGCAAAAGAACAGGCAGGCAAAGAACATTTCGATACCTTAACCAAGAGATTATTAAGAGAGAACCCGATTAATGTTGACGAAGAACTTCGGAATTCACTCCGCCAACATTATGAATTTTTTCTTCTTCATCCAGAAGATTATCAACGTTGGTTTAGAAATCTGAAGACAGGGAATATCATTTCTGAGTAAATATTAATCTTGGTAAATGAAAAACCAGGGAAATATTAAATATATAATTTCTTCCTCTAATCGCTCCATGTTGGTATTCACCCTTGCCGTTCACAATGCGAGCCATTTGAATTGGCGTGCGTCCTGATCTTCCTTTTTCCACCTATCTCAAAAACCGCCCCTTGCTCTTTCCGTGCACCCGTGCTAACATCCCTGCTTGACATAAAAAAGGTGCCCATGCGATCATCCGCTTTGCCCCCCACCCAGAAGATCCAGCCCCTCCCGCCGCCCCGCAAACGCACGGCTTGCGGCGGTTGCGCGTCCTTTTTTCTCCTCGCTCTCATCCTGCTCGCCTACCTGCTTGCCCCTTTCTCCACCCGCTTTGTGCTCCTCGGCATCGACCGCACCGCGGATGCCAGCCAGGCTGGGCGCAGTGACACCATCCAGGTCTTCTCCGTCAATCCCCTCCTGCCCGCGGTTAAGCTCCTCTCCATCCCCCGCGATCTGTGGGTCGCCATCCCGGAGTTCGGAGAGAACCGCATCAACACCGCCCATTTCTTCGCCGAAGCCGCCCTGCCCGGCAGCGGTCCCGCGCATACCATGCGCACCATCGCGCACAATTTCTCCCTCCCCCTGCGTTATTATCTGCGCCTCAACCTCAATCAATTCCCCGCCCTGGTCGATAGCATCGGCGGCATCACCATCACAATCCCCCAGCCCATGGCCGGTTACCCCGCGGGCAGCCACCGCCTGAACGGCACGCAGGCCATGGCCTTCGTGCGCAGCCGTTCCGATGGCGACGATTTCTTTCGCATCAACCAGGCCCACTTTTTCATCCGCTCCTTCGCCCGCGAAATGATTAACCCCGCCGTCTGGCTGCGCCTGCCGGACATCATCCCTGCCGCCCAGGCGGCGGTGGATACCAACCTGCCTGTCTGGCTCTGGCCGCGCCTCGCGCTTGCGCTTGCCCGTGCCAGCATCACTGGTGTCGAAACCTATACCATCGACCGCACCATGGTCACACCCATCACCACCGATCAGGGCGCTCAGGTGCTCCTTCCGGATTGGCCGGCCATCCACGCGCTTGTAAAAGAATTTAACTAAAAATGCCCTTACAGGCCGCTTTTTCCCCCGCCGCGTCCATCCCCCCGCCCATCCCCCATTTATCCCCCAAAAATCCCCCCAACCCATAAAAAAGTGTCCCATTTTGTCCGATTCTGTCCCATCCGGCTCCTCCCGCCGGCGCCGCTCATACGCGCTCCCGCCTGCCTGCTGGTCACATCCTGATGGCACCTTTTTCTGTTTTAGGTGTTATATCTGGCAAGGGAATACCTTTAGCTGACAAACAAACCAAAGGACAACAAAATGAACAAGATTGCTCTGGTCACCGACAGCACGGCTAATATGCCGCCGTCGCTGGTGAAGAAATATCATCTGCATATCATCCCCGTCCGCATCCAGTGGGACGAGGAGACGCTCGTCGATGGGGTCGATATCACCGCCACACAATTTTATCAACGCCTGGTGGCATCCCAATCAATCCCCACCACCTCACAGCCATCAGCGGGGGATTTCATACAGCTGTTTGAAAAGCTGGCGCAGGATCATGATGGCATCATCGCGCCGCTCATCTCCTCCGGGGTCAGCGGGACGGTCAGCTCAGCCGAAACGGCCCTGCAGTCCTTCTCGCGGGTGCCGGTAGAGATGATCGATACCCATCTCGCGGCGGGCGGGGCGGGCCTGGTCGTCGAGCAGGCCGCACGCGCGATATCCGCGGGAAAGGATCTGCAGGCAGTGCGCCGGGCTGCCGACGCGGTGCGTGAGAAAGTCAAGGTCTATTTCGTCGTTGACACCCTCAAGTACCTGCATAAAGGCGGGCGCATCGGGGGTGCCTCGCGCTATCTGGGCACCGCGCTCAAGATCAAACCTATCCTCTATCTGGATGATACCGGCAAGATCGACGCGCTCGAAAAGGTGCGCACCAAGAACAAAGCCGTCGCACGCATCATCGACCTGGCGGCCGAACACGTCGGTGAGAGCAGGGCACGCGCGGTGGTCATGCATGCCAGCGCGCCAGCGGAGGCGGAGCGGGTCGTGGCGCAGGTCGAAAGCCGCATGGATTGCCAGCAGGTGGATATCTATGAGATCGGGGCAGCCGTGGGAGTGCATGTCGGCCCGGGTGCGATCGGGTTGAGTGTCTATCCCATCTAGCAAATCGCGTCATTTCGCGGCGCATGTTCTAAAGCGATATAATCAGCATCGTTAATCGACAATCAAAAAGCATCGGAGGAAGAATGCGCTGGTTATATGCACTGGCATTTCTTTTCGGCGCGGATAATTGGAAGATCGAGCCCACCCCGCCGGAACTGACTGATTCGCTCGCTGACCTGGACCGGGATAACGCGGTCCTGCTCGATATCGGCTGCGGGGACGGGGGCGATTGCCTCACGCTCGTGCAGGGCGGATGGCGCGTGATCGGCGTGGATATCGTCCCGCTGGCAGTGCGCCGCGCCCGGAAAGCGGCGCTGAAAGCGGGCGTGGCGGACCGTGCCGTGTTCTATGTGGGGGACGCGAGCCAGCTGCCAGAAGTTGGCCTGCCCTCGGTCGATTTCGCCTATGACATCGGTTGTTTCCACTTGCTTTCAGAAACACAACGGACGGCTTATGTGCACGGGCTGGCGCCGTTGCTCAAGCCCGGCGGCACCTTCCTCCTGAAAGCTTTTTCACCCCACCAGCAGGGCAGGCGCACGGTCGGATTCACGCCTGAGGCTGTATCTGCCATGTTCAGCCCGCGCTTCACGCTGGAACGCACTAGCGATCACAGCTACTGGCGCTTCCCGGCCAACTGGTATTGGTTCACTCGACAGGCATAACTGCCGATGCACACGCGGTGAAAGCAAGCGATGCCAGAGCGCGATAACATACAGTGGCAGCATGACCTGCAGGGCCCCGATCATGATCAGGCTGTCCTTGATTTGATCGGCTTCCTTTTTAAAGGGCTGGCTGCCTATTTTGAAAAAGATGCCCGCCTGCGTCGCGCGGACTTGCATGACCTGGCACAGGAAGCCGCCATGCGCGTGCTCAACCATCTATCCGATTTTCGCGGTGAGAGCCGCTTTACCACCTGGGCGATGAAGATTGCGGTCAACCATACCATCAGCCAGCTGCGCCGCAAGCGCTGGGAGGAAGTGTCGCTGGATAACCTGATCGGCAGTCGGCAAGAACTTTCCTTTGCAGATCTGTTCCCCGGCGAAACGCTTTCCCCGGAAAAAGCAACCGCGCGGAAAGAGTTGATGCGCACGCTGGAGACACTCATCCAGAATTCCCTGACCGAGAAACAACGCACGGCTTTTCTCGCCCGCCTGGGCGGCATGCCTCTGGGAGAGATCGCGCGGCGCATGCATACCAGCCAGAACGCGCTTTATAAGCTGCTGCACGACGCGCGCGTGCGCCTGAAAGCCGAGCTGGTCAGAGCGGGGTGGACGTTGGGTGCGGTGAGCGCGTTATTCGCCCAATCAGGTAAGAGGGAGGGCTGACAATGCGTCAGATAATAAACACATGATGAAATTTGAAAACGACCGATTGATACAACTAGTGCGCTCCATTCTCGAAACGAAAGAAAAGGATACCGGCTGCGCCGCGTGTTTTGAAGTGCTGGACCGCTTTGTTGAACTGCATTTGCACGGTAAAGATGCAGCCCGGGCGATGCCGCTGGTGCAGACCCATCTGGACAACTGCAGTGATTGCCGCGAGGAGTTCGAAACGCTGCTGGCGATCCTTGAAAACTATCCGGATGGATCAATCACGTAAGAAAAAACCCATTCGCTGCGTCTAATCCTTAAACACTAAATTTAAGGAGCAATGACAATGCGTAAACAATGGATAATCTTACTCGTCACCGGCATCTTCATCGCCGCCTGCGCGCCGCAGCCAGCCGCTCAGGTATCTGCGCCAGTTGATGAACAGCAGGGTGAATCAGAGCCGCTTCCTTCACAGGCGGAACAGGAGCTCGCTCCCGCTTCTCCGGAAGATAACCCGCCGCCCGGCGCGGAGAGCCAATTTTCGACCGATTTCAGCCAGCACACGATCCCCTACACGGAAGTGCTTTCCGGCGGTCCGCCCAAAGATGGCATCCCGGCCATTGATTCCCCGGCCGTTGTTTCCATCACAGACGCGGATGCTTGGCTGGAAGGCGCCGAAGCCGTGGTGGTCGTGAGTGTTGACGGAACCGCCCGCGCCTATCCGGTGCAGATCCTGATGTGGCACGAGATAGTGAACGATAGCCTGAATAACCAGCCCGTTTCCGTGACCTATTGCCCGCTGTGCAATACCGCCATTGCCTTTGATCGCAACTTTGACGGCCAGTTGCTGGATTTCGGCACAACCGGGCGGCTGCGTTTTTCTAACTTGATCATGTATGACCGCCAGACGGAAACCTGGTGGCAGCAGGCCACGGGGGAAGGGATTGCCGGAGAATATGCCGGCAGCACCCTCACCACAGTTCCGGCTTTCCTGCTCTCATGGGAGCAATTCAAGCAGGATTACCCCCGGGGCGATGTCCTCTCAAAACAGACCGGATTCCCGCGGGACTACGGCTCGAATCCCTATGTGGGCTATGATGCAGCATTCAACGATCCCTTCCTGTATCAGGGGCCGGAGATACCGGACGCGCTGCCCCCGATGGCACGCGTGCTCACCATTGATAGCGAAGATGAGACGGTGGCATTCCCTTACAGTGTGCTAGAAGCGGAACGGGTGCTCAATGAGACTGTTGCCGATCAGCCGGTGGCTGTATTCTGGCAGGCGGGAACCGCATCCGCATTGGACAGTTCAACTGTAGGAGGTGGTAAAGACGTCGGCTCTGCAACCTCCTTCTCGCGCGACGTGGATGGTCAGGTGCTGACCTTTGAACCCGCCGGGGATAGTTTCCGCGATCAGGAAACCAGTTCGATCTGGAATAACCTGGGTGTTGCCACAGGCGGTGAATTGGCAGGTACCGCGCTGGAACCGGTTGTCAGTATCAACCACTTCTGGTTTTCATGGGCCGCTTTTCGTCCGGAAACGCGTGTGATCGGGCAGACCACCACGTCTTCAGCCGATCCGGACAGCACGGGATCCGACCAGTCCGCTAATACTACCGCACCCGGCAACCTGACACAGGATTTTGCCCTTGATCTTTACCAGGATGGCGGCATGCTGGATGGTGATAGGATCGCTTTCTCTGCGCTGTTCCAGGATGGCAAACCGGTGGTGGCGATGTTCTTCGCCGGATTATGCCCTTTCTGCCGCGCGGACCTGCCCATCCTGCAAGACGTTTACAGGCAGACCGACGGCGCGTTCCGCACCATCGTGATTGACATCGGCCCTTATACCAATCTCGGCAGTCAGGCGGATGGAAAAGCAATGCTCGCTGATCTCTCCATCACCCTTCCGGCCGGCGCGCTGGAAGATCCATCCGCCCTCACCGCGTATGGTGTGCTGGGCACCCCGGCGTTCCTGTTTTTCGACGCTGAGGGTGAATTGGTGCGCTCGTGGGTGGGCAGCCTGAAAACGGAGCAGTTGGATGGATTTGTCAGTGAGATCATCTGAATAAGGACCCGGATATGGCAAAGATCATCAAGACCAAAGATAATTATTCCCCACCGGCTGGCGCCGGCTCACACCCGCTGCGCACCCTGTTCTTGTCACTTATCCTGCCGGCATTGGTGGTGGCCGCAGTGCTGCTTCTGGTGACGGACAACCAGGGCGGAATTGAATCCTCGCTGGCAAACCTGACGCAGCTGCTCCCGATTGGCTTCGCTTTCTCCGCCGGTATGGTGGCCAGCGTCAACCCCTGCGGTGTGGTGATGCTGACCACTTATGCCTTTCAGCGGTTGGATACGGTCAGAAAAGCAGCGCCAGGCCGCCAGGTGCTGGAGAGTATTGTGCATACCTTAGCGATCACACTGGCTTTTGTGGCAATCTTTCTAGGCGTGGGCTTGCTCATCGCTGCCGGCGGGCAGGTTGTATTAGGTTATTTTCCGCTGGCTGGTTTGCTGGTTGGGGTGGGTATGGCGCTGTTGGGTATCTGGCTGATTATTAAGAGGAAGACGCTCAGCCTGAATGTGAAAGTGAATCGGGAGCCAGGTAAGAAGCGATCTCTGTGGGGTGATTTCCTGTTTGGATTATCCTACGCGATCGCCTCGCTCAGCTGCACACTGCCCATCTTTCTGGTAGTGGCTGGCAATGCGTTGAACGCCGGTTCCGTGGCCGTCGCTGTTGCGCAGTTTGGTGCCTATGCATTCGGGATGGGTATGGTTGTGCTGGTGGTCGTGCTCGGATCGGTCTTGTTCAAGCGCGGCATGGCGCGCTGGCTGCGCGGGATCACCCCGTTTGTGCATCGCCTGAGCGCGCTCTTCCTTGCTGGAAGCGGTATCTATATTGTTATCTATTGGCTCAGGCAGGGCATCCTATTCTGATTGGTTGGCGCCGGCTGGTTATTCCTTACGGCGAGCGAAAAGCGAACCGCCCAGCATGACCAGTCCGGCCACCAATCCCGCAACCAGTCCGAAAGCGACGGATTCCTTCTGCCCGAAAGCGGTATTTATGTCACCTTCCACCTGCTTGGCGAACAGGAAGACCGTGCCGTTGTTATCGCCCATCTTGATGCGATTGGCGACCTGCACGACCGTACCGCTTTGCTCCATGGTCACATCCCCCTTCGCGATCTGCAGCATGGTACCGCACTGGTCCATCTCGGCATCATGCCTGGCGATCAATACGCCGCTCTGGGATGCAAATACTCTGGCGTTCTCGCTCTGGCTGAGCAGGAACCCGCCGCCGGTCACATCCAGTGATTTGGTCTTCGCGTTGACAATGCCGCCCTGGCGTACTTCAACGGTATCCGCTTCGACGTTGATCGCGCCGCCCTGGCGGATGGTAACGGATTCTGCGCGGACATCGCCCGCTTTTTCCTCAGGAGAAGTGTTTTTCTGTTCTTCAGTCATTTTTCCACCTTTAATTCATTCCAATATTCTTTTTCTTAATTATAGAGGATGGGAAACATTGCCTGCATAGCAATTCAGGCAGAAAAAGATGGCGCAATCCTTTTGGCAAATAAAAATGACCGGCTATGTGTTTGGGGAATTTAACACTGCGCGCAACTTTTCCGTGATCGCTTTGGCGTCTTTTGGTCGGCAGGAAAGATCCATCGCCAGAAATTTCACACCTTTGATGGTATCGTTTGGCCGGCGTGGGACAAGCCAGCAGTGAAAGTGTGGCACGCCATCGATCATGGCGACCTGGTAAATGCGCTCGGCATCGGTAAGTTCGCGCAGGGCGTTGTAAACACGCCGCAGGAGGGGGCCGTATGCGGCTAATGCTTCGGAGCTCATGCTGGTGTAGTCGAGCAGATGGCGGCGGGATTCGATCAAGAGTGTGCCGAGCGGGCCGGTGCTGACAGGTGCGTGGCAGACAGCGAAGTATTCCCCCATGTAGATATACCCGCCGGGCGGTTCGTGGTCGATACCGTTGTGTTTGTCACAGATCAGACAATCTGATTGCCCGTTCATATTTCCTCCAATTCATCAATCTTTGAGACGGATTTTGCCATTTTCAACCTTGCAGCTGCATGCATACCATATCATTCTAAACGGAATAGAGCGGAAGGAGAAGGAAGTAGCAGGAAAAAATGGTGCGAATGGGATCAAAACGTCGTTAATGCGGTAGATTCCAATTGAGGCCAACTCAATACCGCTACTTGAAGTTTGAGTTTTATATTTAACAAAACTAACAAGAAGATAAAGATGGCGTTAAACAAGGATAAGACCGGGCTGCACTTTTTCGGGCAATGACGATAGATTTTTCCGGATACCACAGTCATAAGATACATGCATTTTCAAGCTAGATTATTTTTAGGAACAGGATGACAGTCAGCAGGATACCCACTGCGCCTGTCTGCAATACAATCTTGTTCTGATACGGTGGGATCATCTTCTTCCGGTTGATGAATAAACATCATCTTCATGTTATCGATATTACCCGTTAACCAAACCTCGCATGGATTATGATATATATTTTGCGATCGTATGTAGAGAAATATAAATATACATATATACTTATTAATTAAGAAAAGTCTGATATTTCGGTTGGCAATATCACGGTAAGATACCGGATAATTATCTCCACATTGGAGGGTCATGCACATGGGAAAACGTCTTCATTTTAATCAACCAGCGCCAGATTTGGAGCTGCTAAACACTGCCGGAAAAACCGTGTTGCTTTCCACGCTTTGGAAGAAACGCCCGCTGATCCTGGCTTTCACCCGCCATTTTGGTTGTACGCAGTGCAAGGAAATGTTGGACGAATTGGTAGAGGGAAAAGGGCGCATTGATGAAGCCGGATTGGGCATTGCTGTCGTCACTCAGGGCAGCCCCGCAGCGACGGATCTGTTCATGAAGCAATACGCGCCGGATCTTTTAGCGCTTTCTGATCCTGAACGTCTGGCCTACCATGCCTATGGTCTTGAGCGGGGGAATATTTTCCAGACGGTGCTGCATCCGAAGGTGATTCGCGCCGTTCGTGAATCGGCCAGGAAAGGCTATCAGCTCGAGGAACCGCCCGATGGGCAAGACGCGATGCAGATGTCAGGGACGTTCATTATTAATCAGAAAGGCCGTGTACTGCTTCCGTTTTATTATGACAATATTGCAGACCATCCTCCGCTTGATCTGCTGCTGGAAGGTGTCCTTTCAACGGATTGGGAAGAGGATTTTGAAGGACCTATTGGTCCGGGTGTGGATTAAAAACTACTTATTAAAAGGAAATTATGAAAAAGACATTATCACTCATCATCTTATCTTTGATGGCTATCACTTTGATCGCTGCATGCAGCCCGCAGGCAGTTGACCAGGAAGAAGCAACACCATTACCGTCACCGGTTATCGTTGCTGAAGGGCGCTTACTGCCGGTTAAAGCATTGGACCAATCTTTTTCCGTAAACGGACAGATTGCTGCAGTCATGGTCGAAGCTGGTGAGGAAGTACGCAAGGACCAGATCATGGTAAGCATGCGTGATTCCGCTGAACTCGAAGCAATTTTGGCCAGCGCCGAAAAGGAAGCGCTCGCCGCTCAGCAGGCGCTGGATGATTATGTTGCTGCAGCCGTGATGAACGAGGCCCAGGCGGAGATCGATGCCATCCTGGCACGTAAACGGCGCACGACCACACTGAATAACTATAATGCCAGCGGGTCAACAGAGGCGCTGGCACGCCTGGACGAAGCGACAGGAGAACGTGACCTTCTGCAGGCAAAATACGAACGCATCGAAGCGAATGGCGGGTTGGATCCAGAACAGATCAACACACTGGAGGCACGCCTGGCTTCTGCAAATGCGAACGTGGAAAGCGCGAAGGAAGCGATCGATGCGCTTAATTTGCGCGCGGCGATCAGCGGTGTGGTTGCCGATCTTGATCTAACGGTCGGGCAGCAGGTCAGCCTGGGAGAGGTAGTACTGGCAGTGGCTGATTTCAGTGAATGGGTTATTGAAACGGATAACCTGACTGAATTTGAGGTAGTTGAGATCAGTGAAGGCCAGGCGGTGGATGTGATTCTGGACGCATTGCCGGATGTGCAGCTGAAAGGCGAGGTGATGGAGATCAATGCGCGTTTTGAGGAAAAACGTGGTGATATCACCTATACAGCCACGATTTTATTAAAGGAAACAGACCCGCTGATGCGGTGGGGCATGACCGCTGCCGTTAGGTTCTCGGACTAAATACCCATGAATAAATCACCTGCTCTCAAAGACACAATCATATTATCCGGTTTTCTGGCCGTGAAGGAGATCTGGCGCAACCGCGGCCGTTTTCTGATGGTAGCGCTGGTGATCGCGTTGATCACATTGTTAGTGCTCTTTATTGCCGCGTTGGGCGAAGGATTAGGCAACGGAAATCGAGAGTATCTCTCCAAATTGAACGCGGAATTAGTTGCTTTCCAGGCCAAGTCGGATTTTCTGATTGCTGCCAGCCGCCTGGAACGCGGACGTTTATCCGCGATCCGCCGAGTGGATGGTGTGCAGGATGCCGGCATGGTCGGCACATCAAGCGTCAACCTGATTCTGCCGGGTGATGAACCGGTGTTGAAGGTCGCCCTCCTGGGCGTGGAACCAGGGCATACCGGCGAACCCCGTATACTGGAAGGCAGCCAGCTCAGTACGGACCTGGCGGATGAAGTTATCATCGACAGGAATACAGCGCTTCAAAGCGGATTACAGATCGGGGATGTCACGCAGATCCGGGTTACCCAGGGCACACGTGATGAATTCTACAATCTGCGTGTGGTGGGCATAACGGATGGGCAACAATATGCCCTGCAACCTGCGATGTTCACACCGTTCTTCACGTGGGATAAGGTACGACCCAAATCGGAAGCGGAAGTGAACGGCGCGGAAGCAGTTGGAAATGTGATCCTTGTCAAATTGATGCAAGGCGCGGACGCGGAAGCAGTCACGAATCGACTCACAGCCCAGGTCAAGAACACCGATTTTGCTACCGTGGAGCAGACTATCCAAGCCTTGCCGGGATACAGCGCCCAGCAAAGCACACTCAATACCCAGGGCGCATTTACGCTGTTCATTGGTGTTCTGGTGATCGGCGGATTCTTTCAGATTCAGGTCTTGCAGAAGGTGCCGCAGATCGGTGTGTTGAAAGCGATCGGCGCTCCTAACCGGGTGGTGGCGGTTGCATCGGTGATCCAGATTGTAGTGATCACCGTGATAGGCGTAGTGATCGGCGGGCTGCTGGCATTTCTGTTCTCATTGACTTTCCCGCCCACAGTCCCAATCGTATTTAACGGTACCACATCACTGATTGCGATCGCAGCCCTGCTGTTAATCGGCCCAATTGGCGGGCTGGTATCGATCCGTTATGCGGTCAAGATCGAACCGCTGAAAGCGCTGGGGCTGTCATCATGAACAACACGAAGCATACTTACGCGCTGCAAACGGACGCGGTGCAAAAGATCTATCAAAGCGATTTTGGCACTATTCGTGCGGTGGATGGCGTATCATTGACGGTTCAATCCGGCGAGTTTGTCGCGTTGGTAGGGCCAAGCGGCTCCGGCAAGACAACTATGCTCTCCATCCTGGCAGCCCTGTTGGCGCCCACGTCCGGACAGGTGCTATTGGACGGCGACGATCTTTCAGCGATGAGCGATAAAGACAGAGTTTCTCTACGGCGGGAAAAGATCGGCTTCACTTTCCAGGCCAACAATCTGGTGCCATATCTGAACGCGCTGGAGAATGTGGAATTGATGCTGCGCCTGAACAACCGACTGGACAAAGCTGGTAAGATGCGCGCCGAAGAATTGCTGGCGCGTCTGGGCCTTGGAGAACGGCTGTATAATCTGCCCGGGCAGATGTCCGGCGGGCAGCAGCAACGAGTGGCGATCGCACGTGCGCTGATCCATAACCCCAGTTTGGTGCTGGCGGATGAACCGACCGCAAGCCTGGATACCGAGCGTGCCTATCAGGTAGTGAAGACCTTCGCGGGCTTGATTCACGAGCAAAACCGGGCGGGTATCATGGTTACGCATGACCTGCGCATGTGTGAATACGTGGACCGGGTGCTGTTGATGCAGGACGGCCAGTTGACGCGCGTGATTGATGATGAAAAGGAGATCCAGGATTTCGCAAAGGGTATCGATGAGTGAGGGTTTGCTAACGGCTTTTCAAGGATTTCAAATCGGTATTATTAAGCGCGCCATGTCTTTTGCCCTACTACAAAGCGAAAATTCGTTCTAATAGTCCTATGATCTATGGACAAAGCAATTTCAATTAGAATAATTAATGAAAATTTGTGTATAGATATTATCCATTAAATTAATAATTTCTTTATTAGAAAAACGGAAAGGGTCAAAATGAACTTGGAACAAATGAAGCGAATGAAAGATGGAAAGGGGTTTATTGCGGCGCTGGATCAAAGCGGTGGGAGTACGCCCAAAGCACTCCTTAGCTATGGGATCGCAGAGGACAGCTATTCAAATTCAGACGAGATGTTCGATATGGTGCACAAAATGCGGACGCGCATCATCACGAGCCCAGCGTTTGATTCTGAATACATATTGGGTGCAATTCTTTTTAAAAACACTATGAACCGCACGATTGAGGGACTGCCTGCGAGCGACTACCTGTGGGAGAAAAAAGGAATTATCCCTTTTCTCAAAGTGGATGAAGGGCTTTCCGCGCTTGAAAATGGCGTCCAGCTGATGAATCCTTTCAGCGACCTGCAGGGCTTGTTAAAACAGGCAATCAACAAGCACATCTTCGGGACAAAAATGCGTTCGGTCATCAAAGAAGCCAACACGCAAGGTATTCGGCAGATTGTTGAACAGCAATTTGATTATGGCAAGCAGATTTTTGAAATGGGATTGATCCCCATTTTAGAGCCAGAAGTGGATATTCACAGCAAGCAAAAGGAAGAATGCGAAAAATTGTTAAAAAAGGAAATCCTGAACAGTTTATCTAAATTGGATAACAATATCACATTGATGTTCAAACTGACTTTACCTTCGGAGGCGAATTTCTATCGTGATCTGATGGATGACGCGCATGTTCTTCGGGTTGTGGCATTATCCGGCGGATATTCGCGTAAAGAAGCCAATAAAAAACTGTCACACAATCAAGGACTCATTGCCAGTTTTTCACGCGCCCTGGCGCAGGGATTATCCGTTGAGCAGAGCGATGATGAATTCAATGCGACTTTGAGGGGTTCGATCAAATCAATCTACGAAGCATCCATCACCTAAAACCGCACAATCCAAATATGCAGTCGAGGAAGATGATTTTTGACTGTCCTGGCTCCAGATTTACTAACATTGTCGAGTAAAATTTTCAGATACATTGAGCAGTTCAGTACATTAATATTCATCAAATACTTTAGGATGCATGGATGAATGTTTTAGATATATATAAAAAATCATATCTTAAGAAACAATTCGAAAGAATCGATTTGTTTGTCAAGATTAAAGAAAAATTCAATATTACAAACGCTTTATATCCTGGGAGTTATGTTCACATCACACCCTCGTTTGTCATCCCTGATGTTGTGTATGTCGATTCAGTCAGCGACGCTAATCAGTTTTTCAAAGATTCTAAAGTAGTAGAAGAATATATTGAAAAGAATAAAATCTACGAGTCGAAGTCTTCCTTTCGTTTTATTTATCAAGATTATGCCAAACCTCTTGATCTCCCTAAAAAAAGTTTTGACATGTTGATATCGTTGTGGGCAGGTCCGATTTCTCAGGCGTGTACACGATACCTCAAACCCGGGGGGATCCTGCTGGCGAATAACAGCCATGCGGATGCAGGGCTGGCTTTTCTGGATCCTGTTTATGAATTGATGGCAGCAGTACACTTTAGGAATGGAAAGTTTAGAATTTCAGAAAAAGATTTGGCATCCTACTTCATACCTAAGAATAATGAGAATCATACAATTGCGTACCTTTTAAAAACGGGAAAGGGCATTGGCTACAAAAAAACGGCAAACTCCTATATATTCAGAAAATGTACTTAGAATGCAATGAGGGATTTTCAAGTTTGAATAGCTAATAAAACACTTTCTGAAACAACATAAAAAATTAAGTGGTGTTATTTTGGATTGTTATGATTTGTTACCAGTACGCCGGATCATTGAATTCTTCAACACAAGTACTATTTCCCGGTATGGGTTTTACTTCATCGCTCACCAGAGATTGGGCTAACCAGCCCTCGGGATAGGTCAGGTTGAGTGGAGCTCTGGCGATAGACTTGTCAATCTGCTGAAATCCGACTTTTGAATAAAAGTTGATGTCACCATAGGTGAACACGACCTCTACATCTGAACCTTTAATTGCATTTAGGCCGTAATTGATCAAAGCCTGTCCGACTCCTTTGCCCTGGTGATCAGTGTGTACAGCGACTGGTGCTAACAGAAATGCACTGACATCGCTTTCGAAGGTCAGGCGAGTGAAGAAGATACCGGCGATGATCTTGTCCCCTTTGGTGGCAATAAAACCGCGGATAACCGCTTTGTCATCACACGCCATCAGATTCTGGACCAGACGGCCAATTAGCTGGCCCTCTTCAGGCCCTTCTGAATCAGTGAAAGTTTTTGTGAAAAGCTTTCGCAACTCTTCAGCATTTTTAGGTTCGTAATGGGAAAGTATCATCGTTAATTTTCTGGATTGGGATCATTTTTATCATATCTCATTAGTGCTTTTGTATATTATCATATGAAGGTCATTACCTATTATTTGCTGTATATAAAAAAATTTTACCTTTCATCACGGTACTCGCATCGTATCGAGGAGAACATTAATTCGATCTCAAGGGGGAATGAGCTCATCGTAAAATTTATGATAGATAATTATTCTGATATGTAAAAACTTGATATAATAAAATCATTAGCACATTACCAACCTGTTTTTGGTCAAGGCACCTCATCCCCCGGATGGGAGGTTTAATGGCGAAACCGGTGATACCGTAGCGGTAAAGTCCGGTGCTGTTGCGCAACTGTGATCCTGTTTCAGGAAAGCCAGGTCGCCCACCTTGACTGTGTTTTCACAGGCCTCGCAAAAAAGGAGGTGGAGCAACTCGGATACTAATTTTTCTATTACCCATTACCCCTCCCGATTCAACGGCAGGGGTTTTTGTTTTTCCCTGCTGTCGATAGGGATGAAGCTGTATAAAAATTATGAAGGAGATTTATTGATGAAGAAACTAAAAGGATTGATGCTTTTACTGGCTGTAACTGCACTGATGGTTGTGGCCTGTGCCCCTGCAGCCGTCTTGAAAGAGGGTGTAGAAGCTGAGGTTGCTGAAGAACAAGTATTTGCAGAAGAATCAACCATGGAAATGAAACTGGAGCCGATGGTTTTCCATGATGACATGGAAAACACGCTTGAATTCATGGAATATCCGGATGCGATTGTCTCGCTGGCGCCATCCGCAACAGAGCTATTGTTTGCCGTTGGTGCCGCTAGTCAGGTTGTCGGTCGGGATGAGTCCTCGCTCTATCCGCAGGAAGCTGCGGAAATTAGCAGTATCGGTTCTTTGTATGGTGATCTCCCCGCAGAATCCATTCTAGCACTGGAACCTGATCTGGTTCTGGCTGCAGAGACGATTAGTCCGGAGGCAGTAACTGCGCTGCAGGGCCTGGGCTTGCAGGTGTACTGGCAGAAGAATCCAACCACGTATGATGACCTCACCCAAAATATGCGCGATATTGCCGAACTGACAGGTCACCAGCAGGAGGTTGAAAGCATCATTATGGATCTGGAGGCGCGCATTTCCGCTGTTGTGGAGACCGTCAGTACTGCTGAATCCACTCCTACTGTTTTCTACGAACTGGACGCGACCGATCCATCAAACCCATGGACAACGGGCTCGGGCACCTTCATTGATACCATCATTACGATGGCTGGCGGTACCAACGCCGCTTCGGAATTGCAGGGTAATTACGCACAGATGAGCGCTGAAACGCTAATCGCGGAAAACCCGGATGTGATCCTGCTTGGAGATGCTGCTTTTGGTATCACACCGGAGAGCGTGGCAGAACGGTCCGGTTGGGATGCGATCAAGGCAGTGCAGAATGAAGCAGTTTATCCCTTCAACCCGAATATCCTCAGTATTCCTGGCCCGCGACTGGTTGAAGGCCTGGAAGAAATGGCAAAAATTCTTCATCCGGATCTGTTCTAAATAGGAAATAATATATTTATGGTATTGTGTTATCTTATTGCGCCAAAGGATTAATTGTGAAAAAACATCCCTTTCTGATACTCAGCATAGTTCTAATGCTTATCCTGGTGATGAGCATAGCACTTGGCGCTGTTTTTATTCCTCCAGGCACGATCCTGGCAATCCTCCTCGAATGTTTTTCGGGTGTTTCGTTAGCCACGGAATGGTCAGCAGCGTTTGAAACCATCATCCTATCTGTCCGACTTCCGCATACTATTCTGATTTTATTGACCGGCGCGGCGCTAGCCAGCAGCGGTGCAGCTTATCAGGGTTTGTTTCGGAACCCGCTCAGCGATCCATACCTGATCGGTGTCGCATCTGGGGCTGGCCTTGGTGCCGTGATCGTGATGTCCTTTGGTTGGCCGACTGATCTTCTGGGTTTTTACCTGATTCCGATCGGGGGTTTTCTTGGTGCGATCACGACAGTCCTTCTGGTTTATCAGATGGCGCGCGTGAATGGGATGGTCCCGCTAACCACTCTGATCCTCGCGGGAGTTGCGGTCGGTTCATTTGCATCTGCCGTTACTTCGTTTCTTATGCTTCAGGATGACGGGCAGGTATATCGAGCGATCTCTTTTCAACTCGGGGGATCACCAATGGCGGGATGGGATCCGGTCCTCGCAATTCTTCCTTTCATGATTTTTGGGATGTCTGCGCTTTCGCTGTGCGGGCATATGCTTAACCTACTTCAGTTTGGGGAGGAAGAAGCGCGCCAGATGGGCTTACATGTTGATCGAGCAAAATTATTCATTATCATCACCGCTTCGCTGACGACGGCCGTTGCGGTTGCTTTTTCTGGGGTGATCGGGTATGTTGGCTTAATCGTACCGCACATCATCCGAATCATATGGGGTCCGGATTATAAACGGCTGATCCCGCTGTCCATTCTAGGCGGCGCGAGCGCTCTGTTGCTTTCTGATTTGCTGGCACGTGTGCTTTTAGCGCCGCAGACATTACCAGTCGGGATTGTTACGGCGGTCATAGGCACACCTTTCTTCCTTTACATATTGCGCCGAGCCAAGCGCGAGGTGTTCTGGTAATCATGCTGGAGATTAAGAATCTGATTGCAGGTTATGAAAATAAGTCCGTTCTGAAGGATATTTCTCTATCGGTGGGTTCAGGAGAAATATTAGCTGTGATCGGTCCCAATGGGGCTGGAAAGACCACGCTGATCCGTGCAGTAAGTGGAACAATGCCGCTGGTTGAGGGTAAGGCAAAGTTTAATGGCAAACCGATCATGTCTTTAACAGTTTCACAACGTGCGCGTTTGATCGCAGTAGTTCCACAGGCTAAGCATATGGGAGGCGCTTTTACGGTCAGACAGGCAGTGTTGATGGGGCGTACAGCACACATGGGATGGCTGGGACGTGAGAGCCAAAAAGATATGCGGATTGTGGAAACAGTTCTCGCACGGTCCGGATTGACGGCATATGCTGAACGGCAGATTGCCCATCTGTCGGGAGGTGAACAGCAGCGAGTAATGCTGGCGCGTGCGCTTGCACAAAAAACACCAGTACTTTTACTCGATGAACCAACCAATCATCTTGACCTGCGTTTTCAGGTTGAATTGTTAATATTGATTAAGCACCTTGTTAGAGAAGACCAATTGACTGTAATATTTGCAATGCATGATCTCAATCTTGTATCCGCTATCGCAGATAAAGTTGCAATTATGGTTGAAGGAAGAATCCACGCGATAGGTCTGCCGAAAGATGTTCTAACCGCGGAAATGGTCAGCCGTGTGTATGGTATTCCAGTTGATAGGAAAGGTGAAATCGCTGCAGGAAAACCACTGCTTTTTCCAAAATTTTCTGGCGGTCCGGAAAAAACACCGGATACGCAACATATCTGATAAACTGGATTGTCAACTTTAGATAATACAGCCAACAAGCATTCGTTTCTATTTTTTCCCGTGAAAATAATCTGACTTCTCAGAATAGTTGTTGTTATAATCCCTTCAATTATTTGGTAAATATATTAATCGTGTGGAACCTATGGGTTTCATCGTTGCAAAAATTAGAAATTAGGAATGTATGAATATCACAAGGCTTAAAAACTTAGCAAAAAAAGTACTTGCCATACCTTGGATTCGGCGGGTGCGTGTATTTATCCAATCTAACCTTTCTAAATTTCTATCACTCAGTAAGCTTTTTGCTGTTCCTTACTATCTGATTTTCTCACGAAAATTTGACCGTGAGATATTTGCATTCTCGCATGCAGTGCGAAAATACAATCAAGACTTGCATCAGGTACTGTCTTCCAATGTCGTCATTCGACGCAATATTCACCGACTTGAAAAAGGGCTGATCATGGAGAACCGGCGTGATGTATTCGCATTAGATTACATTCGAGAAACGATTGAAGCCTACGAACGCATTTGCAAGACCCAAACAGAGGATGAGGTAGATGTTGGTGAATTGCAGTGGGCACACGATGTGCTAACGGAATACTTCCGGGTGACAGACCGCGGGCACAAACTGATCGGAGCGATGAAGCAGCGCTTTGATGCTTTACCTGAGCCACCTGGATTTGATTGTGAAAAGGTGTTCATTCCCTATCCAAGCAAGCGGCGAGGGGCAGTGCAGGTCCCTTCTTATGAGGCGTTCATGGCCCTGTCAACCAGGCGGCGATCTGTTCGCTGGTTCAAAGATCAGAAAGTGCCGCGAGCGTTGGTGGATAAAGCGCTTGCGGCCGCGGTGCAATCGCCCAGCGCATGCAATCGTCAGCCTTTCAGCTATCGCATTTTTGATGATCCAGATATGGTGCAAGAGATTGCACAAATCCCGTTTGGTACAACGGGATTCTCACATAATTTTCCCATGATCGCGGTGGTTGTCGGTGACATGAGCAAGTTTTTCGCTGCGCGAGATCGGCATGTGATCTACATTGATTCATCACTCTCAATCATGGCATTTCTTTACGCTCTGGAAACGCTAGGGCTCAGTTCGCTGACAATTAATTGTCAGGATTTCAGCATTATTGAAAATCGCCTGAAAAAGTCGCTGGGTCTCAAACCATATGAACGACCAATTTTGATGCTGGCGGTGGGTTATGCTAAAGATGAGGGGATGATTCCGTTTTCATGCAAGAAACCTCTCAACAGACTGCGTATATATAACACCCGTGGTGGTCCACCCTGAAATTGAAGTGTTTTGTGAATATCAGACTCGAATAAATTATGGTTCGTTTTGTTAACTCGCCAGGAAAGGAAATCAATGATCATCCAAATTTATGCGTTTACAAAAGTCGATGAAGCAGTTGCCGCTGTTGAGATGGGCGTCGATAATGTGGGTTTTATCGCTGGTGTTTACGATATGGTCCATGGCGAGTTGAGTTTTGAAGACGCACGAGCAATAGCAGAGGCAGTCCCAGCGGGTGGTACTTCAACGGCTATCACCATGTCTGATGATTTGGATGAGATTCTGCGCATGGCGGACGCAGTACGTCCGAATATTCTGCATATTTCTTCGGAGCTGGATCAAGTGAATTTGGATAAGATGGCGGAAATCCAAAAGCGTTTATCCTCTGATATTCAGTTAATGAAAGCGATTCCTGTTGTGGACCAGAGCAGTGTTTCTATTGCCCGGAATTACTCGGCAGTCAGCGACCTGCTGCTTCTGGATACGAGCCGAAGGGGTTTCCCGGGTGTGGGCGCGACTGGTTTTACGCATGACTGGAACGTCAGCAAAGCGATCGTGGAGGCAGTAAATATTCCGGTCATTTTAGCGGGTGGTTTGAACGTACAAAACGTCAGGAAGGCGATTAAGAAAGTCCGCCCATGGGGTGTGGACAGTAACACGTCAACGAACATAACAGGCAGCCGAGTTGAAAAAGATCTGGACCGAATCGCGGAGTTTGTGGCGGCAATCAAACAAAGCCCCTATTACGAACCGGAACCGCTTCCTTGAACATGCACAATAAACAGTTGATCATGCTTGGGGATGTCAATGTGGACAATATTTGGCCGGTGCCGGCCATACCGAAGCCCGGAAGAGATGGGTTGGTTGATACAGTCAAAATGGAATGCGGCGGTGCCATCCTGAACTCCACCATCCTGCTGGATCGACTGGGTGTACCGACTGTTCTGCTAGCATGTCTTGGCGAGGACCTTTGGGCTTCCTATATATGGGATGCACTCTCATCAACTGGGATCGATATGTCCGCGGTGCAAACAACGGGTGAAAAAAACACCGGACTGGACTTCATTCTGGTGACGCCGGATGGTGAACGAACTATGGTTGGTTATCGTGGCGCGAATGTATTATTGCATCCTGATAAGATCCCAGCAAGTATTTTCGAAAACGTGGGCATTGTCCATATTTCCGGATATGCTTTGTTGGAGCCACCGCAAAGCGATGGCGTGATGCGGGCCGTGGAATTTGCAATTGTCAATCAAATTCCGATTTCGATCGATACCGGTCTGGAACCGGTGATGCGGAATGTTGACGCTTTCTCAAAGATCCTGCCGGCGTTGGAGATATGCATAATCGGGATTGAAGAAGTGGACTATTTGTTGGGTGCCGTTTCAGCTGAAGAAGCAGGGGAGAAGCTGATCGAAACGGGGGTAAACATGGCTGCGATCAAGATGGGGGAAGCCGGGAGTCTGCTGAAGACCAAAGATAAAGCAATACACTGTCCGTGCTTTGATGTGGAGGTGATTGATACGACGGGTGCGGGTGACGCATACACCGCTGGAATTTTATATGGGTACTATACGGGATTGTCAATGGACGCTATTGGGATGCTTGCCAGCGCGCTGGGTGCTTTGGCAACGACGGTAAATGGTGCGGGATTATCTCTTCCACGACAGGAAGAGCTGAACACATTATTAAGGGAAAAAAATAGGCTCGCATTGCACGAAAATGAGCATATCACCACTGAGCTCTTATCTCATTTCAATTAATTTTCAAATCATTGGCTCGGTGATTACAAACAGTCGTCCCCACTCCAGATTGCCTTCATTTTCAATACAGGTTTGCAGGATCAAATGCCCTTCTCGCTCGTAGACCGATCGGGCTAAATCGTGTGCTGAAGTAATCTCATCCGTATCCAGATTTCTGAATTTGCTGTGAATACTGGTGGGCTGTAAGGCCTGGAATTGTTGCATCTCAACGACCCGATATTGCTGAAGGGATTCACTATCTTTATCTGAAAGCGTGATGATATCTCCAGGTTCAAGATCAAAGAATTTCTCACCCGATAAATAGTTATGGGCGATCAAACCAATGCTCCCTAGGCGCGCTGCCTGGCTAAAGCTGGTTACAACGCCCATTTCATCAGAAATATAACCAATGTTGTTTCTAGGTTGGGAGGTGATGGATAATTCTAAGTTCTCACTAAGCCGCAATGTTAGGTTTTCAATCTCAAGAGAATTTTCATCGATTACACCTTTGCCACCGCTAACCGGGACGATGTATTTGGGCATATTTTGTACTAGAAAGAGCATCAGACTGATGATCAGCAGATATTTATTAATTTGGTTGTTTTTCACGTTCTCTCCACATAAAATTTCATTAATATAATTTTCAAAGAAAAACGTGTTTTACAGAGATGGACTGCGTTTGAGTAGGTTTAAGGAGGGTTTTGTTAGGTTTGAAAGTGGTTGGAAAAAGAAAGAGGATGCGAAAGCATCCTCGGGTCCTGCAACTTGTTTTTATTTATTTTTGAATATCAGTTAATTGGTGGATGACTGGTTTGGTACTGGTATACAAGTCTTTAAAGAGCGGATAAAGCGTGTCGTACATTTTCTTTTTATCGAGGTCTGGTTCAATCCATTTTTTAACTTTTACCCACTGTTTTTTGATTGCATTCAGCTCGACAGCACCGACTGCCAGTCCAGCCAGAAAGGCGTCCCCGTATGAGGCGCCGATGGTTTTTTCCGGCAGAACCTGGGGAATACCGGATATATCGCTGACCATCTGGAGCCAGAGTTCGTTGGAAGCACCACCGCCCACCGCAACACCATGCCTGATCTTCACGCCGGCTTTCTGCATCGCTTCCAGATTCATGCGTATACCGAAGGATATCCCTTCCAGTACTGCGCGATATATATCACCGCGCGTGTGGTTTAATGACATCCCAGCGAAGATACCACGTGCTTTGGGGTCAAAGATTGGTGTGCGTTCACCGCTTAAATATGGCAACATTAGCAGGCCGTTTGCGCCAACTGGTGATGCTTTGGCTTCCTCCGCGAGCGCGCCATAGGCATTTTTACCGCCTGCATTTTGTGCCGCAATTAAATCCTGAGCGAATTGGTCGCGGAACCAGGTGGTTGCGGTGCCGCCTGTCGATAATCCGGCAGAATATTCATATTGCCCTTCAAACACGCCGCCTTCCAGCCATAGTTCCTTGGTTGGTATGGGTTTGTCGATGAAAAATATGAAGAAGGCGGTACTGCCATACATGATCATGAGCTCCCCGGTGTTTATCACGCCTACGCTGACGGCTTCGGAAAGGGCGTCAACCGCACCGAAGTTGACCGGTGTGCCAGCCGGGATGCCGGTAACTGCTTCCGCCTGTGCGGTTATCGTTCCGGCGATTTTGTTGGAAGGGCCGATATTCGGCAGTTGGTTCAGGGAAGCAATACCCGAAATGAAACGTTCGCTCCAGGTTCCCTTTTTGATATCCGCCAGTGGGACCCATTCTGTTGCAGTGTGTGTGTCAATAACATACTCCCCGGTCAGTTTGTAAATTATGTATGAAGTCGATGTGAGAAATTTATAGGTTTGCCGATAAATATCCGGTTCGTTTTCTTTGATCCATAGTATCTTGGGGCCGACGGCCTGGGTGGAGAGGCGTGTGCCGCAATGCTCGAGGATTGCCTCGAAGGTGTATTTTTTCTCCAGGTAATCGATCTGTTTAACCGCACGCGTATCCACCCCATACAAAATACCGGGGCGAAGAGGTCTGCCGTTTTTGTCAACCGGAAGGACGCATGCTCCGATTGCGCTCACACCCACCGCAGCGATGTGGTCACCTTGTGGAACCTGTGCAGTGAGTTCACCCGCAAGGTGCGTGAAATCTGCCCACCAGACTCTGTCCGCGTCGTGTTCAACATATCCAGGTTTTGGAAAGTCCATTGTATGATCAGCGCGTGCTTCCGCGATGATTGTTCCATCGGTCTGGCATAACACCCCTTTTGAACTGTAAGAGCCGATATCGATTCCAAGCAGTAATTTACTCAACTAGCACCTCGCTTAAAACAATAATGATGTCTCTTAAGTATACAAAAACCGCCCCGAATTTTGCTTAGGGGCGGCAGGTTGTTTTTGATCTAATATTGTCCGTATATGGGCCCAAAATTCTGGCAGGCACGGAAATCAGCACCCTGTGAGTCCATCACACCGAAAGCAGACCACGCACTCGGCCGGAATACTCTATCGCTTTCCACATTATGCATGCAGACGGGAATGCGCAGGATAGATGCCAGAGTAATGAGATCACCGCCAACGTGGCCATAGCTGATTGCTCCATGGTTGGCTCCCCAGTTGGCCATCACGGAATACACATCCTTGAAAGCGTTTCCGCCAGTCAGCCGCGGCACGAACCAGTGAGTGGGCCAGGTGGGGTCAGTACGTTCGTTGAGCGTCTTATGGACCTTTGGTGGGATATCTACGGTCCATCCTTCGGCAATCTGCAGCACCGGTCCGAGACCATCGATGATGTTGATGCGACTCATGGTCATTGGCATATTACCGCGGGTCAGAAATCCGGAAGAATAGCCACCGCCACGGAAATATCCTGTTGAAGCAGGATACCAATCTGTTGCTTTCAGACATTTTTCTGCTTCCTTCTTGGTGATCTCCCAGAACGGCTTCATGACCGGCTTGCCATCTTTCTCCTGCCAACCAGTCGCATCCAGCGTGGCTGCGCCAGAGTTGATGAGATGGATCATGCCGCTGGCAGCACGATCTTTTAGTGTGAAATCGGTGACGCGCTTGACAGCTTCCGGGCTCCAATAGGTACGTACATCTGCGAATATCTGGGCGGTGTTCGTCAGCAGATAGCCAAACAGCATCACTACGCCATTCAGAGAGTCATTTTCTGTTGCCATGATGTAGGGTGCGCGAATACCATTCCAGTCAAAGGAAGAATTCAGCATCGCTTCCATGAAATCACCATTCGGCATGTGATCGGTCCATTGCCTTTGTCCCTGAAAACCACTGGCGATGGCGTTTTGCCCCATTATAAGATAGAAAATATTCACTTTCCACGTTGAAATCATAATCAAGGCGCGAGTTACCTGGATAAATAATCCCAGCCATATTCTGGCAGCTGGAAGGATCTTCACATTGGGCGTTTACTTTATGATGGTAGAGTTCTCGCATCAACTCTGTCGGGTTTTTATCTGGCAGTGTCTCTCCAGATAATGATTTTTCTGCCTTGCGTGTGCTGGTACCCATCCCGCATCGATTCATAAAAGGAAAGGTTGGTTAAAGCGAGATCACCACCATGGATCCTGGTGGTGATGGGTTGTGTTTAGAAATAAAGGGTTGGTCAATTCTACCGCCGGCAAATGCCATACGATAGGACATGGCGCTAATCACGGATTGGATGTGATTGTTTGCTGGTTTTCTTTTCAAAATATCTCTCCCGCGTTAATGTATGCCGGCTGGTGTAAAATTGCCTGTTTTTCTATCTTCGTATTGTTCCTTGATCCACTGGTAAGTCTTTTCCATGCCCTCTTCTAAAGGGGTATCCGGTTCCCAGTTGAGCATTTTCTTGATGAAAGTATTATCACTGTTGCGCCCGGCTACACCGCGCGGTTTGTCGAGCTGGTAATTACGTTCCAGTTTGACGCCAGCAAATCCTTCTATCATGCTTACCAAATCGTTGACAGAGATCAGAACGCTGCTGCCGAGGTTGATTGGTGTTGCTTCCAGGTCATCGCAGTGGGTGATCATGTCAATCCCTTTGACGCAATCATTGACCAGCATATATGATCGGGTCTGGGAACCATCCCCCCAAATATCGATCTTATTGGTACCTTTATCCACTGCTTCGATCACTTTGCGCGATAGAGCGGCGGGTGCTTTCTCACGTCCGCCATCCCAGGTGCCATTTGGGCCATAGACATTATGGAAACGGGCAATAAAGGTTTTCAAACCGCGTTCAACCGAATATTCCTGGCATACCATTTCGGAGAATAGTTTCTCCCATCCATAACCGCGTTCCGCCATGGCGGGGTAGGCATCGGTTTCTTTCAGGGCGCGTACATTGGGGTCCTGCTGTAATGTAGTATTGTACGCACAGGCAGATGATGAGAAGAAATATCGCTCAGCACCTGCTTTATAGGCTTCTTCAATCAGATTGGTATTGATCAATACTGTGCGTAAACATTCCACGCGGAAATTCTCGATAAAGCCCATGCCGCCCATGTCCGCTGCCAGGTTATAAACCTCAACAGCACCTTCTACGGCGCGTTTACAATTCTCAATCAGGCTTACGTCCATGCTTAAATTCTCAACGCCTTCCGTGCGCTGATACCAGAAGGGAAGCGGTTTCTTATCTATCGCGCGAATATTTTTGAATCCCGAGTTCTTGAAGCGCCGAATCAGAGTTCCGGCGATAAAACCGCCTGCGCCTGCTATGACGATGAGATCATCCTTTTTTCTTCCTGGATAGGTTGCTGCAATATATTTTTCTTTCATTTTTCCTCTTTTATTAATTTTACCAACTGTTTATAATTGCTTTGCTTCCAGAAAGCAATAACCAGTCAGATAGTAAGTTGTTGGATCAGGTTTTTATCCTGGATTCACTGGAAGCGCGTTTGATCAGATTTACGGGTAATACGATTTCCTGGAAATCATTATTGTTATCCATTCCACCTTTGATTCGTTTAATCATGATCTCGGTTGCTTTCTTTCCCATCTCATAAGGTGGTTGAGAGACTACCGTCAGAAATGGTGCGGGGATAAGGTTTTCCGGAATCTCATCAAAACTAACAACAGCCATATCTTCGGGTACGCATGACTTTAATTCACTTAATGCAACCAATGTACCAAATACGATCAGGTTATTTGCGGCAATGACCGCTTTGCTGATCGCCGGCATCCTGGGGTATGCCCAGCATCCCGCGGATGCGATAACCCACTCACCGTCAGCCTGTTTTTCACTTAGAACCAAATCTCTGAACAACACCTC
>Ga0180434_10001802_pt1 | contig 29937 bp, 23 predicted proteins | sample SS_ome_7_FD_132453 | JGI IMG/M metagenome (GOLD analysis project Ga0180434, IMG submission 132453) | Hypersaline lake sediment archaeal communities from the Salton Sea, California, USA - SS_1_D_2 metaG | ecosystem: Environmental > Aquatic > Non-marine Saline and Alkaline > Hypersaline >... | reverse complement strand
CTACAACGCGACGTCAGCCTTTTGCGCGGTGGGTCTGGAGCACCCACCGCGCTCGAGAGGGCGTTTTCGGGGCTGCGCGGCGGGTGCGGAGATTTACCCGCCGGAGGCGGGCCCGCCGCGCACAAGTTAGCGTTGTAGTGGTAACCATCGCGCCATCCCGCTCCCCGTGGGGCGCACGGCGGGTGCTCCAGACCCGCTGTGCTACTACGCAAACTGAAACTGCTCCTGCCCATCGCAAGGCTCCGTAAAACGCTCCCGCCGCCTGCGCCCCATCCTGCCGCCGCGGCGCGGAGGGCGAAAACCGTTGACGCGCCGACCCCGGGACCGTATGGTATCCGCTTCGGACAGGGGCACCGACGTGCGGATTCGGGTGAAGATTTGCGGCATCACGCGGCCCGAGTGGGCGCGGGCGGCGGCGGAGGCTGGGGCGGACGCCGTCGGCCTCATCTTTGCCGAAAGCCCGCGCCGGGTCGGGCCGGAGCAGGCGGCCGGAATCGTCGGCGCCCTTCCGCCGTGGGTCGCGCCGGTGGGCGTGTTCGTCGATGCGCCGCCGGCCGAGGTACGGCGCCTGGCCGAGGCGCTCCACCTGGCGGCGGTCCAGTTGCACGGCGACGAACCGCCCGAGACCCTGGCCGGGGTCGGGCCCGCCAAGGTCATCAAGACGCTGGGCCTGGCCGCGGACGCCGACCCTTCGCGGGGCTCGGCGCAGGCCCTCGACGCCGCCCGCCGCTGGCGCGATGCGGCGTCGGCGACCGGCCGGCTCCCCGACGCCTGGCTCGTGGACGCCCGCGTCCCCGGCGGGCCGAAGGGGGGAACCGGCCGGACGGCCGACTGGACCCTGGCCGCCCGCATGCAGGCGGAGGGCTTTAAGCCCCTCATCCTGGCCGGCGGCCTGGGACCGGAAAACGCGGCCGAGGCTGTCCGGGCCGTCCGCCCGTGGGGCGTCGATTCGGCCAGTGGGACGGAGGCGACGCCGGGCGAGAAGTCCCCCCAGAAGATCCGGGCGTTCCTCCAGGCCGTCCGCCGCGCCGAGACGACGGCGTAAGCCCCGCGCGACGCCGGTCCGTATCCAACCACCAATCCGCAAATGACATAGCGCCACAGGGGGGCGGCGCGCAACCAAGGAGCCCCGAATGGCTGACGTGGCACACGACGTGAAGGACCCCGCCCTGGCCGAGGAAGGCCGGAGACGCATCGAATGGGCCGACCGCAACATGCCCGTCCTGGCCAGCATCCGGGAGCGGTTCGAGACGGAGCGGCCGCTCGACGGCCTCCGCATGAGCGCCTGCCTGCACGTGACCGCCGAGACCGCCAACCTCTGCCGGACCCTCAAGGCCGGCGGCGCCGACCTCGTGCTCTGCGCCTCCAACCCGCTCTCCACCCAGGACGACGTGGCGGCGGCGCTGGCGGCCGAGTACGGCGTCTCCACCTTCGCCATCAAGGGCGAGGACAAGGACACCTATTACCAGCACATCATCGCCGCCTGCGATCACCAGCCCAACATCACCATGGACGACGGGTGCGACCTGGTCTTTACCCTGACGAGCGAGCGGCCGGACGATGCCGCCAACGTCATCGGGTCCATGGAGGAAACGACCACCGGCGTCATCCGCCTGCGGGCCATGGAGGCCAAAGGCCAACTCCGGTTCCCCGTCATCGCCGTCAACGACGCCGACTGCAAGCACCTGTTCGATAACCGGTACGGCACGGGGCAGTCGACGATAGACGGCGTCATCCGCGCCACCGACATGCTGATGGCCGGCAAACGCGTCGTCGTTTCGGGGTACGGGTGGTGCGGGCGGGGCTGCGCCATGCGCGCCGCGGGGATGGGGGCGGTCGTCATCGTCACGGAAGTGGACCCGCTCCGGGCCATCGAGGCCACCATGGACGGCTACTGGGTGATGCCGATGGCCGAGGCCGCCCCCCTCGGCGACCTCTTCATCACCACGACCGGCGACAAGAACGTCCTCCGGCCCGAGCACTTCCAGGCGATGAAGGACGGGGCGGTCGTCTGCAACGCCGGCCACTTCAACGTGGAGATCGACATCCCCGGCCTCGAAGCGATGGCCTCCGGCGTGCGGAAGGACGTGCGCCGCTCGGTCGACGCCTACGACCTGCCCGACGGGCGGACCCTCTACCTGCTCGCCGAGGGCCGACTGGTGAACCTCGCCGCCGCCGAGGGCCATCCCGCCGCCGTCATGGACATGAGTTTCGCCGTCCAGGCCCTGACCAGCGAGTGGGTCATAAACAACAAGGATCAACTCGACGTCCGCGTCCACGACGTGCCCCGCGAGGTAGACGAGTGGGTGGCCGCCATCAAACTCCAGACCATGGGCATCCGGATCGATACCTTGACCCCCGAGCAGGAGGAGTACCTCCGCTCGAGCGAAACGGGCACCTGAGGCGGAGGGGCCTTCGAACCCGTCGAGGGGGAGGCAGCGACGCTGCTCACCCGGCGTCTCCCGCCCGGCGGCATGCGGGAGGCAGCCCGGCCGGCACCGTCGCACGCCCTACGGTTCGGGCCGGGGGGCCATTTCGACCACGAGGCTCCGCCCGTCGATCTCCTCCGGCACGGGCTTGCCCAAAAGGTCCAGCAGCGTCGGCGCTACATCCACCGCCCGGACGGGCTCGTCGCGCCGGCCCTGGGGCACGCCGGGGCCGGCCAGCAGCAGGGGCATGACCATCTCGCCGGGCGCCAGGCCCCCGTGCCCTGCCCGGAGCCCCTCGCCGAAGTCCCAGCCGGCGGCGGCAAAGACCGCCAGGTCCCCCGAACGCGGCGCCTCGAAATAGGTCGCCAGTTGCGGCACGAGGTCGGGGTACGCCGTGTCGATGCTCGCCTCGAGCCAGGCCGCGGCATCGTGCGGCCTGCCCAGGACCATCTTCGGCGGGAGCGCGTCGGCGTAGCCGAGCGGATCCTCCCCCTGGACCACGCGGTAGGCGTACACCTTATCAAGCAGATGGCCGTGCCACAACTGCGGCGCCATGGCCGACCGTCCCTCGCCGTACACGCTTCGCGCAATCTCCGCCGTCCCGCGGCGGTTGGTCACGCGGATGCGGCCGGACCCGGCGCGCCAGGCGACGAGGTCGACGGCCTCCTGCTCACGCAGGCGTCCGATGAGGTCAATGCGGCCGCCGTCGCGGGTGGGGTAGGCCCGCAGGTCGTCGGCCGAGGGGCGGACGAGCCAGTTCGCGAAGGCCGGCGCCTCGCCCTCCTCGCCCGCCGGGTCCGGCGTCGGTTTCCGCAGATAGACGGCCCAGTACCTCTCGCCGGAGCCCGCCAGCACGCACGCGTGCTTGCGGTAGTAGGCCAGGCGGTCCTCGAACGAGGTTTCCTCCCACAGGCGCCGCTCGGCCACGTCGAGGCGGAAGTCGTCGCGGAAAACCCGCTCGACGGGCCAGTGACGGGCGACGTCGACCATCCCGTGGTCCGTCGCCAGGACGATGACCGTCCGCTCGAGCCGGCCGGCGGCCTCCAGGTCCCGGAGGACCCGGCCGATGTGGGCGTCGGTGTGCTCCAGGGCCCGCTCGTACGCCTCGGACGAGACGCCGGAGCGGTACGCCTCCATGTCCGGCCACAGGAGGTACGCGATGGTCAGCGCAGGGAACGCCCTCCGCTGCCGCGCCACCGACGCCGCAATGTGGAACCGCAGCAGCGCGAGGCGGTCCACCAGGTCGTACCATCCGAAGAAGTACGGCGGCCCCGCGCTGGTCCAGTTCTCGGCAAACTTGGTGGCCCCGCGGTGGGCCTGGAAGAAGAGACTCATCGTCGTCTCGCCCGGGAGCCGCTCGAACACGGTCGGCGCGATGTAGTCGCCGTCCAGCGTGTTCTTCTGGGCGATGGTCTCGTAGTTCCGCCAGACGAGACGGTTGCGGTCGAACCACTTGATGCCCGTCACGCCGTGACGCCCGGGGAAGACGCCCGTCACGAACGAGGTCTCGCAGGCGAGGGTGACGCTGGGCACGCTGGAGACGCACCGCCGGAGGTACAGCCCGCGGTCGAGGAAATACCGCTTAATCATCGGCAGCCGGCCGCCCGAGAGCAGGCGGTCGAAGACGGGGCGGCTGACGCCGTCGACGAAGAAGACGACGGCCGAGGGCCCCTCCCCCGCCGCGGGCGGCGGGAAGGCGAAGCCGAACGTCGCCTCCCGCTCGTCGTGCCAGGCGCCGCAGCCGGCCAGCAGCGCCGCGGCAAGGACGAGAATCATGCTCACCGCAACGCACGGGCGGACAAAGCGACCGTGGCACCCGGCGGCTCGAAGGCGCCAAGACGAGCGCGGCAGGCTCATGGCGTCTCCTTCCGCGGCGGGGGCCAGGGCCGGCCGAGCAGTCCCGGCAGGACCGCCGGCAGGTCGCGGGCCCGGAGCGGCCGGGCGCTCTCGGGAATCGGGCCGGCCGTCGACATCACGAACGCCGTGCTGCTCTTGCGTCCCAGGTCTCCGTGCGTGCTCGCCCCCTCGGGGAACCGGGCCGCCCGCGACGGCAGACCGGCGCTGTAGCCGTCGGAGAGGCTGGCGATGACGTCGGGCACGTGTTCGCTGAGGCCGTGGAACGCCCGCCACAGCCGCACCACGGCGTCCGGGTACGTATGCCGATAGGTGAGCCGGAGCCACGCCCGCCCGTCGAGAAAGCCGTCGGCCTCCGCGAGACCGTCGTCCCTCGCCTGCTCCACGACGTCGGCCAGGCGCAGCGGGTCGCCGGTCTCGGGGACGTAGCGGTAGCGCCCGCCCCGCCGCTCGATGCGGGCCATGCCCTCGTCAGACCGCACGGCGACGGCCTCGTGGGCCGGGTAGGCGACCAGGTCCACGCCCTCGCGCTCCAGGAGCGCCTCGGCCAGGCCCGCCCGGTCGCGCGTCGCGAACGAGGCGTAGGTCACCAGGCCGTAATCGATGACGACCACGTCCTTCGGCCGCTCCAGGCGCTCGGTCACCCGCCAGCCGCGCTGCCGCAGAAATGTGCGGAAGTCGATCCACTCGGCGGGCACGAGTTGATGGCCGTGGTCCGAAAAGACCGTCACCTTCACCAGCCCGCGCGACTGCCAGACGAGTTGGTGGGCCAAGCGGTCGAGGGCACGGAGGATTTCGCGCTGCCCCTGGCGCAGGTGCTTCGTGCCGAGGCCGGCCGTGGAGACGAGGTACGCGACAACGACGGGCCGGTCGCGCCGCGCGAGGAGGTCCACGAGGGCCTTCATCTCCTCCTTGAAGTAATGCTGCGGGAACAGGTATGACAGCGGGTCCATCAGCGCAGACGCGCGGTAGTCGGTGCAGCGTACCCAGTCCTCGTTGAGCAGGGCAAGGTAGTCGCCGTCGCCGCCCGCCATGCGGTTCGCGCGGTGGTCGAAGTACCGCGCCTCGTAGCCGAGCGGCCGAACGCTCCGGAAGACGTCGGCCAGGGCGAGGTCGGTCATCGCCGGAAACGTCGAGATGACCCGCGCCGGCGGATGGAACAGCCTCAGGTGCCCCGCCTCCCGGTATGCCCGGACGGTCTCGTAGCCGATGCCGTCGAGGATGAGGACGACGTGTCGGCACCGGGCGGCCGGGACGGCGTCGAGGTCGACCAGCGCCTCGGGCTCGCCGCCGCTCGGCGCGTAGCCGATGCGGGTGATGCGGCCGGCCTCGTTCGCCACGGCCACGTAGTCGGCCTCGCCGTCGGCGTCGGTGTCGTAGGCGAGGCGCTCGCCCGTGTCGGCGGCGGTGACATCGAGGGGCTCGGCGGGGAACCGCAACGGCCCGGCGCAGCCGCCCGCCAGCACCATCGCCGGCGCGCAGGCGAGGACGGCCAGGGCAAAGCGCATCGCACCGAGGTGGCGGCTCAAATGCATGCTCATGCGGCCTCGCTGCCGAACCCGTGGATCCGCACTCCCGGATGGTGGGCTTATTCTATCGACAAACGAGAACAGGGAAACATTGTTTTTCGCGGGGATGGGCCGGCCGCCCGACCAGTGGCGGGGTTGCCCCTGGCGCGGCCGGTCCCCGGACCGGCCGCGCCAACGCGGGTATTATCGTTCCTGCGCGGCGGGTAGTTCGGCCACGGTTGTGTGACCATGCCGCCCGCCATATCGCCGGTTATTGCGATGCGGCCTTGCGGCAGTGTTTGAGCCGCCTCGCGACCCAGGCGGCCTCGTCCGCGAGGCCGTGATTCCGGTAGAAGCGGTGGAGCGCCTCGTAGCGCTTGCGAAGATCGAAGCCAAGGTTCCATCGAAACTTTTTGAGGCACACCGGGCACAGGTGCACCGGCCTGCGGTCGGACTCTGCCAGGCTGTTGGACCCGTTCATCACGCACCGGAACCGCTGGCAGTGGTGCACGCCGAACATGTGCCCCGTTTCGTGGACGAGCGTCTTGAGGCTGCGCCGGAGGGCGAGCCGCCGCGTCGCTTCGCTTCTGGCCTTTCCCCAGAACTCGGGCTGGAACCGAACGAGGCTGTAGATGCCCACTCGCCAGCGCAGCGACGCCTGCCCAAACACGTAGTTCCACGACGGCTCCGGGTACAGGTCCTTCATCGTCACGCCGAGCAGGCAAACGGCGTCGCGGGGCATGGCGGGCGCGAGGACCTTGCTCAGGAGGTCGCCGGTCAGGTACTGGGTGCGGCGCCGGCCGAGGATGGACCGCTCCCGGCGCCTCACGCCTTCGAGGCCGAGGGTCGGACCCTCCCGCACGGGCAGGCGGTAGTAGAGGCCGAGGAACTCCCGCAGCGTCGCCAGGTGCCCTGCCTCCTCGGCGTCCATCGGCCCGACCTGCGAGACCACCAGCGTGTGCCGCCGGCGCGTCGGCCGGATCGGGTCCGACCGCACGTAGGCGGCGAACGACTGCCGCGGTTCGGGATGGGCGGTCATCCAGTCGCCCGGCTTCGGCGCCGGCATCGGGTCAAACAGGTCCGGCGCGTACCAGGGGGGCGGATCTTCCGAGACGTCCGGCCTCGGACGGTACGGCGCCTCGTCTTCGCCAACGGCGGCCACGGTGCACAGGGCTCCCACAAGGGTCAGGGCGGCGAGAAGCGATGCGGTGCGGCTCATTCGTGCTCCCGTTCGTCGGCCCCCTCGGCCTCGGCCAGGGCAACGCCTCTCCGCTTCGGCGTCGCGACGTGCTCGATGAGGCGCCCGGCGTCGAACCGCCGACCGGTCCGGCCCGCCGCGGCGGCCGAGGGCACGGACCGGCTCCCAAACGCCTTGCCGGGGCTTGACATCCCGCCACGGGTTTATACCATAGAAAGGGCCTGACGGGTCAACCGAATCGTGCGCTCGTGGCGGAATTGGCAGACGCGCTAGGTTCAGGTCCTAGTCCGCTTCACCGCGGGTGGAGGTTCGAATCCTCTCGAGCGCACCATCTCCTCCAGGTGCCGCTGATTACTCAAGTCATGCAGGAGCCATCAGCCGCTGAGGCGCGGGCTGCAATGTGGCGGAATCACAAACGTCTGATGGTGCTCATTGTCGCGGCAGGCCTGCTGGGCGTGGCGGCGCTCCTGGCCCGGATGGGGGATTCGGCGGGCCCGATGATCGGAAAGGCCCGCTCGGCCGAAAAGACCGGAGAGCGCCTCCAGGCCATCCACCACCTGGCACGGACGGGTTCGGACGAGGCGCAGGAGGCGCTGACGGCGCTTGCCGAGGATCCCCACCCGGAGGTCGCCGCCCACGCCGTCCGAGCCCTCGGTCGCCGCGGCGAGCCCCGCACCGTTCCGGTAATCAGGAAGGTGGTGGAGCAGGACGAACGTCCGCGTGTCCGTGAGGCGGGGGTGGTGGCGCTCGGCCGGATGGGGAGGCACACCGATCCCAAGGTGCTGGTCGGGGCGGCGACCGACGATCCTTCGCCCCGTGTGCGGGCGACGGCGGCCAAGTGGATTGGCATGCTGCGGTATTGGCAGGGCATGCCCGCGCTGATCCAGGGGCTGCGCGATCCGTCGCTTCGGGTCCGCCGCAGCGCCTACGGGGCCGTACGCCGCATGTGGGAGCGCGATTTCCTGTACCGCGCCGACGATCCGCCGGAGAAACGCGAGCAGCGTGTGCGGCTGATCGAAGCGTCCTGGAAGGATTACCAGCGGTCGGAGCATTACGACGTGTTCAAGTGGCCGGCGGAGGACCCGTCATGATACGCGGCAGGAGGCGTGGTTTCACGCTGCCCGAGTTGCTGGTCGTGATCCTCATCATCGGGCTGCTGGCGACGTTGCTGATCCCGTCGGCGTTTCGTGCCTTCGAGACCGCCGACCTGGTCGGGTGCACGGAGCGGCTGCACTACATCTACCAGGCCTGGCACGTGCGGGCTGCGGAGGCGCGGGTCCGGTCGGAGCAGATCGCGCCGCTCCAAGTCGCCTACTGGAAGCAGCAACTGCGGCCGTACTTGGACGAGCAGTCGGACCAGTTGATGTGCCCGGTGGCGAGCCTCGCGGCCGGCACGCCCGAAGGCTGGGAGGGTGTGGACCCCTGGCAGCGCGCCCGCCGACAGCCGACCGAAATGATCGCGGGGCGGACCAGCAGTTTCCTCTCCGAAGAGGACATCGTCGAACGGCCCGACCTCGAAGCCCTCAAGGTCGAGGTCTGGCTCTCCTACAATTTCCGGGGCGTCAAGGCCAACCATCGGATTTACGTGATGGACTGCCAGGAAGGTCAATGGGCCCGAAAGGAGAACGTCACCGAGGATAGTTACGAACTGGTCTTCGAGGATTCCTGGAACACCACCTGGAACGACCTCCGCCTGCGCTTCACCGAACACAGCGACGGCAGCCTGACGATCACCTACCTCGACGAGCACACCGCCGGCAACTGCTACAACCTGGTCAACATAGTCACCGGCGAGACCCTGCTCGCCGGCATGGGCGACGGCAACGCGCATCACGGCTGGAGCAGAATCCCCTTCGGCACCAGCATCACCCTCGAGGCCGAGAACATTCACCAGCCGGCACTGACCGACGACGAAAACCCCGAATTCGCCACCGGGACCGGCGCCGGCGGCACGAGGGTGGGCATCCGCGGCACGTACGGCATGAACTCCATTGCCAATTTGCGCGAGGCCATCCGGGGCCACGTCATCCTCTGTCTCGATTACGAGAAGACGGTCGCCCGCGGTCCCACCGACAGCCTGCCGGACTGGTGGCACAAAGACGGCTGGCAGACCGACCAGGGCCTGCCGGTCTTCGCCCGGCACTTCGGCAAGATCAACGTCCTGTTCAGCGACGGCGGCGTTGCGTTGATGGACCCCTGGACGATCGACCCCTCCGGGCCCGTCTCCGTGAACCGCTGGTGGGACCCGATGGCCGACCTCGAATGACCGTCCCCAGCCCCTGCGGTCCGTTCTCGCCTCTGCCTTGTCTTCAAGGGGCCTTGCCGGGCCAGCCGGGACGAATCCGCCGCCGAATAGGGGCACCGCCATGGCACGCGCGGACCGACGCCGGCCCCTCTTCCTCTACACCGGCAACGCCTGCCGGAGCCAGAGGGCCGAGGGATGGACCCGTCACCTCAAGGGCGACCAAATCGAGCCGTACTCGCTCGGCATCGCGCCCCGCGCCCCGGACCCCCGGGCCGTCCGCGTGATGGCCGAGGCGGGCGTGGACATCAGCGGCCACCGGTCGAAGCCTCTCGACGAACTGCCGCAGGTGGACTTCGATTACGTCGTCACGGTCTGCGACCACGCCCGGGAGGCGTGCCCGGTGTTCCCCGGCCGCACGCGGATGGTGCACGTGGGCTTCGACGACCCGCCCCCTGGCCGAGGCGGCCGAGAGCGAGGAGGCGGCCCTCGCGCTTTACCGCCGCGTCCGCGACGAGATCCGCGGCTTCGTCGCGACCCTGCCCGACGGGCTGAAGGGCGCCTGAAACGTTTGTGGATGGGACGCCCCCTTCTTCTCAGCCCGATGCCGTGGCAGCGCTTTCGGCCGTCCGTCGGCCCATCCCCGTTGGTCAGGATTTCTCTTCCCCCGTCGGGCCGGAGCGGTTAGAATACCGGATGTACAATCCAGAATCCTATTCCGGCCTCGCACCCTGCTGGGTGCGCGGAGTAACACCGGGAGATTCTTTGTTTCGTCAACGGCTGCGACTCTGGTTTTCCGTGGAAGGAGACAAGCGGTTCCTCAGCCATCACGACATGATGCGCCTGTGGGAACGGGCGCTCCGGCGGGCCGGCCTGCCCCTGCGCCTGAGCCAGGGCTATAACCCGCGCCCCAAGATGTCGCTGCCGGAGCCTCGCAGCGTCGGCATTGCCTCAGAGGCGGAACTCCTGGAGTTCGAACTCGCCGACTGGGTCAATCCTGATGCTGTCCAGGAGCGGCTCGGCCGTGAGATGCCTTCGGGCGTCGCGGTCCGATTGCTCGACATCGTCCGGCCCACTGAGAAGGCGCATCCCCGCACCGTCGTGTACGTCGTCCGGCTGGCGTCACCGCCCTCCGACCTCGCCGACCGCGCCCGGCGGGTCCTCGACCGCCGGGAGGCGCCTATGGTTCGTCCCCGTCCGAAGGGCGACAAACACCTGGACGCCCGCCCCTTCATCCGCGACATCGAGACGCCCGGCGGAGGCCGGGTCCGCTTGACCCTCGCCACCGGTCCCGGCGGCACCGTCCGACCGGATGAGGTGCTCCGTCTCATGGGCCTGGACCGCGACCAGGTTCTCCGGGCCGACCTCCGGCGGACCGAGATTCGACTGGGCTGACCGCCGGGCCGTGCTCGGCCAACGCCGCACAGCAAAAGGAAACATCCCTTATGAGCGCCGAAATGCTGGTCAACGTCATCGAGAACGAGGAGTGCCGCATCGCCGTCGTCCGCGGCGGCGAACTCGAAGAACTCTACATGGAACGCGCCTCGGTCCAGCGACACGTCGGCAACATCTACAAGGGACGGGTCAACAATGTCGAGCCGTCCATCCAGGCCGCGTTCGTGAACATCGGCATGCCCAAGGACGGGTTTCTGCACGTCAGCGACGTCATCTCGCGAGCCTACCCCGCCCGGCTGCGAAAGGGCAAAAAGAAGGGCAAGCAGCGCGGCCGCAAATCCATCCAGGAGATCTTCCGCCCCGGCGACGAGGTGGTCGTCCAGATTACCAAGGAAGGCATCGGCACGAAGGGCCCCTCGCTGACGACGGCGCTGTCGATTCCCGGCCGGTACCTCGTCCTCATGCCGCACCTCGGCCGGCTGGGCGTCTCCCGCAAGATCGAGAACGAGGCCGAACGCCGCAAGATGCGCGAGCAACTGGCCAGCCTCAACCCCCCGTCCGACCTGGGGTTCATCGTGCGGACGGCCGGCCAGGGCCGCAGCAAACGCGACATCGGACGCGACCTCAACTACCTCATCCGCCTGTGGAAGGTCGTCAAGACGCGGGCGAAGAGCGAAAAGGCCCCCGCCGAAATCTTCCGCGAATCCGACCTCCTCCTGCGAACCCTCCGCGACGCCTTCACGCCCGACATCCAGACCATCTGGGTCGATTCCGACCCCGCCCTCCGCCGCGTCCGCGACTACATGAAGATCGTCATGCCGCGATACCAGAAACGCGCCAAACGCTACGAGGGCGACGTGCCCCTGTTCCATAAGTACGGCATCGAGGAGGCCATTGACCGCGTCTACAGCCGCACCGTCCCCCTGCCCCGCGGGGGGAGCCTGGCCATCGACCAGACCGAGGCGCTGGTCGCCATCGACGTCAACTCCGGCAAGTTCCGCCACGGCCGCGACGCCGAAGAATCGGCCCATCAACTCAACCTGATGGCCGCCAAGGAAATCGCCCGGCAGATCCGCCTTCGCGACCTCGGCGGCCTGCTGATCCTCGACTTCGTGGACATGGAAAAGGAGCAGAACCGCCGGCACGTGGAGCAGACCTTCCGCAAGGCGCTCAAGAACGACAAGGCCCGCTCCCAGATCGCCCGCCTCTCGAAGTTCGGCGTCATCGAGATGACACGCCAGCGAGTCCAGCCCAGCCTGGAACGCTCCACCTTCATCGACTGCCCCTACTGCAAGGGAGCCGGCATCATCAAGAGCGGTGAATCAATGGCCCTGGAGATCATTCGCCACCTCAAACTCCTCGCCGGCCGCAATCAGATCGCACGCGTCCAGGTCACACTGCATCCCCAGGTAGAACAATACATCAATAACGAAAAACGCGATGCCCTGGCCTCCCTCGAAAGCAGCCACGGCTGGAGCATCAACCTCGTCGGCGACACGGACACCGGCATCGATAAGGCCGCCTACCGCTGCTTCGACGGCCAGGGTCGCGAGATACGCGCCGAAGGGCATACCAACTCGAAGTGACCATCCCCGCACATGGGCACACGACCTGCCGCGCGCCCCGCGCACCTCGTTGAGCCACCGACGGAACATCGGAGGCCGTTCAGTCAGCCCGCTACCCCTGCTGGGCATCCAGGTAATCCTGGAGGATGACGGCGGCGGCGACCATGTCGCGCCGGCCCTTGCGGTCCCGGCCGCGGCGGCCCGAGCGGGCCAAAATGTCCTCCGCCTCCTCCGTGCTGAATCGCTCGTCCCACGTTTCGACCGGCACCTGGAGCGCTTCGGCGAGCGCGGCCACGACCCCCTCGGTCCAGCGGACCTGCTCGCCGCGCTCGCCGTTCGCGTGCAGCGGCAGCCCGACGACCACCCGGCTGGCCCCCTGCTCCGCCACCAGCCGACGGACCGTCTCGACGATGCCGGCCCGGCCCTGGACACGGAATTGCACCAGCGGCCGAGCGATGGTACCATCCGGGTCGCTGACAGCAACGCCGACGCGCCGCTTGCCCAGGTCCAGGCCGAGCACTCGCATGAGGCCGTTATAGCCCGGCGCCGGCCCGCCGTCAATCGACGCCGTGGCGCGACCTCCGAGTTCCGCGTCGTGGGTCTCCTGGCCCACCGGGCCGAAACCGCTCTTCCCGCGCCTTGCCCGGCGGGTCTCCAGACCCGCCGTCCGGGAACGCAGGTGCCACGGTTTGCTTGTCAAACCGTGCGCCGAGAACGTGCGGCACCGATTGACAAGCAATCGGTGGCACCCGCCTGACCCGCCGCGAGGGAACGAGTGCCGTCGTGCCGCAGCGCGCGGCCGAAAAGGCAATAAACGGGGCGGGCATACGTTTATCAGAACGGAACGGATGAGCGATAGCCCGGATGAGCCCGAGACCCTCCAGGATCGGCTCCTCGCCTGCGCCCCCCGGATCTACGGTCTGCTGGTTCGCATGGTGGGCCGACGCGACGTGGCCGAGGACCTCATGCAGGAGACTCTCCTCCGCGCCTTCCGCGGGCTCGACGCGTACCGGCCGGAGGGCAAGTTCCGGGCCTGGCTCTTTCGCATCGCAGCCAACCAGGCGCGGGACTGGATTCGCCGCCGGCCGCGCCAGACGCCCGTGCCGACCGATCCCCGGCCGGCCGCCGACGCGCCGCCCGACGGACCGGCCCTGGCGCGCGAGCGTGCCCGGGGCGTCGAGCAGGCCCTGGCCCGGTTGGCCGAGGACGATCGCAAGGTCCTGCTCATGCGGTATTACGGCGACATGACGTTCAAGGAGATCGCCCGGGCCACGGGCGAGCCGCTCGGCACCGTGCTTGCCCGCGCCCACCGGGCGCTGAAGAAACTGGGACGTTTGATTCCGGAGGACAGCCGATGACGCCCTGTCCCGACCCGACCGAATGGGTCCTGTATGCGGCCGGCGAAGTGCCGGCCCCGCGACGGGAGGAACTCGACGCCCACCTGGCCCGGTGCGAGGCCTGCCGGCGGGAACTCGCTCCGCTCCGTCGCGGCCTGGAGGCCCTCCAGGCGCTCGGGTCCCCGCCACCGGTCCGCGCCGAGGCGCTCCATGCGCTCCGCCGACGCCTGGCGGCCGAGGGCCGGCGCCGGCAGCGTCCGCGTCGGCCCCGCCACGCCTTCCGCTGGCTCGGCGCGGCGGCGGCTGCCGCGGCGGCCGTCATCGTCGTCCTGGCGATACTACTCGAGCCCGAACCGCAGCAGCCCTCCTGGCCCGACGAGGAGCAGGTGGACGCCGAGATCGCCGACATCGCCGCCACCCTCGACCTGCTCGAATCCGAGACCTCCGTCGTCGCCTGGACCTTCGAGCCGCAGGACGAACCGGCGCCGCCCGAGTCGTCGCCCGGCCAGAGCCGCTACGGCCCGGCCGACAGCGGCGCCCGACACGGATGACTCCCGACCGGCCCCGGCCGGTCGGCCAGGCAGGAGAACCGATATGCGCAAAGCGCTTCTGATACCGGCAGCCTTGGCCATCGCGGGATGGCTGGCGTCGGCGACGCTCGGCGCCGAGCCGGAAGGTCCGCGTCGCGGTCCTGCGCCGGGGTCGGCGCGCCATGGGGCGGAGCCACCTCCGCATGGTTCCCCCCCTCGCGGGCCGGCCGGTCGCCGGCATCCCTTCGGCCACCGGCACGTGCCGCCCATCTTCCAGGAACTGACCGACGAGCAGGTGGAGGAGATCCTGGCGTTCGTCAAGGAGAAGATGCCGCGGCGGTACGAGCGGCTCAACAAACTGCGGGAGAGGCACCCGGCACTGTTCCGGCGCATGTGCCGCCGGCTCCGTTTCGAGATCGGCCAACTCCGCCGGCTCAAGAAGGATGACCCCGAGGCCTACCGGGCGGCCATAGAGAAGCACCGGCTCCGGGGCCGGGTGGCCGACCTGGCCGACCGCGCCCGCCGGGCCGGCTCGAGCGAGGAGCGGCAGCGGCTCGCTGCTGAACTCCGCGACGCGCTCGGCCGCCTCTTCGAGGCCGAGCGGAAGGCCCGCCAGGCCCAGGTCCGGGAACTCGAAGAGCGGCTCCATCAACTCCGCAAGCAGTTGGCCGAACGGGCCGAACATCGCGACCGCATCATCGACCGCCTGCTGGAGCGGCTGCTCGCCGGCCATCAGGGACCGGAGGGCGCCGAGTCCCCGCCGCCTGCCGGTCCCTGCCCTTCCGCCCATTGAGCGCGGTGGCTCTCCGCACCCACCACGCGAAAGTGCGGGACGGCGTCATCGGAGGCTTCACCCTCACCCCATCCCTCTCCCATCAAGGGAGAGGGGGTTCTCCGGGCGCTCGCCCTGCGGCGCAACCGACCGGTCCGGCTCCTCCAGCATCGCCAGCACGCATGCCGACAGGAGCAGAAGCGGGCCGAGGAACTCCAGCGACTCCTCGGCGTAGCCGAGCCAGCCGGTGGCCTTCCAGGCGGCCAGGTCCGTGCCGAGATGTTTGTCGACCGTCGCGTACTTGTCCAGTGCCTGCGCTGCCGCCAGCAGCGCCGTCCCCAGGGCAAAGACCCATCCGCTGGCCGACCGGGCCTTCTCGGCCAGGAGACGGCCGACGGGCCGGATGTGCCGGACGAGGTACACCAGCAGCAGAAGGGTGACGAGCATCGACCCGCCGCCCAGCACCACTTGGGCCCACACGGGCACGTCCGGGCTGCCCAGATACTTGACCCAACTGAAGGTGTTGGCATCGTGCAGGAGTCGCTCGTCCCACGGCAGTTCGCGCCACAGGAGCCAGGCCAGGACGAAGGTCAGCAGGACCCAGAGCGGCCGGCGCTCGGCCCGGCTGCGCCGGCGCACCAGTGCGACGGCGCTCAAGACCAGCGCCGCCGCGTACGGGACGACGGCCAGCCAGTCCATGGGCGTCTCGGGCGCGAGCCCCTCCGCCGGGTCCGTCTCGCCGGCGCGGCGGGCGACCTGGGGCCAGAGGACGGCCGTCGCCACCAGCGCCAGCACCACCACGCCCACCACGACGGCGGAGACGTGGAGGACGCGTTGTCGGGCCACGAACCGGTCCATGGAATCAGGCTCCCTTTTCGTTCGAACTCCCGGGTGGTCAATCGCTGAACATGGGCGCGGTGGGTCTCCGTACCCACCGCGCTGCAACAGCCGACTCCGCACTCGCGCCGCGGGTGCCCCTCGGTTGCGCTCGGGACAGGCTCCGAACCCCCCCGCGCTGCAACACCACGCGCCGGGCAAGTTTACCCGCCTTGTTGACAGGCCCGGCGGCTAACTGTTGCACGCCACGTCCGATAGCAGGCGTACAAGCGCCGTCACGGCGCGGTTGGCCGGCGCCGGCACGTCGTGCGCGTTGGCCAGGGCGACGAGGGCCCCGTTCAGGTAGTCGATCTCGGTGGCCCGGCCGGCCTCCAGGTCCTGGAGCATGGAGCAGCGGTTCTCGGCGGTGGCGCGGGCGGTCTCCAGGGCCGACTCCGCCGCGCTGCCCTCCGGCAGACGGACGCCGACGGCGCGGGCGACGGCCTGCCCCTCGTCGGCGAGCCGACGGGCGAGCGCCGCCAGGGTCGGACGCTCGGCCACGGCGCCGTTGCGGACGCCGGCCAAGGCGGCCACCGGGTTGATCGCCGCATTCACCACCAGTTTCCACCACACGACGGGCGTCATGTCGGGCTCGAGCCGTGCCGGCAGACCGGCGCGCCGGAACAGGCGGACGACGGCCTCGGCCAAGGCATCCGGCGCTCGGCCCTCGTAGCCGACATGGGTAGAGACGTTCGCAGCGTGGTAGACCTCGCCCTCGGCCACCCGGTTCGCCGCCTGGTAGGTCACGCCGACGAGGATGTGGGTATCAGGGAGCACCTGGGCCATCTCGCCGGCCGCACCGAGGCCGTTCTGAAGGGTCACGAGAGGCGCCTGGCCGATCCAGGCTGCCGCCGCCCGCGCCGCCGCCGCCGCCTGGTGAGCCTTGGTCGCCAGGATGACGAGGTCGGTCGGCGTGGCGGGCGCCAGGGCCACCGGCAGGCGGGCCTTCAGGTCGCCCGCGTCGCTTCGAAGCCAGAGGTCGCGGCCGCCGAGGCGGAGGGCACGGTCCGCGTCGCGGTCAATCAGGGTCACGTGCGGTCCGTCGGTCCGCTGGGCCAGGCGGATGGCCACGCACAGCCCGATGGCGCCCGGCCCGATGACCGCCACGTGCTGGAACGTGCGGGACGCCTCGGTCACCGTCTCTCCCTTGTGCCGGGTGCTTCAGGCCGCCAGTGTGTCTCAACGTCGTCCCACCGCAGAGGTCTTTGAACCGCAAAGGACGCAAAGGAAAACAACTTCAAGTTTATAATAAAGTTAAAAACAACGACCTCGCCTTGGCCCAATTCTCCGAGGCTTTTCTTTTGCCGTTCAACAACTTCCCCAGTTCTTTCTTTGCGTTCTTTGCCACCTTTGCGGTTCATTCACCCGCCTTACTGCGGTAGCGGCCTTACGGATGGGCCTGCATGCGGGCCTCGCCGTTCGCCTCGGCGTGACGGACGGGATGCGGGATGCGGACGGTCACATCGCCCCGGACGCGCGCGGTGCAGGCCGTCCGGGCGTCCGGCCCGGCGCCGAGTTGATCAAGCAGTGCGTGCTCCGAATCGGTCTTCGGGGAAAGGGCGTCCGCCCCCGCCACGATCTCCACCAGGCAGTTGCCGCACTCGTGCCGGCCCTCGCAGAGTTCACCGATGAAGAAGTCGTCCTCGACCATCTCGGCGGCCTCGTCGGCGGCGGCCAGCAGACTCGTGCCGCGAGGCACCTCCAGGCGGATGTCGAACGGCAGAAACGTGACCTGTGGCATGCGGCGACCTCTACCATCGTCCGTGGCGCGTCCATGGCGCGGTGGGTTCCGTGCCCGCCGCGACAAACCCTGGCTGCGCAGTCGATGCCCCGCGGCTGCGCGCGGGACAGGCTCCGACCGACCGCGCACAATGGCCCATCACAAGTTGTCGGTCATCACGCGGACGTAGCCGCGCTCGTATAAATCCTGAATATATTTAGTTACTTTCTTATTAAACTTGCGGTCGCGGATTTCGTCTTCGAGTTCGTCCTGCACCTCGGTAAAGGGGACGGTGCGGCCCGGGTCGCGCTCCAGCGCCTTGACCACGTGATACGCCTCGTCGGTCTCGATAACGGGTCCGACCTCGCCCGCCTTCAGCGAGAAGAGGCAGGAGTCCACGGGCTTGACCCGGAAGGACCCTTCGGTGATGAATCCCCAGTCGCCGCCCTTCTCGGCCATGGGGCCGTGGCTGTAGCGGCGGGCGAGGCGTGCGAAGTCCTCGCCCCCGGCGGCCCGCTGACGGACGGCCTGGGCCAGGGCCCGCGCGTCCTCCGGCCTCGCCGATTCGGCCTTGCGGATCGTGATCAGTCCCAGCCGCACCCGCGTCGGGTGGACGTACCGCTCCGGCCGGACCTGGCGGTAATAATCGAGCAATTCCGAATGGGTGATGTGAATCTTTGGGCCGATTTTCTTGTGCAGGTACCGCTGGACGAGCAGTCGGCGGCGCTGGCGCCGGCGGTGCTCCTCCATAGAGGTGCCGCGCGCTTTGAGTTTTTCCTCCAGCAGGAGGGTGCTGCCGGCCCCTGCCGCCAGGTCCTTCAGCATCTTGCCGAGCGTCAGGTCAATCTGCTCTTTCTCCTCGTCGGAGAGTTCGGTCTCGGCCTCCTGCATGACGAGTCGCCGGCTGATTTCCTCCCGCAGCCGGAGGTCGATCACCTGTCGGCACCGGCTGCGGAACGCCTCCTCGGAATACTCCCGCCGCCACTTGCTCATCTGGGGGCGGATCGGCCCCAGAATGTCCTCCCGCGTAATCACCTCGTCGTTGACCTGGGCCAGGACGGCATCGACCAGGACCAGCGTATCAGGGTCCTTCCCGTCGCCGGCCTCGACGAGCAGGGGATCGGCATCGCCGGGAACCGGCAGACGGACGTCGAGGCGGGCCTTGTATTCGGCGTCCTCGTCGGGGCGGGTCAGCGTGCCGGTCGGTTCCTCGGCCTCGGCGCGCCCGGGCGAGGCGGCCGGCCTGACCTTCTGGACGGGGTTCATCTCCTCCTCCGCCCCGCCCGCGCCGGTATCGAAATCGCTGCGGGCGGCGGCCTCCGGCGTGAAGGTGCCGAGCGGCCGGCCGCCGAACCAGTTCCGGCATCCGGGCACGAGGCCCACCGCCGCGACGAGCGCCAAACCCACAGAGACGTATTTCATGACAACCTGCCTGCCCGCGGCTTCCTGCTTCCCGCGCGGCGGACCGGGAGGCCACCGCGCGGAACGCCTTCTCCTGAAAAGTGGTCCCATTCTAAACCGGGACGGCCGGCCGGACAAGGGCCTTCCTCACCAGGGCCAGCACGCCGTCGGCCCCCCCCTGCCCCTGGAGCCGCCACACCAGCGTATGCGGGTCGAGGACGCGGACGACGCCGGCCGCCCGGACCGCCTCGTCCTCGGCCCCCTGGAGGACGGCCGCCAGGCGCGACGCCTCCCGCAGCGTGAACACCAGGTCGGCGCCCTTGCGGTGGAGGGACCGGACACCCAGACGGCCGGCGGCGACGCGGACGGCCTCCAGGTCCACCAGTCGGCGGACCTGGGCCGGCGGCGGGCCGTACATGTCGGCGATTTCCTCGGCCACCTCCTCCAGCGTGCCCGATGCCGCCGCACGCTGCAACTGCCGGTACAGGCTGATGCGCTGGCGTTCGGCGGGGACGTAATCGGCCGGCAGAAAGGCGGGCAGGTCCAACTGGACGTCGGCCCGGGGCGGCTCCTCGGAAGGTTTGCCCTGGAGCCGGCGGACCGCCGCCTCGAGCATTCGGCAATAGAGTTCGTAGCCGACGGCCTGGATGTGGCCGGACTGCTTGGGTCCCAGGATATTGCCGGCCCCGCGAATTTCCAGGTCTCGCATCGCAATCCGGAACCCGGCACCGAGGTCGGCGTACTGCTCCAGGGCCTTCAGGCGCTTGGAGGCGGCGGGGGTCAACGGCCGGTGCTCCGGCAGCAGCACGTAGCAGTACGCCCGGTGCTTGTACCGTCCCACCCGGCCGCGCAACTGGTGCAGGTCGGCCAGGCCGAAGCGGTCCGCCTCGTGGAGGAACATGGTGTTGGCCCGCGGCACATCGAGGCCGCTCTCGATGATGGTGGTGGAAACGAGCACGTCGATCTCGCGGGCGAAGAACCGGCGCATCCGCCGCTCCAGTTCGTGCTCGTTCATCTGGCCGTGCGCCCATTCGACGACGGCCTCCGGCACGAGCCGGCGGACGCGGTCGGCCACCGCCTCGATGCTGCGGACGCGGTTGTGGACGAAGAACACCTGGCCGTCGCGGGCCAGTTCCCGCAGAATCGCCTGCCGGATGCGCGCATCGTCCCACGGGCAGACCTCGGTCCGGACGGCCCGGCGGTCCTGCGGCGGCGTGGAGAGGCTCGAGATGTCCCGCAGGCCCAGCAGCGCCATGTGCAGCGTCCGCGGGATCGGCGTGGCCGTCAGCGTCAGCACGTCCACCGTCTGCCGGAGGGCCTTCAGCCGCTCCTTGTGCGCCACGCCGAACCGCTGCTCCTCGTCCACGATGAGGAGGCCCAGGTCGGCCGGCTCCACGTCCTTCTGGAGCAGGCGGTGCGTGCCGATGAGCACATCCACCTGCCCCTTGCGGAAGCGGTCGAGGATGGCGGCCTGCTCGCTTCGGGTCTGGAAGCGGCAGAGCATCTCGACCAGGACGGGGTAGTCGGCCATCCGCTCGCGGAAGGTGCTCACATGCTGGGCGGCCAGGACGGTGGTCGGGACGAGGACGACGGTCTGTTTGCCAGCCTCGACGGCCTTGAAGGCAGCCCGCACAGCCAGTTCCGTCTTGCCGTAGCCCACGTCGCCGCAGATGAGCCGGTCCATCGGGCGGGCGGACTGCATGTCGCGTTTGATCTCGTGCATGGCGGCAGTCTGGTCCTCGGTCTCGGGATACGGGAAGGAGGCTTCAAACTCCTTCTGCCAGAGGCTGTCCTCGCCAAAGGCCGTGCCGCCGCGCGACTGGCGAACCGCCTGGAGGCGCAAGAGGTCGGCAGCGAAGTGCTCGACGGCCCGTCGCGCCTGCCGCTTCTTCTCCCCCCATGCCTTGCCGCCCACGCGGGAGAGGCGCGGCCTGCCCTTGACCCCGCCCACGTACTTCTGCACGAGGTCCACCTGCGAGGCCGGGACGTAGACCTTGACCTTGTCGCGATACTCCAGGACGAGGTAGTCGGCGGTCTTCTGGTCCGCGGCGGCGTCGGGGGCCGCCGCGCCGACCCGCTGCTCGACCATGGCGGTCTCGGACCGCCGGAGCGTCTTCATCCCCAGGTACCGCCCGATGCCGTGGACGGCGTGGACGACCAGGTCGCCGCGCGCCAGGTCCATCCAGGTGTCCAGAGGGCGGGTTTCGAGGCGCCGGCCCAGCCGCCGGCGGGCGTGGTACCGCTGGAAGACCTCGTGGTTCGCCACGACGGCCACCCGCTCGCCGAGGAGGCGGAACCCTGTGCCGAGCCGGCCCAGCCCTAAACGGATGCGGGCACGGACGGCCGGCTCAAGCGCCTTGAGGATTTCGGCCAAGCGGTCGCGTTCGCCCTCGTTGTCGGAAAAAAGGAGGACGGTGTCGCGTCGAGCGGCTTCGGCCAGTTCCTCGCGCACCGCTTCCGCCTTGCCGCTGAATGGGCCGACCGGCTCGGTCCGCAGCGCGAAGGCGTCGCTCGTGCCGGCGACGGTAAAACTCGACACGTCCAGCCGCACGAACCGCCGCGCCGCCCGGACCACCGCCTCGAAGCCGTACACGTCCACGGGGCTGGCCAGGCGAGCCACGAACGAGCGGCCCATCTCGGCGATTTCCAGCGGGTCCTGCCAGACGATCCACGCATCGGCCGGCAGATAGTCCAGGACGTTCGTCGTGGTCTCGGGGGCCAGGGGGCCGCCATCGCCCGTCGGCACGAACGCGATGGCTGCGTGGTCCCGGTCTGCCAGGCTCCGCTGCGTGCCCGGGTCGAACGTGCGGAGACTCTCCAACTCGTCGCCGAAGAACTCCAGGCGGTACGGCGAGGGGGCCGTCGGCGGGTACACGTCCACGATGCCGCCGCGGACGGCGTACTGGCCGGGATCGGTCACCAGGTCGGCCGGCCGGAAGCCGCGCGCCGCCAGCCACCGGCGGAGGTGGTTCAGGTCGTACGTCTGGCCGACGGCCAAATGGATCGTGTTCTCGGCCAGGTGGCGGGGCGAGGGCACCGGCTGCATCAGCGCCTGGATCGTCGTGACGATGAGGCGCGGGCAACCTGTAGCGCGGCGGGTCTCCGCACCCGCCGCGCTCGCGCTTAAAGCCCGTAGCAGGCGGAGCCGGTCGGCCAGGATCTCGTCGGAGACGTCGGCTTCGGTGGGCAGCGCCTCCCAGGCGGGGAAGACCTGGGGCTCGGCGCCCGCCAGCAGCCGCCAATCGTCGCAGGCCTGGTCAACGGCATCGACGTGGGCGAGGACGTACACCAAGGTGGACGGGCAGTCGGGAAGAAGGGAGGCGGCCAGGGCGGGCGCACAGGTTCCCCGCAGGCCCTCGACGCTGGCCCGCCCCTCCTCGCGGAGGGCTCGGCGGACCTGGCCGGTGACCTCCTGGCGGGCGATGAGTCGGGTGACCGCCTCGCCCGTGGCCGGAATATCCACCGTCTGGCCGTCGGCCATGAATGCCGTATCTGACCCATTTTACTCGGCGGGGAGGACGGGGTCAACGGAGCCACAACACGAGTTCACCCATTCCGGGAGGGAGCGAAAGAACAGCCCACCCACGAGCCGAGGCTGCAGGACGCAGGAGACCGGCCTGGAGAGCATCCGTGTCCGGAGCCTGGAGAGGATCCGCCGCCTCGCCTTCCCGGCCCTGCCGACGATGGCGTCCCTGGTGTGGGTCGGCGAGAAGACGCTGCGCCTGGCCGAGCCGGTCCGCCCCAGGGTCCGGCCGCAGCGCGAAAGGAGTTCATTTCCCGTGGTAGACCCACCGGGGGTTAAGGTAGTTCAGTTCCTCGGGGGCGAGGGTATCCACGTGGCCGTCGCTGAAGAGGACGTTGGCTTGGCCGTAATGCCGGAGCGACTGGTAGGTCTGCCAGCCGTTCTTGGCGATGTCGGAATACTCTTTCCGCCACCGCTGCGGGTCGGTGAAGAAGTACTGGTCCCAGTCGTCGTCGGCCTGCAAGCCGCCCTGGTTGAAATCGGCCAGCGGCCTGCCGTAGGCGAAATCCAGGATGAGAAACAACTTGGGGTCCATGGTGCGGACCTGGCTGCCGTCGCGCCGCTCGTACGTGCCGACGCTGAGGGCGTAGTCGGCCAGGACGATGAGCGGCCGGCTGTAGGTTTCGTACTTCTGGGTTTCGGGGTTCCAGCGGGTTCGGCCTCCGCCGTCAAAGCCACCGCCGGGGTTGGTGGCGGACGTGAGTTCGAACGTCTCGCCGATGTGCTGATACCAGTTCTTGATAAAGACCTCGCCGTTGACCAGGAAGTCGGCGATGTACATCTTGGACATGGACGTGGGATGGATTTCTCGCAAGAGTTCGATCGTCGTCGGCCGGCCGCGGTTATCGTAATACAGGTAGAACTTGATGTCATCGTAGTGGTAGGCGGGGGACGCCCAAGACAACATGTCCTCCACCTCGTAGAGGACGCGGTTGCCCATCTCCGTTCGCCGGCAGTGGGCGGGGTTATCCAACGAGAAGGCACAGACAAGCCTGTCGCTGCGGATGCCGGTTGCCTGACGCTCTTCCCCCCCCACCTGCCACCAGACCTCGAACTCGAAGCAGGAGTCGGCGGGCACGGGGGGATAGGCGTCGGCCCAATCCTCGTCGCTCTCGATGAGTGCCTGGCCTCTCTCGCTCTCGCTGTCGACGACCTCGTACTCGAAGCCCTCGATGCGCGGGGTCATCGCCTGGCGGGCGGGGCACTTGAAGACGTCCACCTGATACTCGACGTAGGGCATGAGCCGGCCGATCCACGACCCGCCGTTGAAGACCCGCCCCTCGTTATTGCTCCGCCACACGCCGTACGCCTGCCAGATGGTGTACAGATTGGCCCGGCACTGGGTCATGTGGAGGGCGTCTTGGACCCGGCTCACGCCCGGAATGAGCAGGGCAACGAGGATGCCGATGATGGCGATGACGATGATCAGTTCCATCAGGCTGAACGCCGCCTGCACCGACCGCCGGCTCGTATGCGCTGCCTCGTCCATGAGCGCTTCTCCTTCGGACTTGGCGCTCCCTCGGCCCCCGAGGACCGCCGGCTACGGGGCCTTGTTCTTGCGATGCTCGCGCCAGCGTTTCAGATTCGCCGCCACCCGTGTGGCAACCCGACGCATCCGCCGAAGCGCGGCGTCGCGCTGGGCCTTCGGGGCGGTGGGGTCGTACCTGAACCGCATGCCCACGAGCCGCTCCACCGCCCGGACCGCCCGGGTCTGGACGACGGGATCGGGTTCGGTTTCGGCCGTCTCCATAAGCAGCGGCGCGTCGACGAGCGACCGCTGCCTGGAAATGCTCAACGCTGCTGCCGCCCGGACGCGCGGGTCGGCGTCCTCTTTGAGGCACTGGCGAAGAACGGGCAGGACCTCTTCCCGCGCCTCGCGCTGCCGACCGAGTTGAATGACCGCCTCCCGACGCAGCGCGCTGTGGCGGTGCTTCCCGACGCCGGCCACCTCCTTCAGCACATCCACGGCCTTGGGGTGCCCCATCCGGCCGAGGCTGCGGACGGCTTCGGCGGCCACCATCGTGTCCCGGTGCGAGACGACCTCCGCCACGCGCTCGACCACCTCATCGTCCGGCTGCCGGGCGCAGCGGCGGAGCGCCTCGATCTTCTTATCGGCATCAGGCGAGTCCAGATCCACCGTCGGATCGCTGCACCCGCCTATCGTCAGACATGTCAGGGCGGCAACGGCACACGCCGTCGTCCCCGTGGTACGGCTCGACATGGAGTCCGGCCTTCCTTTCCGCGCCGGCACGGACACCCTTTTTGACGGATTTGCCCTATTTTGACCGATTATATCAAGCTACCGCTACTTTGTCAACCCCCCATCGTTTGGAGGGTTTTTGCCTCCCCAAACGGTCCCGTAAGGCCCGCAGAGGCCGTTCCGCGGAGCCCGTTGACGGCGGGCAGGCCGATTAAGACAGTTAGCGTGCAGGAATGACTCGGCGGACGGGACCGCCCGCAGCCCGCCTTTCCGGCAACCGGTCTGTCACAGCCGATGGAGACCCTGACCGCCCAAGGCTCGGCGGCGGTTCCGGACCGGGGTCCGCCCGGCGTCAATCGTCCCACATCGACCGCATGTGCCAGACATCAAGTGACTTGAGGCGCGCCCGGCCGCCCTCGGCGAACAGGTCGACGCCGACCGCCTTCGGGCCGGAGAAGGTGCGGGCGGTCAGCGCCGCCCCGCCGCTGTAGACCTCCAGGACCGACCGGTCGAGGAAGAGGCGGAGCGTGACGGGCCGGCCGGCCGAGGCCTCGCGGGCGATGGCACCCTTCGCGGAAGCCTTCCGGGTGACGGCGCCCTCGACGCCGAACCGGTCGGCCTTCGGGTCATACCAGAGGCGGACGGCCTGTTTGCCATCCTCTGAAACACGGAGCCTCAGGCCGAAGCGGTCGGCGGTGGAGGCGGCGCGGTCGAAGGCGGCAATGATCTCCAGGGCGTCGCCGCGGACCTTGGGCAGGTAGCCGCCCTTGCCGGACTCGATGAGGACCGCCTCCCGCCGCCGATGCTCGCCGCGGAGCACCTCGATTTCCGGAATCGGCCGCTGCACGACGTATTCCCCGCGGAGGGTAAGCACCCGCGGAATCGAATGGGCGCTTTGCCAATAGGGAACGGTCTTGGTGGGCGACGGGGGGCCTCGCACCCACCCGTGCATCAACTGCCGACGCGAGCCGCCCGGGCCCTTGTCGTCGACCATGTTCGGGTTGAACGAGTAGTAGGTGCCGTTGTCCATCGACTTCGGCTTGGAGTGACCGGGGGTGAAGCGCATGGCCTGTGGGTCGTAGGTGCCCACCCAGTACGGGTTGCCGCCGCATCCGACCATCAGGACGTGCTTGCCGCCCAACGGGATGAGGTAGGGCAGTTCCCAGAACCTGCCCCGCTTGATGGACGGGGCGATATTCGCCTGAAGGGTCCAGTGCTCCAGGTCCCTGGAGGTCCAGAGCCAGGCGGCCCCCCGGGGGTTCGGCCCGCCCGTGCTGCCGCCGATGAGTTGGCACCACGTCCCGCCCTCTTTCCAGGTCTGTCCGTCCCAGTGAACGGGGGAGTGCTTGTTGGGGCGCTGGGCGTTGTCCATGACCATCCGCTTGGTAAACGTCAGGCCGCCGTCGCGGCTGCGGATCAGCATGCCGTACGTCTCGCGATGGCCGGCCACGTTGCCGGTGTAGATGCCGCAGAGCCGGCCCTTGTCGTCGACGAACGTGTTGCCGGAATACACGCCGCCGCGGTCCCATTTGGTATCGGGCCAGGAGGCCACGGGCCAATCGACCCAGTGCACGCAGTCGGGGCTGACGGCATGTCCCCAGGTGCGTTTGGACCGCCGCCATCCGCCGCGCCCGTCCGGGACCATCGGGTCGAACTGGTAGAACAGGTGGTACTGGCCTCCGGCGGCGTCGGTGGGCCCGCGCCGGGCGGGCTTGACGTAGATGGGGCCGTTGGGATCGTTAATCCAACTCTCCGGACCGGTAAAATGGTAGAGGGGCCGGTGGGGATCGTTCGCGATCATCCACCGCCGAAGCGCCAGCGCGGCGCGGGAGTACGCCTCGGGGTCCTTGCTCTTGACCACCTTCCGATAGTCGGCCACGGGTTCGGGCAGGCCGGCATAGGGGTCCGCCCGGCGTGCTTCCGGGCGCTGTCTGGCCTTCGCCTCGCCGCTCTTGCCGCCGGCGGCGCACGCCCCGGCGAGGCCGAAAGCCGCCAGGACCGCTGCCCCCGTACAGGCGGCCTGTTTCAGGACCTTACGGCGGCTGATGCGCCTGGACATTTTTGGTTCCTTTCAGTACGCCCGGGCGAACGGCACCCACCGGGACGGTCCCTTGCCGCAGACGGCGCAGGCATCGGCGGGCTCGGCGTCCTCGGCCACGCAGCGGATGGTGGCCCTGGTCTCCTCCCGGACGCGGGCCTCGCACTCGGCCGACCCGCACCACGGGGCGTAGACGAACCCGCCCTGCTCGTCCAGCGTCTCGCGAAGGGCGTCGAGCGTGTCGGCCCGATGGCAACCGGCCTCGAGCCGCTCCCGGCCGCGCGCAAGAAGGGCCGACTGCATCTCCTCCAACAGGTCCGCCACGTGCATCGGCACCTCGTTCTGCGGGACGGGCGTCTTCTCGCCCGTGTCGCGGCGGACGACGACCGCCTGGCCCTTCTCCAGGTCCTTCGGGCCGATCTCCACGCGGACCGGCACGCCCTTGAGTTCCCACTCGTTGAACTTCCAGCCCGGGGAAACGTTGTCGCGATCGTCCACCTTGATGCGGACGCGGTCCTGGAGCGGTTCGGTGAGCCGCGTCGCCGCCGTCAGAATCGCCGAATTATCCGCGTCGGCCTTCAGGATCGGCACGACGACCACCTCCAGCGGCGCCAGTCGCGGCGGCAGGACGAGGCCGGCGTCGTCGCCGTGGCTCATCACCAGTGCCCCGACCAGGCGGCTCGAGACGCCCCAGGAGGTGGCGTAGACATACTGGTTCTCGCCCGCCTGGTTCTGGAACTGGACGTCGAAGGCGCGGGCGAAGTTCTGGCCCAGGTAATGGCTCGTGCCGGCCTGAAGGGCCCGGCCGTCCTGCATCAGCCCCTCGATGGTGTAGGTCGTGACGGCGCCGGCGAAGCGCTCGGCGGCGGTCTTCTCGCCGGAGAGGACGGGCATGGCCATCCACTCCTCGGCGAACCGCTTGTAGACGCCGAGGATGCGGCGGGCCTCCTCCTGCGCCTCTTCGGCCGTGGCGTGGGCCGTGTGCCCTTCCTGCCAGAGGAACTCCGTCGTGCGCAGGAACAGCCGGGTCCGCATCTCCCACCTGAGGACGTTCGCCCACTGGTTATACAACAGGGGCAGGTCCCGCCAGGACTGGATCCACTTCTTGTACATGGCCCAGATGATCGTCTCGGACGTGGGCCGGATGACGAGCGGTTCCTCCAGTTCCTTGTCGCCCCCGCGGGTGACCACGGCGCACTCCGGCGCGAAGCCCTCCACGTGCTCCGCCTCCTTCCGGAGGAACGACTCCGGAATCAGCAGCGGAAAGTACGCGTTCTCGTGACCCGTGGCCTTGAACATGTCGTCCAGGGCTCGCTGCATTCGTTCCCAGACGGCGTATCCCCACGGGCGGATAACCATACACCCCTTGACGGGGGCGTAGTCGGCCATCTGGGCCCGCGTGACGACGTCCACGTACCACTGGCTGTAGTCCTGGTCGCGTCGGGTGATCTTGGGCACGAAGGTGGCTCCTCCTGGCAGACGGGGTCCTCGTAATGTGGGCGGGGCGCGAAGCGCAGCTTCGAGCCGGCGATGGCTGTGTGGCCCGGCCGGGCAAGCCGGCCGGGTGAATCCGCGCAGGGGGGGAGCGCACCCCCTACTTCGGTCGCGCGGGACCGGAAGGGGCAGTCTAGCACCCCCCTCTGGGGCTGTCAAGAAACCCCGGCACTGACTCCCCGGCGCTGACCCATCCCCAGTTGGAGTCCTCGTCGAGTGAGACGTTGATCGCGGCGCTGAAGGCGGCGGTTCGGGCCTTTACCGCGACAGGCACGCGGTGCGCAGGCGGAAGCCGCGGTCGTCGCGCTCGTGGGTCGCGAGCAGGTCGATCGACCGGCCCGTCACCAGCGAGCCGAAGCCGAAGCGGTCCCGCACGCGGTCCACGCTGCGGTAGAACGCCCGGCGGCGCTGGCGGTCGGCCTCGTCGAAGAGTCCCATTTGCCGGCCGGCCGGCGCCAGGTGCGACAGGCTCGCCCCCACCAGCCGGACGCCCACCCGCCGCGTGTGCACCCGGCCGAAGAGGTCGCGGGCCACCGGCCAGAAGTCCTCGTCGTGGTCCGAGAAGGTCGGCAGGGTCCGGCTCCGGCCGACGGTCTTGAAGTCGGCGTACCGGACCTTGACGCCCACGGTGCGGGCCAGCAGCCCGTCCTCGCGCAACTGCCGGCAGGCCCGCTCCAGCAGGTAGAAGAGCATGGCCGTCATCTGGGGCGTGTCGTTGAGGTTGCTCTCGAAGGTGGTCTCGCGGCTGATGGACCGGGGGACGGCCTCGCCGGCGGTGACGGGTGTGGGGTCGATGCCGCGGGCCCGCTCGGCCAGCGTCCGGCCGGCCGGGCCGAAGTCCGCCACAAGCCTCCGCTCCGGGAGGCGCGCGAGGTCGCCGATCCGCCGGAGGTTGTAGCGCCGGAGACCTTCGGCGGTCCGCGGGCCGATGCCCGGCAGGTCCCGCAGAGGCAGGGGGGCCAGGAACCGGGCCTCCCGCCCCGGCCGAATCCACGCCACGCCGCTGGGCTTGGCCCGGGCGCACGCGACCTTGGCCACCAGCCGGTTCGTTGCCGCCCCGACCGTCACCTCCAGGTCCAGGTGGCGGCGGATGGCCCGCTTCAGATGATCGGCGGCCTGGAGGGGCCAGGCCTCGCTCTCTCCCTCGATGATGCCGCGCGTCGCCAGATGCCGTCGGCAGCCGGTGAGGTCAAGGTATGCCTCGTCGAGCGAGGTAGGCTCCACCAAGGGCGTGTACCGCCGGCAGAGGTTCATCATGCGGCGGGAGAAGCGGGCGTAGGCGTGGAAGTCGCCACGCAGGAACGCCGCCGCCGGGCACAGGCGGCGGGCCCGGGCGATGGGCATGGCCGTCTGCACCCCACGGGCACGCGCCTCGTAACTGGCCGACGCCACGACGCTGCGATCATCAGCCCGCCCGCCGACGATGACCGGCCGCCCGCGCAGCGCCGGCCGCAGAATCTGCTCAACCTGCGGGAAAAAGGCGTCGATGTCGATCAGGAGGATGACGGGATGGTGCTGGGAGCGGTTCATGGCCGGTCCTTTTCGCCACCTCATCGTGGTCAGGAGGCCCGGTGCCAATCGTTGTTGCCGTAAGGAGTATAGCCTAACACCTTCCTAACCTCAAGCGCAAAATCGGGATTCTCGTGGCGGAAAATCCACTGTTACGCGTACCCTCAACCGGCCCGCAACCGGCGGAAGGCGGCGGCCGTTCAAGCGGTCAGTTCTATCGAGCACTGGCCTTTCGCAGGTTTCAGGCGGCTTGGGTAGCGGTGGAGAAGAGTTGTGCGAGGCGTTCGGCCATTTCGCGTGAGCCCCTGCGTCGGGGGGCACAGGCAAAAATCGTCTGCCGGATGGT
>Ga0180434_10001798_pt1 | contig 30006 bp, 45 predicted proteins | sample SS_ome_7_FD_132453 | JGI IMG/M metagenome (GOLD analysis project Ga0180434, IMG submission 132453) | Hypersaline lake sediment archaeal communities from the Salton Sea, California, USA - SS_1_D_2 metaG | ecosystem: Environmental > Aquatic > Non-marine Saline and Alkaline > Hypersaline >... | reverse complement strand
TTATAATAATAACTTCGTCCTCGACGACCGGCTTCAAGCTGAAGATCGAGCTCACCGAATCACCCAGGAGAGAAAAGTGAACTATATCGACCTGGTCGCTGCCGGCACGGTCGACGAGCATATCCTCAAGATTCTCAGGGAGAAACGTGACGTATCCGCCTACGTCATCGGCGACGAGCTGCCCCCCTGGATATAATTTTTTCTTGCATTATCTTAAATCCGGTGTATACTTCAGCCGACTAAATATAATAGGCTTTACTTTCTATCCTTACATTCGGAGAGATACTATGACCGAAAAGAACGACTATTCCCAGTATTTGGACGACGCCCCCAGCGACGAGGGAGTCTCTACGCTCTCGACGCTCGGCCAGCGACTGGTCGAGGCGGAGCTCGCGGTGCTCAAGGCGGAGCACGCTCTGAAGCAGGCCCAGGAGCTCCGGAAGGATATCGAGGAGCGGCAGATCCCCGAGGCCATGAGTGCCGTCGGAGTCGAGGAGCTGAAGCTGAAAGGCGGGACCGTGATCGGCCTCGACGAGGTCCTCGGCGTGACGGTGAAGAAGGATAACAAGCAGCGAGTGCTCAACTGGCTGGAGAACGAAGGGCACGGCGCGATCATCTCGCGGACGCTCTCCGTGAAGTTCAAGAAAGATCAGCAGGACGAAGCGGACGGATTGATCAAGGTCCTCGTGGAAGAGCATGGCATGCCCACGAAAGAGGAGCGGACCTATCCTCCTTCGACCCTGAAGAAGATCGTCCGCGAACGGCGCGAAGCCGGGCAGCCGGTCTCCGAGTATATCGAGGTCTACAGTGCCCAGAAGGCCGTGATCAAAAAAGGAAAGCCGAAGCTGCACTTCGGCGAAGAGTAAATCCTGGCCAGGCGGTCGGGTCGTTCAGTGGTGGGGAACGCTTAAAGAGCTCACTGCAATTTACATGAAAGGTTTTTAACATGGCTAAGAAAAAGACGACGAAGAAAGAGGAGTCCATGCTGCCCGTGAAGTATGACTACGGCGCGGACAGTGGCGCGGGCTTCGAGAACCAGACCCAGGACGACTACCAGATTCCGTTCCTGAACCAGCTCCAGGCCCTGAGCCCCGAAATCTCGGGAAGCAAGGACGAGAAGCTGGTCGGCGCTGAAACTGGCATGTTCGTCAATTCGGTCTCGAAGAAGCTCTACGGCGAAGTGATTCTCGTGCCCTGCATGACGAAGCACTCTTACGTCGAATGGAAGCCCAGGGACCAGGGCGGCGGATTCGTGGCCGAGCACGCGATCGACTCCCCGATCGTCGCCGAGGCGAAAGCCGCGGCCGCGGGCGATATCACGAAGCTGAAGACTCAGAGCGGGAACGATCTGATCGATACCTTCTCCATCTTCGCCGTGATCATCGACGAGCCCTTCGCCGAGCAGCCGGACGATATGGTCGTGATCTCCTTCGCGAAGACGAAGGCCAAGCGCTACCGCGAGATCATGACTCGCATCCGTACCTGCAAGGACGCGAAGAACGCCCCCCTCTTCGCTCACCAGCTCCGCATGACCGCGACCGATGAGGTCAACGCGGCGAAGCAGCCCTACAAGAACGTGAAGCTCACCCCCGCGGTCGAGAACGACGTTCTGAAGAGCATGCTCCCTCCGGGGAATGCGATCCTCGAAGCGGCTCGCGCGCTGAGCGATTCGGTGAAGACCGGAGCGGCGAAGGCGAATTTCGACTCCGCCAGCGAGGCTCCTGCCGGCACCGGCGACGAGCACTTCTAACCTCCTACCCTGTTCGGGAGAGAGCAGGGGAACGACGATAAAATGAGGTCTGGGGTTGCGCGTCTCATATAGGCTTATTTAGGTATCTCTCCCCCTCGCCGGCCCCGGACCTCTTCTTTGATATACGAAAGGATGAACCATGGAAATTAGCTGGAGCCCTCAGCAGCTGGAAGCCCTCGACCTGGCCAGGCGCTGGATCGAGAACCCTGGCCAGCAGCAGGTCTTCTACCTGGCCGGCTACGCCGGCACTGGGAAGTCGACCCTCGCGCGGCACCTGGCCGCGGACGTGAACGGGAAGGTCCTCTTCGGTGCTTTCACCGGGAAGGCTGCCCTGGTCATGCGGAACATGGGCTGCCGCAACGCGACCACGATCCACAAAATGATTTACCTCCCCCGAGATAAAAGCCGGCTGAAACTTGAGAAGATGAAAAAGGATCTCGCCTACTGGGAGAAGACCCGCGACGATCTCCAGGCCGGCGTCCAGATCCAGAACGTCACGCTGAACGAGGCCCTGATCAAGGTCCGGGATCTGACCTACTACGTCAAGCGCGAGGAGCAGAACCTGAAGCGGCCGGCGTTCTCCCTGAACAACGAATCCGAAGTGAAGCGGGCCTCGCTCGTGGTGATCGATGAGGTCTCCATGGTAGGCGAGGACATGGGAATGGACCTGCTCTCCTTCGACGTGCCCGTCCTGGTCCTGGGCGATCCTGCTCAGCTGCCCCCAGTGAAATCGGGTGGATTTTTTACGAAGAGAGACCCGGACTATACCCTGACCGAGATCCACCGGCAGGCCGCGGACTCCCCGGTGATCGACCTCGCGACGAAGGTCCGGCACCGTGAACGCCCTCCCCTGGGCGAGTACGGATCCAGTCGCTGGCTTTCGAAGGGGATCCTCAAGATCGAGGACCTCCTGGGATACGACCAGATCCTGGTCGGACTGAACGCGACCCGGCACGACCTGAACCGGCAGATCCGCGAGGTCCTGGGCCGGTCGTCTCACCTGCCCCAGGAAGGCGATCGCCTGGTCTGCCTCCGGAATAACCACGACCTCGGCCTGCTTAATGGTGCACTCTGGGACGTGGTTTGGAGCGAGGAAGTCGACGAGGATCGGATCATGCTGACCGTGAAAGAGCCGGACGGCGATCTGAAGCTGACCGTCGAGGCTCACCGTCATTATTTTGAGAACCGAGAAAAGGAGCTCCCTCACTGGGAGATCCGCGAGGCCGAGGCCTTCGATTATGGTTACGCTCTGACCGTCCATAAAGCCCAGGGCTCCCAGTGGACGCGGGTCCTTGTGATCGACGAGAGCAAGTCCTTCCGCGAGGCAGAATATCGCTGGCTATATACCGCGATCACCAGGGCGGCGGACGAGGTGACGATCATCGACAAGAACGCCTATTCCTCCGTGGTGATCGAACAGGAGGCGAACCCCCCATGGTAGACAGAGCGGAAAGAGTGATCTCCAGCGGGAAGCTGGAGCAGCTGACCATGGAGGAGCTGGTGAAGCTCTATAACTCCACGAATCCCCGGTGGAGGGTGAAGGAGTTTAAATCGACCGCTGAGGCCGTGAGGATCATCCTGGAGCGGCTCGTCGAGATAGAGAGGCGGAGACCCTCGAAGAAGCCGACGACGCGACGAGGAGCCCCCAGGCAGCCCCTGATCGTGGAGAAGCAGCCGGCCAAGAGGAAGGGCCGGTCGAAGAAGGTCCGGAGAAGTACGCAACGCGAGATCATGATGAGGCTGCTCAAAAACGGCACGACCTTCGAGGAAGTGCGAGCAGCGCTTCAGCATACCAGGAAACAGGCCAGGGAGGCGCTGAGGCAGCTCTGCCGGGACCTGGGCTATGGGCTGACCGAGCACGAGGACGGCCGGCTGGAATTAATCAGATAATGGAGAGATACCATGAAATACCCTGATCGAATACGAATAACTGCGGATAGTGCTGACCCTTACAAAATAGAGATTCTCGATCTCGATACAGGAAAGACGATCGAGTCCGCGGGCCTCTATTTGAAGAAGATCGAGATCCAGATCAGTCCTCGCGGGTTTCAGGCCATGCTGAGATATTATCATAGAGATTCGAACGGCTGCTCGATCGAGGACGACGTGAGCTATGGACCCGGCCAGATCGAGCTCGGAGACTGGGACGAGCTCCAGCAGCGGAAGAGCCGGCGAGCCCAGGCTCACCGGACTGGAGGAGTGATTCCGAATAAATCAAATACTCCGAAGAGCGACCCGAGTGATCTCCTGATCATCGACGACCCGAAGCCGAAGCACTGCCCGGAGTGCGGCGGGAAAGGCTACGTCGACCTGGCGACCTCCCGGCAGCCGTGCGAATCTTGTGCCAAGAGGGCGGACAAAGCGAAAAAGTTTTTCGAGAGCGGCGGGCCCGTCGCGACTCAGTCCAGGCTCCACGGAGAAGACCCGGCCGGCGAGATCACGGTCACCGTCGCGAGCCCGGAGGAAGTGAAGAAAAAGCTGAACGAGAATCCTGGCATAGTCGCGGACGTCATGCGAAGGAATAAAGACCAGATCCGCCGGATCCTGGACAAGCCCTTCGGGGTCGAGATCCCCATGGAGATCACCTTCAAGGACGACGCCCTGATCGAGCAGCTGAAGAGTATGCATCCTTACAAGGTCGGAGACTGGATTGATATCACGGAGCTCTTCGGCTTTGATCCGTCTGGTGGAGGCGGGACCTATCGCGTCGAGTCTATCGTGGGAGATGAGATCAACCTGGAGCCAGTGGTCGAGGAGCATCCTCGCTGCCGTTGTACTCCGACGCTCGAATCCCTGAAGGACTGCGAGGGCGTGCAGTCGGCTCCGATCGATAACACGTTCGAAACGCAATACCAGCAGGATCGCTTTTTCAATTCCGAGGACTATGCTGCTATGTTCATGACGGCGAAGCTGAGATATCACCATTTACTCGATAAGGTGATCGACGAGGAGCTCGAAACCGCGGTCGAATACTGGATGAACGAGATCATGGCCTGCCGCGACCTGAAGGCCGTGCACGAGCTGACGGATCATATCGCGGAAGATATTCGCGACGGCGTGGATCCTGACTTCATTAGAAAAGATCCGCTCCCGACGGAGGACCTGGTGAAAGTGGCCGCGAAACTGACTCCCCAGAACATGGGCGGTTACTGCAAGCTATGCGCGCGGCCGATCCCCTGGAAGGATCAGATCTGCGATCCCTGCATCGAGGACCGGAAGCGTCAGGTCCTGAAGGTCGCGAACGATCAGATTCGCCAGAAGATGATCGCGAAAAATGATACCGTCGGGATCACGTTCGACCCGGACGGTATGGTGATCAGAGCGATCGTGAAAGAGCGAGCCGATTATTCGCTCTATGCTCAGATCCTGGAGGAAGAAAAAGAGGAAGTTTCTCTTGCATATGCCAAGGAAGAAAGCTATGGTGTTACTCCCACGGCCGAGCCCGAGGTCGAGGAGGAAACGTGCGACGAGTGCTTCGGTTCAGGTTATCAGAACGGATTCGGCATGCCCTGCTCGAAGGGCTGCAAACCTAAAAATTAGAGTCTGGAGGTGGGGCAGCTTGGTCGGCCCGCCTGCCTTGGAAGCAGGAGGTCGCTGGTTCGAATCCAGCCCTCCAGACCACTTTTTAAATTATGGAGATACCTATGCTTTGCATTCAAGAAAGAAATCTTCACGAGAGCCTGCCGATTATGTGCAAGCTACTTTTGAAACGCGGTCAGACGATCGCGGACGGTAAGGTTCTTCGACTCGACGGGCCCGTGGCCATAACGCTCACGAAGCCCATGGAGCGAGTCTCCTTTCACCGTGAGCTGAAAATGAATCCTTTCGCCTTCTTCATGGCTGGGATGCAGATGCTCTTCGCGAATCTCCCAGGGCTGAAGCAGTTCGGGAAGTTCCTCCGCGAGGACAAGATCGGCCTTCCCTACAATACCATGATAAACGATACCTATGCCTCCTTTCAGCGAAACAGCGTCAAAGATCTCGACGCCTTCGTGACGGGCAGGAGTTCGGATCCGATCCAGGATACGATCATCGTCTCTATGATCCAGGAGATCCTCGCTCACGCGGCGGACTGTCCGGTCGGGAAGCTGACCTGGCAGACGACGAACCTTCATATCGATATCGAGAAGGCAAAGGCTTCCTGTGAAAAGGTCGCCGAAGCGATCGAGCAGGAAAGTCCCTACTCCACGGGCGAGATTCGTCCTCATAAGATCATCGATATCCCCCTGAATCGATGGGAGCGCGAGCTCGATACCTATTCCAAACAGCAGCACCGGGGAACCTATACGGATCTTTTCTTCTCGAACGTCGTGGTCCCGATCTACCAGGCAGGGACCTCCCTCCAGCATGAAGGCTTCGGCCTCGCCCAGACTCAGCTCGACTCGTGCTTCGCCGAGGACTGGCGGAAAGCCTGCACGGCCTGGGTCCTTTCCGAATCTCTGAGGACGTCATGAACAAACAAACATTAGCGAAAGCCGTCCGCGAGGCCGGCGTGATCCAGCGAGTCCATACGGTCCAGAGTAACGGATCCTATACGAACGCGGAGCATACCTATCACGCGCTGAGCCTGCTCTTCGTTCTCTACCCTGGGCAGCCCAGCATGAACCTCGTGAAGGCCATGCTCTGGCATGACGCGGCCGAGCGCTGGACCGGTGATATCCCTGGGCCCATGAAGTATTCGATCCCCGAGCTGGCCAAGCTGGTCGAGGAGGTCGAGAACGCATGCTTCGCCGAGATGGGTATCGACTTCGAGCTGACCGAGCAGGAGCAGAAATGGCTCCGCGCGATTGACAAGATCGAGCTCTGGCTCTGGTCCCATGATCAGCTCGCCCTGGGCAACCAGAACGCGGACGAGATCCAGCGGACCCTCTACGACCTTTTCATGACCGGCGCGATTCCCCTGCCGAAGGAGTGCCAGGACTTCGTCCGCGAGTTCCGCTGGGGCCGGCTGACTGATAAGCCCCCCACGGCACCACGGAGCGAGTAAATGCAATTCCCTTTATTCGAACCAAGCACAACCTGGCGCGCGCCAGCGCTTTCCAGATTACCCTCCTGGCGTTACGCGAAGCGCGTAGCGGTGGACGTCGAGACCTGCGACCCCGAGCTGACGAAGCTCGGCCCAGGCTGCCGGCGTGAGGGCTCATTTATCGCCGGCGTGGCGTTCGCGATCGAGGACGGGCCCAGCTTCTACCTGCCGACCAGGCACCGGGGAGGCGGGAACCTCGTCGAGGAGAAGGTCTTCCAGTACCTCCGGGACCAGGCGAAGGTCTTCAAGGGCGACCTGGCGGGCGCTAATCTTCAATACGATCTCGACTGGCTCGCCCAGTACGGCGTGAAGTACGAGCCCCGTTTTTTCAAGGACGTCCAGGTCGCCGAGCCCCTGATCGACGAGCTCCAGTTCAAATATAGTCTGGACGCGATCGCCGGCCGGCATGGGATCCCAGGCAAGGCCGAGGATCACCTGAAGAAGGCCTCGGAGCTCTTCGGCTTCACACTGAAGAAGATGAAGGAAAATATCTGGCAGCTACCGGCGAAGCACGTCGGAGCATACGGCGAGCAGGACGTCCGGCTGCCGCTCCAGATTCTCCGCCGGCAGGAACGGATCATCGACGAGCAAGATCTCTGGAAGGCTTTCGAGATGGAATGCCGGCTGCTCCCCGTTCTTCTGAAGATGAGACGGCGAGGAGTTCGGATCGACTTCGACAAGATCGAGCAGATCAAGGCCTGGTCCCTGGAGAAGGAGCGCGAGGCACTGAAGCAGCTGACCGCTTTGACCGGAGTCCAGCTCGACGTCTCCGATACCACGAAGGCGACGGCTCTGGCTCCCTGCCTGGAGAAGGTCGGGATCACGGTCCCGAAAACCCCGAAGAATAACCTCCCCTCGATAAAGACCGAGTTCCTGAAGAACCTCAACCACGAAGCCGGCGAGCTGATCATGACGGCGAAGAAGTTTAACAAGCTCCGGAATACCTTCGTCGCGTCAATCGTCCGGCACGCGATAGGCGACCGGATTCACTGCACCTTTAATCAGCTTCGCCGGCCCAGGGACGACGGCTCCGACGACCAGGGCGGGCGCTACGGCCGCATGAGCTGCACGGACCCGAACCTCCAGCAGCAGCCGGCCAGGGATCCGGAGATCGGGCCTCGCTGGCGTGGGATCTATATCCCGGACGAGGGCGGGACCTGGTGCTGCCAGGACTTCTCCCAGCAGGAGCCCCGCTGGCTAACTCACTACGCGGCGATCAGTGGCTGCACCGGTGCCGAGGCTGCTCGCGAAGAGTACCGGAATAATCCGGATATGGATAATCACCAGTTTATGGCGGACCTGACCGGGCTGCCCAGGAAGGAGGCGAAGAATATCTTCCTCGGGAAGTGCTACGGCATGGGAGGCGCGAAGTTCTGCCGCTCCCTGGGCCTGCCGACGAAGACCGTACCCAGCAGGCGGCTCGCGAAAATGATCGAGGTCGCCGGCGACGAAGGTCAGGCTCTCCTGGATACATTCGACGCGAAGGCCCCCTACGTCCGCGAGCTGGCCTGGAGAGCTCAGAACAAGGCCGGGAGGACCGGATATATCTTTCTGATCGATGGACGGCGCTGCCGCTTTCCTGAGCGTCCTACGGGCGGCTGGGACTGGACTCACAAGGCCCTGAACCGGCTGATCCAGGGGAGCTCCGCGGTCCAGATGAAGCAGGCCATGGTCGACGCGGACGCTGCCGGCTTCAGGCTCCAGCTCCAGGTCCATGACGAGGTCGACCTGACGATCTGGAATACGTCCGAAGCTCTTGAGCTGGAGAAGGTTATGCTGAACGCGGTCGAGTGTACCGTGCCCCATAAAGTGGATATCGAGATCGGCCCCAACTGGGGCGAGATCAAAAAACTTGACAAGTCGAAAATCTGATTGTATTATATGTAAAGGAGTTATACCATGATAGGCACTAAATACCACAAGATCCAGAGTATCTTCAAGCGCGACCCGAGCACCGGAGCCTTCACGGAGGAGTTCTCCCGGCCCGAGTTCGAGCTGCTTCAGAACGTGCCCTGGGACTGGAGCGAGAAGGTCGACGGCACGAATATCCGGATCACCCTGGCACCGGCCGAGGGCGGGCCCGTGAGGTTGATCGGCGGGCGGACGGATCGAGCTCAGATCCCCGCGAGCCTGCTCCAGCGACTGGAAGAGCTCTTCCCGATCGAGAAGCTGCTGAACCATTTCGACGAGCCCCAGGTCGAGGAGCAGACCGTGATCCTCTTCGGTGAAGGGATCGGCCCGAAGATCCAGAACGTCGGCAGCCGATACCGGAAGGAGACCCCGGACTTCATTCTCTTCGACGTCCGGGTCGGGCGCTGGTGGCTGAAGCGCGAGGACGTCTTCGGCGTGGCCGAGTCCCTGGGACTCCAGTCGGCTCCGAATATCAACGGCACCGGGACCCTCCACGAGGCGATCGACTTCGTGAAGGACGGCTTCCTTTCCGCGGTCTCCGAGGACAAGCAACTCTGGGCTGAGGGCCTGATTCTCCGGCCGAAGTGCGAGCTCTTCACCAGGTCGGGCGAGCGCGTGATCACGAAGGTAAAGACGAAGGACTTCAAGAACGTATGAGCGAACGAACCATGAGGAAGAACGTCGTGCAGATCCTGGCTCCCCTGGACGGGAAGCCGGTCGAGAACCCGGCCTGGCCAGGATTCCCCGACGTCAATTATATCGAGGGCGTCGTCGAGCTGAAGAAGGTCGACCGCTGGCCGGCCAGGGAGGCGACGCCCTTGAAGCTGGATCACTTCACCAGGGAGCAGCGAATCTTCCTGGAGAGACGCTGGAGGAAGGGAGGGAACGCTTTCCTCCTGCTCCAGGTAAATAAAACGTTTTTATTGTACGACGGATCCGACGTACAACAGATCGGACGTACATTGAATCAGCAGGAGCTCCGCGATAAAGCGCTGAAGGTATGGGAAGGACTCGCCGAGCTCAGAAAGGATTTAACCGAATGGCTGGACCGAGGACGAATTTCAGAGCGTCCGTCAACTTCCTGAAGCGCTTCCATCCTGGCCGGCTCTGGGTCCTGACTGCGATCCCCCCGGATCACAAGAGGATCGAGACCGCGACCTTCGGCGAAGCGCGCGAGAAGCAGCTGCTCGACTGGCTCAAGAATCACAAGGGAGATAATATCTATTTCTCCGTGGCCGAGCCCATGGGCCCGCTCGACAAGAAAGCAGAGCGGACGGATATCAAGGCCGTGCACTGGCTGCACGTCGATCTCGATCCGCGCGCCGGCGAAGACCTGGAAGAGGAACGGAAGCGAATCCTGAAGACCTTGGAAGAGTTCGCTCCGAAGCCGACGGTGATCGTCTTCTCCGGCGGAGGATATCAAGGCTTCTGGAGGCTGACCGCTCCGATCCATATTGACGGGAACCTCGACAAGGCTGAAGACGCCAAGCGCTTCAATATGCAGCTGGAGCTCCTCCTGGGAGGAGATCAATGCCATAACGTCGACCGGATCATGAGACTCCCCGGCACGATCAACCGGCCGAACAAGCGGAAGCGTGAGAAGGGACGGGTCGAGGAGCTCGCGAAAATGATCAAGGGCTCTGGGAAGTCCTACGACCTGAAAGAATTCACCGCGGCCCCCGTGGTCCAGGACGAGAGCCAGCAGTTCAGCTCGACGACCGTCGAGGTCTCCGAGAACGTGAAGCGCCTGGACGACGTGAACGACCTCCCGAAGGAGGTCCCGGATCTCTGTAAAGTGGTGATCGTTCAAGGTCATGATCCCGACAACCCTGGAAAGTGGCCGTCGAGATCCGAGGCCCTGTTCTGGGTCTGCTGCGAGCTCGTGCGCGCCGGCTGCGACGACGACCTGGTCTTCTCCGTGGTCACGGACCCAGGCTTCGGAATCTCCGAGTCCGTCCTGGAGAAGAAGAGCGGAGCGACGAAGTACGCTCTCCGCCAGATCGAACGGGCCCGCGAGAACGCGGTCGACCCCATGCTCCAGCAGCTGAACGATCGCTATGCCGTGATCGGAAACTGGGGAGGGAAGTGCCGGATCTTAACCGAGCGCGCGGACGTGATCGACGATATCAAGCGGACGCGGGTCAGCTTCCTATCCTTCCAGGACTTCAAAAACTTCTGGTGTAACAAAGCGATCCAGGTCGGCACGGACGAGAAGACGAACCTCCCGATCTTAATCCCAGTCGGAAAGTGGTGGATCAATCACCCGGCGCGGCGAGAATACGAGACCGTAGTCTTCGCCCCTGGCTACGAGATCAAAGGAGCATACAATCTCTGGAAGGGCTTCGCCTATAACGCGAGCCCGAGCGGCGACTGCTCGCTCTTCCTGGAGCACGTGAAGAAGAACGTCTGCTCCGATAATGAAGAGGTCTATGACTACCTGCTCGGCTGGATGGCGAACGCGGTCCAGCATCCCTATCGCCCTGGGCATACGGCCGTCGTTCTTCGAGGCCGGCAGGGCACCGGGAAGGGACGCTTCGCCCATAACTTCGGCGCGCTATTCGGCAGGCACTTCCTCCCGATCCGCGACTCGAATCATCTCTTCGGACAATTTAACGCGCATCTCCGCGACTGTATTATCCTTTTCGCGGACGAGGCCTTCTGGGCAGGTAACACGAAACACGAGGGACTCCTGAAGTCGCTGATCACTGAGGCGACCGTTATGTGCGAGGCCAAGGGCGTCGACACTGAGCCGGCTCAAAACTACATTCATTTAATCATGGCCTCGAACGAAGACTGGGTCGTGCCGGCGCGAGGTGACGACCGTCGCTTCCTGGTCCTCGATATGGGAGAAGAGAATCGAAGAGACGGAGAATTTTTTCACGCCATGCAGGAGCAGCTCCGGAACGGAGGCTATGAAGCGCTGCTTCACCTGCTCATGACCTACGACCTCAGCGAGTACAACGTCGAAAACATTCCCCAGACCCAGGCTCTCCGTGAGCAGAAGATGAGGACCCTCGGCGTCGAGGAGGAGTGGTGGTTTTCAAAATTAATGGCTGGCCGGATCTTCGAGAAGGATACCTCCTGGCCGGACAAGGTCTTCAGCTCTCAGCTACAATATGATTTTATATCGTATTGTAAATCCTGGGGAGCCAGTTCGCGATCGAATTCCTCCAAGCTGGGCCGCTTCCTGGTTCGGGTCCTCCCCGAAGATTGGATCCACCGAGCTCAGCTGAAAGGCACGCATCACGTGATCGGGATCGATGGGATCGGGGTCGATATGAAGCGTCCCTACGTGAATCTGATCCCTCCCCTGGATCATTGTAGAAAGATATGGAATAACCTCTTCGGCGGGCCCTATGACTGGCCGGAAGTGAAGGAGGTCGAGGAGACCGAGAAGGATACAAACAAAGACAAGGACGGACTTTACGATGAAGGTGAAAGAAATGGTTCTTGAAGTTTTTTGTCGAATTTTCTGGCCGGTCTATTGCCTTGCGCTGGCCGGCGTGATATACTGGATAATATCATGATGAAGAAAAAATCGAAGTTCAACCTGGACCAGTTCCTGGAGACCGCGGAGAAGGAGACGACCTCCTGCCCTTACTGTAAGGACCCGACTCTTCGCGAGACTCTGGAGGCCTTCATGGAAAAGAAGGCAGCCGGCGAGACTCATATCTCGCTGAACTATCTTTATGATAACTGCCTGGTCCCGACGTTCGGCGTGCCGAAGAATCAGCGGCACCTATATCGTCACGTTCGGATCTGCATGAAACGGGATATCAGAACAGGAAAGCCTTTAAATGCCAAAACGTAAAACCGAAGAGCTGGATCAGTTTCTCTCGGCTCCCGAGACGATCCACAAAAACAAAGCGGAGCGAACCAAGGCGATCCAGCGGAAAGCCCAGCTCGCGGCGAAGGAAGCGCGACTCGCGGCGAAGCAGGCGAAGACCGTACCCAGCGACGAGGACCTGCTGGGCGATATGGTACGAGTCGCCGAAGACAAGGCGACGAATCCTTACTGGAAATTTCGAACACTCTCCCGGAAGCGCTACTGGCTTTATGGTCATTGGCCGATCAAATGGATCGAGGAAAGATACGGGCAGTTCGAGCACGCGAAGCAGGTCGCCGGCCTGGCCGATCAACCTGGGACGCGAATGAAGAAAGCCGCGAGAGCCCAGGCCTCCCGACGCGAGCACGCTGCCAGGTATATCGAGCGCGTGATCAGGCCCCACGTCCTGAAGGACCCGGCCCTGGAGCGCGTGAAGAAGGACGGCGAGCTCTGGCTCATTATTTCGGACACTCACTCGACCTTTCTGGATCCGTTTACCTGGCAGGTCTTCCTCGCGACGATCCGCGACCTGAAGCCCGAGGGCGTCTACTTCAACGGTGATATTCTCGAATGCCAGGAGATCTCCCGCTTCCCGAAGATCCCCGGCTGGACGTGCCCCCTTCAGCTGGAGCTCGACTTTACTCGTGAAATGTTTCGCCAGGTCAGAGCCGTCGGACATGACGGGCCCCTGGTCTGGGGAGGCGGGAACCATGGGATCGATCGGATCGCCATGTATCTCACTCAGGTCGCTCCGGGCGTGGCTTCGCTCCGATCCCTCCGCTTCGACAAGCTGGCGGAGCTCGACGAGCTGAACGTGACCCTCGCCCAGGGCGGAACGATCGCGAGCCCGGAAGGGACTGAAGACGATCGGATGGGCCTGCTCCTCTATGGATTCTATCGAGTCCACCACGGCACGCTCCTCGGCCAGAACCCCGCTATATCAGAGCTGAAGGCTGCCGGCAGGAGCGGGACCTCCGGGCACGCTCACCGGTCGATCCTGGCTTACGGGACGAATGAGGCCCTCCAGGGCATGAGCTGGATGAGCACGCCGGCCGGCTGCACCGAACGGGCAGCGCGCGCCTATATCAAGGGCGTGAATACTGGCTGGCAGAAGGGCTTCGGCCTGGCGTATCTCTACCCGGACGGCGACGTTCACCAGTATCCGGTGATCACGGATCGCGACCGCGCGACGGTCGAGGGCTATATCTACGAGCGGAAGGCCGGCCTGAAGGATCCGGATCCCTCGAAGCTCTGGCTCCCGGATTTGCCGGCGTTATAACATTGTACTAACTTCTAATGTCATATAACCAATAAAGGCTATATATTAATGCTCGGACTTGAGAATCTTTTTTGCTGGGTCCCATGGCTGATCGAGTGGCTGATCTCCTGGCTCCCTTCACGTGGCCGGCTCTACGTCCACGAGGGCGGAGTGAAGATCACCAGCGGGAAGGTGACGGTCTTGAAGCATGGAACATACTGGTTTTTTCAAAGGTGGACCGAGGTTTACGTCGATAACATTAAAAGGAAAGTGGTCGAGCTCACGAAGCAAGTGCTCACCACGAAGGACGGGAAGCGCGTCCGCGTGGGCGGCGTCCTGGTCTATCATATAAAGAACGTGGAGAGCTGGATCGTGGAGAACGAGAACCCGGAGCAGGGCGTGACGGTCGAGGCCGAGCGCGTGATCCGCGACTGGGTCAGGGCTCACGAGTTCCAGGAGGTGCAGGACTACGATCCGAAGAAGCGCGAGGAGGATGATCTGACGAGACTGGCTCAGGATAGATTCGGCTCAGACTTCGGGGTCTGGGTTCGAGACCTGGGCTTTAAAGACTTCGCGGAAACTGACGCGAAGGATCTATATCACTCTGGCGAGCTGCTCACGGGCGAGAGCTCCGTGGTGGCCATAACTGAGGAGTCTGAAGAATGAACGAGGACAACATTCAGCAGGCAAGGGACGAGAGAAGGCTCCGCGCGGTAGCTGTGCGGACGGAAATCCTGGCGGACGTATTCAAGGGCGGTTGCTTTTTCAAGAGCGACCTCCCCGAGGATATCAAGGTCGACAGCGTTTACCATGATCCCCGAAGGGGCTCGATCGTGGTAACCCTGGTCAGCATTCGCTTCGACCCGGTTCCGGTCGCGACCGAGATCCCGGTCGAGGACGGCGTCGAGACCTTCTACCTGGAGCATATCGACAATGAAAAAGATTAGAGCTATTCGTCGCTGGCTCTTCCGGCAGAACGTGATCGCTGGAAAGATCGGCGAAGCGAAACGTGAAACGGTGAAGGCAATGATCCCGCATTCATGGTTCACGAAGAAAGGGCCCGGCGTCGAGGAAGACACTCGTCGGGCGTTCTACGATATGACCTGGAAGCAGCAACTCCTCGCCGTGCGCGCCGGATGGATTCCGGAGCACTGGCTGAGTCGCCGGCTACAGGCGAAACTTTAACACGGAGAAAATCATGGCTGACGCTGCGACCCGACTGCTTGCACTGCAAAACGAAAGAGAGTATCTCCTCTTCAAAATGAGGGACCTCCAGGCCCAACAGGGCGACGGGCTGCATCCTACCGGTGAGCAGCGAACGCTCATGATCTTTTTCGAACAACTGAACGCGAAGATCCGCGACCTGGTCGACGAGGTCATGGCCGAGGACGAGCCTGGCTTCGTTGTCAACGGTGAAGAGATTCACGAGCTCGTTCGGGGAACACTGACCGACGGACTTTTAATAAAGCCCGACGGCGGCGAGGAAACAACCTACCCAGGCGAGCACAAGGTCGTCGTGCTCTTTCTGAAATAAAGGAGTGAACCTTTGAAAATCGTTTTGATAAATGGTGCGCCGAGAAGCGGGAAGGACTCCGCCGGCGCTATGATGCAGAAGGAGCTCCCCGGCCGCTGGGAGATCATGAAGTTCTCCGCCGGCCTGAAGGAGCGCTGCCATGCTGCCTACGGAATGCAGGCTGCCTATGATGCTTTCGAAGAGGTGAAGGAACAGAAGCTCGACTGCTTTCTGGGCCTTTCTCCTCGCGAAGCCTATATCCATTTCTCCGAGACCTGGATGAAGCCGGTCCACGGCGAGAAGGTCTTCGGCCTGCTCATGGCTCAGCAGCTCGACTATCTCGTGGATATGTATCCCGAGATCAAGGGCTTCGTCATGACGGACTCGGGCTTCCGCTCGGAGTCGGAGGTCATGGTCGAGAAGTACGGAGCGGACGCCGTGACGGTGATCCGGCTGCATCGTCCCGGCTATAACTTCGAGGGCGACTCTCGGAGCCTGATCGACCTGACGGACCTGGGCGTGAAAACCTACGACGTGAACAGCCCGGACGGTGATCTGCCTGGGCTGCTGAAGAACATCAAAAAAGCAGTACCTTTTCTTTTCAGGAGTGAAACATGAAACGGACAACCTTATGGATCGTATTCGCGCTGGCGTGCATCCTGCTCGTGGCTGCCGGCTGCACTGGCGTCCAGGTCCGGGATAATATCCTTATGCCCTTGGCGTCGGAGATCTTCGAGCACGTTTACCCTGAGATCGAGCTGGGCCTGGCTGACGCCGTCGAGGACGGTGATCTCTCCCAGGAAGGAGCCGATCTACTACTCGCCCAGGCGGACGCACTACGGGAGGCCCTACGCGGTCAGGACCGGACGGCGATCCTCGCTTTCGACTGGAATGCTCTGGAGGGCTGGGCAGCCCGAGGAGTGCAGAGAATGATCGACGACGGGACTATCTCCCCCGGCGTCGCGACGTCGCTCCTCCAGCGACTCGTGAACCTGCGCGAGCTCCTCGCGGAGCTGGGCGTTCGGTTTGCTTAGGGCAGCAGCCCACGGATAGCGTGACCCGTCGACTCGGCCAGGATAAAGGCCTTCGCGATCACGAAGAAGATCACGGCGATCAGAGCTATCCGGAAAATGTTCTTTAATACTCTCATTTTTCTGTCCTTTCCATTCCTATTATCGGCAGGGATACACAAACATTTAAATAAAAAAGAATTAAAATACTGGTCCTTTTGAGCCGATAATGGGGGAGGAGAGAACAGACTGGAGAGATCTATGAAAACCTGCCAAGTATCAAAATGCAGATCGGTCACGTTCATCGGTGAGCCTGACCTTCGTTTAATCTGGTTCGACGACGAACGCTATCTTAACCAGTGCCGGGTCGAGGTATTCTGGAGGGACTTCCCGATCTGGATCCATAGCTACACAAGGCAGGCGACCTTCGACGAGACGGTGGAGAAATACTCTAAACGAGTGAAGCAAATAGCTTTACTTATCTCTAAAAAAGAAAGGCTAATACAATGAGCGAAAATATTGATATGGGTCAGCAGTTTTTCGATACTCTCCTCGAACCGCTGAGGGCCCTCGGGATCAACCTCACGGACGCCGGCGCGACGGTAAAGGTGCACGCGGCCGAGAGCATGGCCAAGCTGGCGACCCTCGCCGGCCAGGCCGGATATGAAATGGCCGTCGAAGCGGAGCGTGACTCCGTCCTGGCGAAGTCCGGGATCGAGCTGGCCAAGGCCGCGGACGGTGCCGACGCGAAGGCCCTGGGCCTGGTCGAAGGTGCTCTCCGCATGGGTGCCGGCTTCCTGACCGGCGGAGCGACGGCATAATGGCGGACCTGGGAAAGAGCATCGAAGAAGCAGTCGAGGCCCGTGACCGTATGAAGGCACGGATCGAGAAGGGTGCCATGAATAGCGTCCTCCTCCGCGGTGAGATCACTCACTGCCTCCAGCTCGAAGACTCGATCGGCTGCTGGGGCTGGATCCAGGTAAACGACGAGACGGCGATCGGTTTCAAGGCATACGGCGACAAGGGCCTCCGGCTCCTGGACGTCATGCGAAGCGGATCCTCGAAGCGCGTGATCCTCATGGGCGAGCTGGTCGGAAAGCCGGCCGAGATCTCCGTCGAATACTGGATGATATCCTGACCGTTAAACGCTGAAAAGCGTATCTATAACCTGATTTCTGGCTTTTATGGGAGCTCTATCATGAATAACAGATTTTGCGAGAACCCTCGCTGCGACCTGCACGTGAACGTCGACTCGAATATGATGGAGCTGGAGTTTCCGATCCCCGTCAGGAATCATCTGGAATGGAAGAAAGTGAAGCGCGTCCGGATCGGAAAGTCCTGGTATTGTTACCGGTGCGCCGGCGTGCTCGAACATGAAATCGAAAAGCGTAAAGGAAGAACATCATGAATAAACCCGGAATCAAGACAACCGAGTTCTGGCTCGCATTGATCGCCATGGTCCTCGTCGCCATGCCCCAGGCATTCGGCGAGAACGCTCCCCAGTGGGTCCAGGTCGCCGGCATTATCGGCGCGGCCCTGATCGCCATGGGTTACGGCGTGAGCAGGGCGATCTCGAAAACTGGCGAAGGCCAGGGCCTGGTCATTCCTATGAACGCCCTTCAGCCTCCGGTTCCTCCCGTGGTAAATAACATGGGCGGACCCTCGGAGGAAGAAACCTTCGGCAACTGAGAAAGGAGTAAAGCATGACGTCTTTAGGTATACCAACAGTTCAGCGGTTCTCGTTTGATCAAATGCTTATGATCGCCGAGGGCCTGGACCCGAATCGCTTTTGCGTCCACAAGTTCGGCGCGAACGCGGACGTCGGAGGCACGGCCGAGGTGATCTGGACGCCTGGCTCGACGTATCCCTGGCCGGAAGCTGCCGAGACCGTGCGGGTCAAGGCCGGCGGGAATGCGGCCGATACGGCTGCCGGCGCTGGAGCTCAGGAGATCACGATCCAGGGCCTCGATGAAAACTGGGAGCTCGTAGAGGAAGCCGTGGAGACTGCCGGCGCGAGTGCTTCGGCTGCTACGACCGCGACCTTCATCCGGGTTTTCCGTGCTTTCGTGAGCCGAGTCGGAGCCTACGGTGCCGCGAATACCGGCGCGATCAATATCGAGAACACGACCTCGACGAACGTGATCGCGAATATCGGCGCGGCCCTGGGTCAGACCGAAATGGCTCTCTATACGATTCCGGCCGGATACAAAGGGTATCTGACCTCGATCGAGGCGACGGTCGATACGAACCAGAGCGCGGACCTCCGCTTCTGGCAACGTCCGAACGCGGACGACGTCGTGACTCCGTTCTCCGGAGCCGCTCGCCTGGTGACTCGTTTCCTGGCGCTGGCAACGGCAGCGAATCGGAACCTGAAAGCCCCGATCGAGTTCGCCCCGAAGACCGATATCTGGGTGGACGGAATCTCCGGCGGCGCGTCGAGCGTGGTCGCTGCCTCGTTCGATCTGGTACTGGTCAAGCAAGCGAGCTGATCAGATCTCAATTATCAATCCCCGGTTACGGCCGGGGATTTTTTTATTTAAAGGTTTCTTGCATAATCGTCGATAGGTGATATAGTCTTATAAATTGGAGAGACCTATGCCTTTTACTTTAATTTTTTGTTTGTTCGGCTTCCATCCATACGAGCGGCACGGGATCTATCGGATCTGTCCGCGGTGCAGGAAAGCCGAGCCGGCTCTCGATCATATCGCTGAAGCAGTGGCCAGGTCGAAACAGACTCTCGACGAGATCAGCTTCAAGCTGGGCAATCTGGACGTGATCGCGGAAGAGCTGAAGATCCTGAATAAAACAGCTGAACGGATTTATATGGAGCAATGATATGAAGGTGATCAGCGACGAAAGAATTCCGATTAAGATCTGGACCGACTCGATCGAGGAGTCTGCCCTGGTGCAGGCCCGGAACCTGGCGAACCTGCCCTTCGCCTTCAAGCATATCGCGATCATGCCCGACGTCCATGCCGGCTACGGCATGCCGATCGGAGGAGTGCTCGCGACGAACCAGGTCGTGATCCCGAACGCCGTGGGCGTCGATATCGGTTGCGGTATGTATGCCCAGAAGACGAACCTCCTGAAGCGCGACCTCACGCCCGAGCTGATCAAAAAGATCCTGGGCGGATCGAAGGAGCACCAGGGAGGGATCCGGAGCTCGATCCCCGTGGGCTTCAGCCGGCACTCGAAGAAGCAGGAGGAAGAATGGCTGCCCCAGCTGACCGAGGAGATCCTGGAGATCAAGCTGGAGGAACGCGACGCCGTGGTCCTGGAACAGCGCGAGAAATCGCTGAAGCAGGTCGGGACCCTGGGCGGTGGGAATCACTTCATCGAATTCCAGTACGACGAGGACGGCTGGGTCTGGTTCATGATTCACTCCGGCAGCCGGAACCTCGGGAAGCAGGTCGCCGATCGCTATAACAAGCTGGCGAAGGAGATGAACGAGCGCTGGAGGTCGGAGATCCCGAAGAGCTGGGACCTGGCCTTCCTGCCCGAGAGCTCGAAGGAGGCGCGAGCCTATCTGGCCGAGATGGAATACTGCGTCAAGTTCGCGGCGAAGAATCGAGCCCTCATGGCTCAGCGGGTCCGTGAAGCCTTCGAGGCTGCTCATCCGTTCGCCTTCGCCTGGGGCGAGTCGTACAACGTCGCGCACAACTACGCGCGCCTGGAGAACCACTTCGGGAAGAACGTGATCGTCCACCGAAAGGGCGCGACCTCCGCGAGGGAAGGCGAGGACGGAATCATTCCGGGCAGCCAGGGCTCCGCGAGCTACCTGGTCCGCGGGAAAGGTAACGCCGAGAGTTTTACCTCCTGCTCCCATGGAGCCGGCCGGCGAATGAGTCGGACGAAGGCGAGGAACGAGCTCGACCTCGAAGCCGAGATCGCCAAGCTGGACGAGCAGGGCGTGATCCACGGGATCAGGCACCAGAAGGATCTCGACGAGGCGGCGAGCGCCTATAAAGATATCTCCGAGGTGATCGCTCACCAGGCGGAGCTCGTCGAGGTGAAGAACGTGCTGAAGCCCTTGGCCGTGGTGAAGGGATAGGGAATGCTCGCCTGGATCAAAAAGATATATCGACGCTGGCGCTGCTGGCGAGACTTTAAACGTCTCCCGAAGGAGACGAAGCTGATTCTCAAAATGTGGAGGCTCGACCCTGAGAGCCTGAAAAAGCGAGGCGAGATATGAGCGCGATACTTCTCACAATGTTTATGATCTTCGTGCTATGGGCTGCCATGGAGCTTTTCCTATTTCCTCGACCACCGCGGCCGACGAAGCAGAAAGATAAAAGAACCTGGTATCAGAAAGGAATAGATTAAATGCCTACATACGAGTACGAATGCCCTGCATGCGGTCACCGGTTCGAGGAGTTTAAGGATATGTGCTCCGCGGAGGAAGATCTCCAGAAGTGCCCGGAGTGCGAGACCAGGGCACGCCGGAAGATCGGAGCCGGGACCGCGGTGATCTTTTACGGGCCCGGATTCTACGGAACGGATTATCGCTCGATCAAGGACGCCCAGCATCCGGAGACGGTGAAGCGGCGGAAGAGGAAAGAGCGAATCAGCGTCGCGGTGACCGATCGCCGTGGGAAGAAGAAAAAGAAAAAATGAAAGAGCTCTGTCCTGCATGCGATCAGGTTCCTCTGGAGAGCAGTCCTACCTATACCCTGAAGGGCGTCGGGAAGGTCTGCCGCGCGTGCTTTCAACGAATCGCTTTAACCAAAGGAGACGACGATGGTCCACCTAATGCTCGACCTCGAAACCTTCAGCAGCGAAGACCATGCCGCGATCAGGTCGATCGGGAGCTGCCTCTTTGATCCGAAGACCGGAGACCTCGGCGACGCGGTCGAGCTCAATGGGCTCATGCCTGGGCCTGGGACCTTCCACCTGGGCGTCGACCTGGCTGCCTCGAAGAGCCCAGGGCATATCGACCCGAGGACCGTGGACTGGTGGCTGAAGCAGTCAGGAGCTGCACGGCAGGCCCTGGTCAGCCTTCAGAAGGCTCCCCTGGAGACGGCGCTGAACGCCTGGGAGTGCTGGGTCCATGGGATCTCGATCAAGAATTATCCGATCCTGCTCTGGTCGAACGGCCCGCTCTTCGACGAGCGCGTGCTTCGCCAGGCCTTCGAGCGGAACGCGATCCGCTTCCCGATCCACTACAGGGAGAGCCGCTGCTTCCGGACGATTGTCGGGGAGGCGAAGAATCGAGGCTTCAGCTGGAAGCACCACGACGAACCAGGCGCGACGGTCAAGCATGACGCGCTGAACGACTGCTTCCGGCAGGCGGAGGCGGTGATCGAAGCCTACAAGTTTCTGGGGTTAAGATAATGTGTATCTGCAATCCGAATATCAGGACTCCGCACTGCATGAAGGGACGCTGCCGGCCGGAGTGGATTCCGAAGAAGCCTTTTCTCAGTGCCTTCATGAAGGGACGCCAGGCGCGCCTGGACGGGAAGCCGGCTTCCGATAATCCCTACGACGACAAACGAACCTATCGCGGCTCCGTGACGTTCTCGCGGGCCTGGTGGAGATCCTGGAAGGAGGGCTGGGAGTCAATTAAATCATGAGCGTTAAATATCTCGGGATCAATGTGAATATTCACGGCGTCGACATAGAGGACGAGAGCGCGACGCTTTTCCTCAAGGGCTGGATTCAGGGCGCGGTAGAGTCATGCCTGAAGGGGAGCCTGGTGAAGATGTTCAACTTCCGCGGTGAGAAGACCGACATCGAGGTCGAAGTCGGAGAGCAGGCCGGAGAGTATTCGGTTAAGGTCTCTCGTTCGGAGGAATAGCAGCCAGCAGAGCAGCCAGGAGGATATGATAAGGGCCGAAGGCGCGACGCCTGAAGCCCTTTAATTTTACCTTCCGCCAGGTCGTGGCTTTTCCGTCGCTGGTGTAGCATTCTTCATCGGAAAGAGAGACGTCATAATTCCCGACGGCAAGGCTCCCGGATCCGTCGTTTATGATCCCGATCCTGCCGAGGACCTTCGCCTGGGACTCGACCCCGAAGGGCACGAGCTCGATCGTTACTCTGAGCATATCCACTCCGCGAGCCTGCTCAAGGGCAGGACCTGACAATGGTGATAGATGTAAATCCGCTGCATGGGTGCCGGCATGACGCAAGAGATCGCCGTGACCAGGGCGCGAGCATGGCCGTCCTCGTCAAGCACTGGGCTCCCGGATCCGCCTCCCCACATATCAACCCCGATCTGGTCTGGACCGGACGCGAAGCCCTCGAAGATGTAAGGGCGTTCCATGCCCTGGTATCCTGGGACCGTGATCCGCTCGCCATACTTCAGCGGCTGGAAGTCCAGCAGGATCACGTCGACGGGCTCGGAGCTGAGGAAGAGAATTCTGGCGGCGTCCTCCGTGGGGTGACGGTCGAGGATCTCCCCAACCAGGAGACGGCCGTCGCGGTGCGAGGCGGTGATCGGGCCCTCCCAGCCGGCGACCACGTGGAAGGCGGTCAGCATGAGGACCTCGAAGGCCTGGCGGTCTTCTGACCACGTGCACCGATACGGCCAGGAAGTACCGCTGCCGGCCAGCTGCCAGGGACAATCCGCGGCCCTTTGAACATTGCTTCGCCCGATTCCGAACATGCAGCAGCCAGTCGCCAGAAGTAAAAAGATCGCTATCAGCTTTCTCATACTTTAATTGTATCCCGGACCTGGGCGTCCAGTCAAGCCTAAAATCCACCTAACAAAATAAAAAAGTTTCTTGCATAAAGTTCCTGGTCCTGGCTGCCGATAATGATAGATAGTTTAAGGAGAGATACCGTGACCCAGTGGAAGCTATTGAAGAACCCGCTCCTCCTGCCCTACGCCGGCGGAGCTCCTCCGAAGTCGGAACCGATCATCCGTTACAAGGTGATCTATCGTACCGGCACGGTTCATTCTTTTCAATGGCACGAGATCCTCGGAACCCATCGGATCGAGAAGGCCAGCGAGCTCAAATCTGGGGTAACCCAGCGGGGTCGGGTCGCTGCCATTATCCCCGAGGGGATCTTCGAGGCGAAGGGCCTGCCCTCCACATTCCGCGCGCATGACTTCTACCGGTCTCCTTGAACGGTGTTTTCTGTTCCGTGCCGGTCCTGGGCTTTACCTCCCCAGGGCCGGCCGCTCTTAACCTGGAGGACGATATGAGCCAGTACCTGGAAGACCTGAAGGAAGCAGCCGAGGCGGTCGAGGACGACGTCCTGGACGAGCTCCTGCTGGAGCTGGTGGACGGGGCCCTCCTGGGCGACGGAACCCTGCCCAGGGATCGAGTGCCGCTCCTGGATCGCTTGACATAATCTCCTTTCGGCGGTCCTGGGGAGGGGAACCTTCTCGGGGCCGTTTTTTTTTTTTATTTTCTCTATCAAGTCAAGAGCCGGCGCTGCCGATAAGTATACCAGCGAGGGGAGTGACAAATCGAGAGCGGCGGAAAGCGGAGTGCCCGGCGGAAACAAAGCACCATACTCGGGGAAGCGAGGGCCCCCCGGAGAATAGCAGGACCGTGCCGAGTAGACCCTAACAGATCCCTAATTCCACTGAGCAGTAGAATTCTACTGGCCAGGAGAATTTTTTTTATTTTTCCTGGTCCTGGATTAAAGTCCGGGGCCTCGGCTGCCGATATTAATATAAGTGAGGAACAAAACGAAAGGAGACGACGATGAAGAAGACCATGAACCACGGAGCCTATCAGAAGAGCCTGAAGACGAAGACGGACGCGGAGCTCCGCTATATCATCAAGGACGCCGGCCAGGCCCGCGACGCCATGCCCGAGGGACCGAACGCCGGATACTACGCGGACGAGGTCCACTATGCAGCCATGGAGCTGACCCGGAGAGAAAGGAGCCTATCATGAGTAAGAAGAATCACAAGAGAGACCAGGCACGTAAAGCGAAGAAGATGGACGCTCGCGAAAAGCGGCTGAGCCGGATCCAGTTCCCGATCGACCCTGCCCTCCAGATGAAAGCAGCACGGGCCTCCATGAGCCTATCGAAGGCCCTCAGCTTCCAGCTGATCACGCCGGCCCAGCTCCAGGCGATCCTCCCGGACGAGCTCGACCTGGCGACGGCCAAGGGCCGGGACCTGACCGAGGCGATCCTGGGCCTCGACGATATGGGCTGGAGGCTCCTGGAGGGCCTCATGATGAGGACGGTCAACAAGTTCCGACCGAAGAAGAATTAATTTTATTTTATCTATCAAGTTGACCTGGCGAGCAGCCGATATTAATATTAGTGAGGAATTGAAAACAAAACGAAAGGAGACCTGAAATGAAGATGATGCTGCTCACGAAGAAGAATATCAAGGACCTGCCCGCGATCGGAAGCACGGACGGCCAGGGAGGCGACGCGGTCGCCGTGGTGAAGTTCTTCGACCCGACCGGGTCCTGGACCTGGTACGCGACCGAGTACGACGCGGCGACCGGTGAGTTCTTCGGCCTGGTCGACGGCCATGAGAAGGAGCTCGGCTACTTCCAGCTGGAGGAGCTCGCCAGCTTCCGCGGCCGCTTCGGCCTGGGAATCGAGCGGGATCGTTACTTCACGCCGAAGCCCCTCCGCGAGATCGCTCCGGAGAAGTATGATAGCTAAAACCCCTTTTATATACCTGGGGCCCTTCGGGGCCCTCGAAAGGAGATCATGATGAAAGCGACACTGAAGAAAGCAGACCTGAAGGACGCCCTGATCAATATGAACAAGGCGATCAATACCGGGGCGACGAAGCCCGTGCTGAACCTGGTGAAGATCTCCTCCGGCCTGACCGGTCTTTACCTGACCGCGACGGACCTGGAGATCTATATCCGGCAGAAGCTCGGCCGGCTCGACTTCGACGGCGTGATCGAGTGCCTGGTCGACGGGAAGCAGTTCGCTCAGGCCGTGAAGAGCGCGCCAGGGAAGGAGATCGACCTGGAGCTGAACGGGAAGGTCCTGAAGATCGCCGGCGCGATCGAGCTCGATGCTTCCTGGGATCTCGACGAGTATCCCCTGGAGCCGAACGGCGAATGGCTGGATCCGATCTGGATCGACGGCGAAGAGTTCGCGACCCAGGTCAAGCGGACCCTGTTCGCGGCCGCGAAGGATATGTCCTGCTATGCCTATAACGGCCTGCTCTTCGAGGCGAAGGGAAAGCTGATCGCGACGGACGGACGCCGGCTCGCGATCTCGAAGTGCCCGATCTCCTCGGCTGCCTGGGAAGCGGTCCTGGTGAAGAAGGGCCTCGACCTGGCAGCGCGCGCCTACAAGAAAGACCACGAGGTCGGAGTCACGCGGGCGAATACCAGCGTCGGCCGGCCCGTGATTCGCTTCGAAGGGAAGGAGGGCGTGACGCTCTACGTCCGGCAGCTGGAAGGCGACTTCCCGAAGTACAGGGACGCCGTGCCGGAGAAGATCTCGAAGCGGGTCCTGATTCACCGCGAGACTTTCCAGCCAGCGATCGAGCAGGCCGTCGCGCTGAACAAGGAACGCGAAGTGCACGAGCTCGACCTGATCTTCGACGAAGACGGGAAGCTCCGGCTCCAGACCACGGTCGACGGCGTCGGATCCATGGACGTCGAGGTCGAGGCCCTGGGCGGGCCGAAGGACTTCCGGATCTGCCTGAACCCTGACTTCGTCCTGGACTGGCTGAAGAGCCTGGAGAAGGTCGGAGCTCTCTCCTCGGTCCATACCATGGGCCGGGTCCACGGGACCGTCGAGCTGGGCCTCCAGGCCGAGAAGGCCGGCCAGAAGCGCGGGACGAAGGCCATGACCTTCCAGGACGCGGACGACCTCGATCAGACCTATATCCTCATGCCGATCACTGAGAAGTAACGGACTCCTTTCGACGCCCTGGGGCCTCGTGGGCCCTGGGGCGATTTTTTTTTATTTTTGTTTCTCGATCTCTAAAGTCCGACCTCTATCCTGCCGATATTAATATTAGCGAGGGAGGCAACCGATTAACGAAAGGAGACCATGATGAACGAGAAGAGATTCACCGAGAAGACCGAGATCGAGACCTGCTACACGAAGCAGGCCGGCCGGAACCTGGCCTACCTGGTCGGAGTCGACACTGGCGAGGCGATCGTGATCCGAAAGACTCACGTCCGCTATGCCTTCCTGGGCGTGCACCGGTTCAAGGCGGACGCCGGCTGGACGACTTCCTTCAGCTTTCACGCGCGCCGGGACCTGGCCGAGAAGGCTCGCCTGGACTACAGCGACCCGCGTCAATATAGCATGCAGATCGTCGCGATCGAGAACCTGGCCGATCGCTGCACGTCATGCGGAAACGACGAGGCGATCGGGAAGGACGTCGACCAGTGCCTGGCCTGCCAGTCTGGAGGCGAGGACCAGCTGAAGAGTAACGTCGCATGCATCCTGGACGTGACCGGACAGCTGCCGGACGAGAGCCCAGTGAAGGAGATCCGGGCCCGACTGGCCGGCTATCTTAACGGCGAATTCGTGCCCTTCCACGTGATCCGGCTGGACCTTATGGAGCTCGGCCGGCGAGACCTGGAGCGGAGCTCGAAGGAGGTCCTCGACGAGCACGAGCGCGTCGTTCATGAGACCTGGACCGATGAGCAGTTCAAGGCCCGCGACGCCCTGGAGGCCTTCCTGGCCGGCAAGAAAGGCGACGACGTGGCCGGCAAGATCGAGACCCTCCGCGAGGCGATCCGCGACTTCAAGGCGCGCCAGGAGGCCCGCTTCCAGGCCGACGCCCTCCGGAACCGAGTGATCGAGACCGCTCGACGCTCGACTCACCTGAGAGACCCGAAGCTGATCCGGGCCCGTGAGCGCCTGGCTCTCTGGCTCGATGGTAAGCTGGTAAGTCATACCTCGGACGACGTGAACGCGGATCTCGGAGCCCTGGAGCATGCTCTGGAAGAGAACCCTGACCGGGAGACCCTCCAGCGCGAACGCGACGAGCGGATCGCTGCCGAGGCCCGCGCCCTGGGCGACCAGTGGATCGAGGAATGCGTGTACGAGCTGAACCTGAAAATCGTCCTCCGGGAGATCTCCGAAGGCGAGCGCCAGGTCCTGGCCGGGATCCTGGACAAAATACGCGAGGGCCGAGGTGCCTGATCGCTCTCTCGACGCCCTGGGGCCCTCCAGCCCTGGGGCGTTTTTTTTTTTGCAAAAATCCTGGATCGGCTAAAGTGCCCTCCCTGGATATCCGATATTAATAGAAGTGAGGGAGGAATTGAAAAACCGGCCAGCAGACGAAAGGAGACGGCCATGAATATCGACGTACTTATCGACAACCTGAACGCGATCGGCGACGAGTACCAGAACCAGGATATCCGCTGCATGGCGGACCTGCTCACGAAGAACCAGATCGAGCCTGAGACGGTTCGCAATACGGCGAAAGCCTGGGTTACCTCGACCATGGAGCCGGCCGAGAAGGTGCCCTTCGCTCACGTGCTGAGCATGATGAATTTCATGGAGACGAGGACGATCTGGAGCGCGGACGAGCTCCAGGCTGCCTTCAGCAAAGCCGTCGCTCTCTCCGGAGCGATCTTCGGCGACGAGCCGGGAACCCGGCACTGGAAGGACAAGATCGTCGCGGTCGTCGACCTGGACGAGGTCGCGGTCACCGCGGAGGCGATCGCCTTCTTCACGGCAACCGAGGCCCGGATCGTCGAGGTCTATAATCAGCCCGAGAAGCGCGCGCTGATCGCTGACGGATACCGTGCCGGACCTGCCGGCGATCACTAAGCCGGCGAGCTCGCCCTGGGGCCTCCAGCCCTGGGGCGATTTTTTTTTATTTTGCCTATCAAGTGCCCCTGGCCAGCTGCCGATATTAATAGAAGTGAGGGACAAAACAAACGAAAGGAGACAAACATGAAGTACGAAATGATCACCTTGAACGACGGCCGGAAAGTAGTCGGAGACGCGATCACCGGAGCGAAGAAGTTCACGAACAAAACCCAGGCCCAGGCCATGGTCGACAAGCTGACCGCGGCCGGTTTCAAGGCCTTCGTCAGTCACAAAGGCGGGCCCGTCTTCTATGCGGCTTTCGAGGACGACGGCCGGCGCTACATCGTCGACGAGCAGCCCGAGCTCGGCCAGGTCGATATCTGGGACGTCGAGCATATCCACTGCCCGGCATACGACGAGGAAGAAGTGCACGACGGCCTCGCGAGCGCCCAGGCGACCGCTGCCTGGTCCCTGAACGTTACGGCCGGCCGCGAAGACCAGATCGATAAGGTCGAAATCACTCAGCAGCCCGAGGGATCCTGGACGGCCCAGGACGCCAGGAACCGAGTGCTCCAGGCCCGTCAAGGCTGCCTGGCCAGCTTCAAGGTCTCGCGCGAGTACCTGCTCGCCCTCCGGGACGAGCTCCGAAGCTTCACGGCGTCGATCGAGGAAGCGGCTGCAAAGCTTTCCTGAGCCGGCGACCTGCCTGGGCCCTCAAGTCGAGGGCCTGGGCTGCCGATAATAGATACGAAAGGAGATCATCATGGAACGTGAATTCATACCTCCGCCGGCGAACGACCCGGCATATCACCTCACCGCTGCCGGCCAGGTCGGAGACTATCGACCGCTGAAAGGCCGGATCAAGACAAAGGAGCGCTATCAGGCACTGAGCCCGACCGGCCACGTGCTCGCCATAGGCGCGCGCCTCCAGGACGTCGAGGGCATGGGCCCGCGGATCCTGGTCGACTACAAGCTGAAGCGCTGGACCTGGGTCGGAAGATATCCGCTCACCAGGTACAACTGGAGAGCCGGCCTCGCCGGCCTGGGCGATCTACTGAGAAAAGGAGCTCTATAATGCTAAAGCACATTATCACGACGGACTGCCCGCGGTCCTGCCCCTACTGTATCACGAAGAACCTGCCGGCGATCGAGCCCTGCCCAGGGAAGATCGAGGAGGCCTACGCTGCCCACCGGGAGGAGACCTCGCTCATGCTCACCGGAGGCGAGCCGACGTTCCGGCCGGACCTGCTCTTTACGGCGTTCAATGCCGGCCGGCGCTACTTCGAGGACGTAAACCTGACGACCGCGAACGGCCGCTTCCTGCACCACTGGACGGCGAAGTTCTTCGACTCGATTATCTACTCCCACCACGACCGGCCGGCCGCGGAGCTGCCCTTCGTGGGGCCCAGCGTGAGAGCCTACCTGGCGATCCTGGCGGATCAGTTCTCCCAGGACCTGGTCGGCATGGCTCACGCCTCCGGCTTCTCCGGCCTGACGATCAACGAAGAGCAGCGCGCCGGCGAGCGCTTCGAGGCCGAGGTCCTGGCACCGTGCGAGGGCTTCACGATCAAGATAAACCGGCGAGGCCACTGCCTGGACCAGAAAATTCTGCTCCCCGATCTGACTCTGGTGGAGGACTTCCGGGACTTCATGTAAAGCCCTGAGCGCGTTTTGTTGCAAAGAATTGTACTACAACCTTAGTACAATACCCTAACAAAACCCACGGAAATCGCGCGTTAAGTTCTTGCATTAATGCGCGATTTCGCTATTTTCGAGCGTGCACGAAAACGGGTAGTAAAGCCCCTTTTTCACCCCTGGGCTCCACTTCAAGTAAAGCCCGCCTAAATAGTGGAGCCCGCCTAACCCACCAGCAGCCCAGGGGATAAGGTCCGCCGGCTTCAGGTACTCCAGACTTTACATAGTCAAAACGCTGGAGTTTTTCAGCGCAAAACGTGGTACTCGATACCCCCCTTTTTTTACTCTATAAGATTAAGTAAGTAAGTATATATATGTTAGGGTGCAACGTTTTGTCAGAATTCTCCAGCAACTTGAGACCG
>Ga0180434_10001795_pt1 | contig 30029 bp, 22 predicted proteins | sample SS_ome_7_FD_132453 | JGI IMG/M metagenome (GOLD analysis project Ga0180434, IMG submission 132453) | Hypersaline lake sediment archaeal communities from the Salton Sea, California, USA - SS_1_D_2 metaG | ecosystem: Environmental > Aquatic > Non-marine Saline and Alkaline > Hypersaline >... | reverse complement strand
GCGGTACCGTAAGCTAAGATTTCAGCGGCTCCGTTCATAACAGAGGTCGTTCCGAATCGAACGCCTATGACTGCATCGGCATTTAGATTATCTGCCTCGTTGACAAGTCGATCAATGGCTTGTTCTCTCGATTCAGCAATCATTTTCGTGTATTCCTCGATTTCCCCGCCTGTGATGTTCTTGAGCACGGCGATAAAATCTCGACCGATATCCCTCGCGCGAATTGTATTTCCCTTAACCAGACCAATAACTCGTACAATTCTATATCCCGGTAAGGATTGCATGGTCGTTAGGATCATCGTTGAAGCTCCTTATACTGATCAAACCGACGCATCAGGATCTTTTCCCGTACAGTGGATACAATAAGGATAACGATCCCGAGGCTGCCGAGTCCGACACCAACACGAATAATAATCGGTATAGTCGCGTCGCAGAACCAGCAGTTAACGGTCCAGAATATCAGATAGCCCAAAAGGATAATAAAACCAAGACTGAGAAGCACGTAACCCACACTCCGTTCAAGTCGGTTATAGACCTGACTCCAATGTTCATCCCACACCGCATCAGGCAGATCAGGCAATTGGACTTTCTTCATGATATACTCCAGGTTTTTCAGATCCCGGTACTCAGTACTACATTTCTTACACACTTTTACATGCCGTAAAATATTCTTCTCTTCTTCAGGTGGAAGTTCCCCATCCAGTAAAGCGGATAGTTTTGCGCCCACCTCATCGCATTTCACGCGTCATCCTCCCATCCCTTTAGCAGGGCTTTCATTGCCTTTCGCGCATTGTGCAATCGGGACATCACCGTCCCCACCGGGCATCCCAACGATTCTGCAATCTCCTGGTACGAAAGAAATTGGAAGTGTCGAAGAATGATGACTTCTCGATGTTCGGGAGTGAGTTTCGCCAGTGCACGTCCTATATCCTCCTTCAACTCCACATGCTTATCATGTGTTTCGTCCTCCCCTGCGATACGCTCATCCAACTCCAGAACACTCGGTTTATTCTTCCGCTTCGCGATTTCGGATAATGCCCGATTTCTCGCTATGGCATAAATCCATGGAAAGAACGGGCTGCCTTGCTTGAATCGCGGTAATGCCTTCCATACCCTGACAAAGGTCAATTGTGTTATATCAAGTGCGGTTTCATGATGCATAACGATTCCGTAAACCACGCCATATACTCGTGGTGCGAATAGTTTATACAAGACACCAAAGGCTTCCTTATCTCCCCGGGCAGACCGACGGATGAGATCTGACTCTTCCCGGGCTGCCTCAACATCGGCTACAATGCTTTGATGATTGGAACTCATATACTTTCCAATCCCCATGAAACCATGTGTATCACTGTGAATACCCGCTGTACGGCTATCCTATTCATTTTAAGTTTCTTGCCAATACGGACGCCGATGCTTATCATATTCGCACATAGGGTCCACCGTACGCCGCGATACTCGATCAGGGGGTACATCAAATGAAGGTTGCGGAGCTAGAAGCGAGATTGGCCGCAAAAACCGGGTTAACACGGGCACAGTGCAAAGCCTCCGTTAGCGCACTAACCGACGTCATCATCGAAGCATTGCAGACAGACGACAAGGTGGCAATACCTCGATTGGGTACGTTCAAGCGCGTGAAAAAAGCCCCGAGACGCTGCTATAATCCTTCCAAGAAGGAACATATGACTGTTCCGGCTCATAACGCTCCGAAGTTCACTCCAGCGCTCGAACTCAGAAAAACAGTGGAATAGTAGCGCAGGACATTTCGGTACTTAATAATCTGGGGAGAGAAAAACCTCTCCCCTTTTTTAATGGACTTTACTCTTCAGAATCGGCTCCGGCTGCGGTGTCGTCTTGCGTTACATCCTTTGAAAGGAACGAAATCTGTTTGATATTTAGTACGAGACCGCGCCACTCCTCCCCATTCTCATCGGTTGCAAAAAAACGATCATTACCCCATAATAATCCTGTCTGGGTAGAACCATCCGCTAATGTTACAAGGATTCGGTTAAGGCGCGAATTCTGTTTGTACTCGGAAACATCGATCGTTACAATATCAGCATATGGCACATGTGGTATATGGGGTTTCCCTACTGCATCCAGATAACATAGCTCACGAACCGGTTCCCTTTGATAATATTCCCAAAAATCGGAAACAGTTTCTTCATGACCGTCAAGGTAGGTCACGGTCACATCATACGTTCCCTGTGCCTTTGCAACGGTCCCACACACGGTCAATAGCATACAGGCAAGGAGTACACGTATTGATATTGTATACACGCTCATAATTTCCTCCGGCAAACAATAGAGAATTTTCGGATCAGAGGTCGAACCATTTGGATCAGCAAATAAACACTATTTTAAGGCAGAGAAAACAGTTTAGTGCGACGGCAGGCTTCATTCCATCCGGTTCGATAGTATCGACAGATGGCCGTTTATGCATTTCTGCGACCCATTATCGGTATTGTGACGTATCGATCCCGTGGTCGGACGGATTGATTGCGTCAAGAATAACGATGGATACAGGTTCCCTGGACAGATCGAGAAATTCAGGCGTTTCGAGGATTGTACCATCTGATAATCGAATTATTCGCAACTGAGGTCTCAGTACGTGTGCGGGATTCGTCTGAATAACGATCCCGATTCGTCCGTCATTTAATCGTACGAAGGTTCCAGGCGAGAAAACGCCTGTCATAGCGACGAATCGGGTAAAGAGTCGTGGATCAAACCGTTTGCCGGCATAGCGTGATATCTCCAGAATGGCCTGATCGCTTCTGTGACTCGGGCGATCCGGACCGCCGGAAATGAGATCGACGAACGTATCTATGAGACCAACCAACTCGGCGACGGGGTGTATCTTCTTCTTGCCGACAACCTTTGGAAACCCACTCAAATCATGCCACATATGGTGTTCGAACGCCACAATCACCGACAGACGATCGACTTCTTTCCCGGACAATAGGATCTTTGCCCCCTCGATAGGATGCGTTTGAAACGCTTCATCTTCGTACGGGAGATCTTGAATATCCACCCCCATACTGAGTAAGCCTATATCATACAGAAACGCGGATGTACCGAGTGCTTCGACTTCACTTTGCGATAGACCAAGTTGTCGAGCAAATGCCACGGCAAGGGTACTCACTTTTACCAATCGCTTGAGCCAGCCGTCTTCATGGCTCTCAAGCAATGCAAGTGTAAGAAGGGGGGACTGACCTTCAACCAATGTCTGCGTGAGCTCATATACGTATGCCCGGGCAGGATCCACAGGAATCGGTTTTCGTTTATTCAGACTTCCAACCACATCTTCCAAACCGCTTTGTGCCTGTACAATGAGACTGTCCGGTAATGGTGCCGCTTTAATCTGTTCTGGCAGGAAAATATCTTCTGTTTTCCTCGTCAGTGGTGGTGTTGTCAGTCTCTCCATGACGATACGCCGTATACCTCTCGCATGGAGAGCGTGCTGAATCCCCCCTATCTCATGTATGGATTCGACATCCTTCTGGAGCAGATCGACGAGTTCACCAAGGTCGGATTGGTTGCATCCGGTCAGAAACGTAACGCGATCCACACCGTTGTCGCGCAGTACCTGTACAAGATATCCCGCGAAATGTGTTGTTTGATATACTGCCCGATCTCCGAAAATCACCTCGTTTTCGAGAATACCGAGGGTCAATCGATCCCGGGTTTCAAGCAGAATTTTCAATGCATTCGCCGCTTTCTCCAAACTCGACGTAATTGCGGAATGTCCCCTGGGGTAGAGTTGAGCGACTCGGAGAGCACCGTTCAACGATCTGAGCAGCTCCTCTATACTTCTAAGAACCGATTCATATGCGCTCAACATAGTTTATCGTTCTTCCCGTATTGCCTGCGTGCAGGCTTTTCGAACATTACCTATACTCCATCTGGCGCGATGCCTGACAAACGCTCTCGCCTCACTGTCTTCGAGATCGAGAAGTGCCCGAGCCGCTGGTACTAATAGTTCTTCATCACGCGTATACCGCAGCCAGCTTCCAACACCTTGTATGATATCCTTAAGATCATCTTTCAGATCAACCAAACGATTTTCACCGACCAAACGTATTGCTCGCCGGCGGGGTCCGAGAAAGGATATGTCATCGCGGCGGGTTCGCAAAAGCTCGGACAACTGCCCGGAAAAATGGTGAATACCGAATTCCTCGGCAAGTTCCAGAGCGATTGTTACAACACGTGCATTCGAATCGTTCAGTCCTATCGAAACAGCGTGAAGCTGCTCGGCGCCCCCCACACGCATCAAAGTCGTCAATGCGGTTGCACGTATCTCCGGTTCACTATGGCGTTGGAGCGGATTTATCTTCGAGATTATATCCGTACGACGGGAACTTCTCAGGAGTATCAAGGCTTCTTTTATCATCCTTACGTCCGGATGTTTGAGCCATTCAAGAATCTCATCAGTCGCCGAATCGTCATAGTACCGAATCTCATTACGCAGTTCTTCTAGAAGTTCCCACGAATTGGTCAGTGAGATCGCATTCATCACAACCCGAAAACCATTATCACCGAACAATCGCGCGATTTCTAGAGTAAGAGAGCGTTTTTCGGGATCTTCGCCGATAGCGAGGGATGACAACGAATCAACAAGCGCTATACCAAGAAGGGGGCTCAATGTCTCTGAGATATCCAGATCGAGACGTTCGAGTTCGGTGCATAATTCCTCAAGTATCTGTTTCAGGCTTTCAATTTGACCGCGTTCCATCAATCGCTTGAATTCAGCCTGATAACTACCAAGAATCAGATCAAGGTCCGTTTCTTCTTCGTGTACCCCCAGCATTCCACGCAGATCATCGAAAAATACAGCATCGATTCCTGATTCCGTCATACTTTCCTGAAAAACGTGTCTGAACTCCTCATCCCCTTCCAACGTCATTGATGAAGATGCGTTTAACAGCGACGAAAACAGCGGATCGAGGCTTTCATGTGTAATTGTATCCGGAATGACGCTTTCTTCCCACCATGAGATTATGCGTACCTGCTGTGAGGAAGGAATACCACGATTCCGCAGAGCTTTTGATATTGATTCGGTGAGTTCCTCTCGACGGGATTTTTTCGGAATGAGATCGTGAAGCACTCCCGATAATGAATCATTGAGTGTATCCTGCTCCATGAACGCATCAGTAATTGCCTCAGCGAGTGAAACATTATCCATACTATCGGCGATAGTGACTTCGGCTTCCGTGTCTTTGATTTTCTTCTGGAGGAGTTCCGGCCGTTGTCGTAATAGCAAATCGGAATCGAGAGAAAGGGTCGCTCGCACAAGCATGGAACGCACCGAATCCCACCGCTCCGGATAGAGTACCTTGAGTCGTTCAGACAGCCTGTCGAGAGCTCCGACGGTTCCCTCAACGAGTGGTCCGGAAGAACCATCGGGATGAGAACCCTTCAGGCTTAATTCGATCAACCGTGACATCGCCGACTTATCGTTTGAAAGCCTTCCAAGCGCTTCGACTTCTTCCGTACTCATCTCACGCTGAAGTCGTCTCGGATCCCATAGTGTGAGCAGCCGCGCGAAGTGTTCTTCATCACGGTCACCCGAATGAGCCGCATGACCTATGCCTTCGCTGAATAGCTTGCCATAATCCAGTGCGGCCAGAGAAACGGTTCGTAATCCGAACTGCTGCGCAAGATCATCTAAATTCGGTTTACTACGAAGTTTCCTGGAATCGATACTGAGAAATCTCAATAATCGTATCAATTCATCCACCGAAATATCTTTGGGGAGGATTATCGATGCGAGCCCTAATCTAAGAAATCTATCTGCCAAACCCCATGGTATATCGAATTTTTCTTCGGGCGGCACCTCGTCGAGGAAACATTCCTGTTTGTATATAGTAAGCTTTATCGCGGATCTATCCTCTGCAAATCCATTGATTGTATCACGCAGATTATCAACAGATTCCTTCAGTTTCGGATGATTATCCGGATAGAGCGTCGCAAATCGACGAGATGTTTCAAAAGCATTCAACAGAACCTCGAGACGTTCTTTGATGCTGACGGGACTACTCATCGATTCCACCTTGCATATTCGTCTGATCCCTGGACCTGAACCGTGGATTTCATTAGATATCTTGCATACCTCTGTTCTACTTGTCAACGAGGTTACCTATGAGATTTCACTTCCGGAAAAATGAATACCGGGCTTTTCATCTTGCAAAGTCATACGAAAACCCCGGCTCGCGCAACCTGCTCTATCATCTGAAAATCCGAAGTGGCTATACACTTGTACGTACACGAGTTCGTGATACGGACCATCCCCGCATTGAGCGGTTAGTATCGTGTGCAAGGCACAGAAGAGGCTTGCGATGTATGAAGTTGGATTTTTCTCTTTCGCTATTCACGATTTCCGAAATTCATCACTCGGCATTTCTTGCCTCATCCCTTGCCTCTGCCTTCCTGCAAAATCAGCAATCATCAGTCATCAATTACGTCTTGTCTCCTCGAAACCGCACTTGTAACGGACGAAACCGGGGCGAAGCCGGTGTAGATGAGAATTGCTCAATTCAGGCATGGCATGACTTACATGCACCACATCAGGATAATACAGGCTGAATGTATTTCGTGATTCTTGACAATACGGTACATCATGATTTCCTCTGTGGCTATTCAGGTGACTTAAATCAAACATTAAACATGGTAAAACGAATGGTACCTTCCATGGACAATAAGAAATTCGGAATCTCCATCTCTGAAGGTATTGCGCTCGGACCGGCACACATTATGGCGGAAGATCTGTCATGTGTGGTAAAGACCACTATCGCAATTGATAATATTGAACATGAATTAGCCAGATATCATGAAGCCCATCGTTGGGTATCCGATTATTACCGGGCGGCTATCGACGAGGCTGAGCGGGAACTCAGTGATAATGAAGTGGCAATTCTGAAAAGTCATCAGATGCTTCTGAACGATCCCTATTTCGCCGATGAAATCCCGCAGTTGATTAGCGAGAACCACTTGAATGCGGAATGGTTGGTCTTAGAGGGCGTACGTCGAATGACCGATACACTCGGTCAAAGTACAGATCCCTATCTCCGTGAACGCGTTGCGGATGTGCAAGATATCGGGAAACAACTCGTCCATTATCTTCTCGATCTCGATCTTGAGGAGCAGATACCAAGCGATCGAGGCGTAATAGTTATATCCCGTGAAGTTGTACCTTCCGATATAGTTCGATTGAAAAAGAGTGGTATTAAAGCTCTGGTCACTGATCGCGGCACACAGACGTCTCATGCGGCTATCATGGCACGATCTCTGGGAATACCGGTAGTTATGGGCACACGTGGTTTATCGCGGATAGTTAAAAACGGTGACATTATCTTCGTAAATGGATATGACGGTCTCGTCCACATCAATCCTGATGAATCGACGCTCTACGGCTACCGCAATCTTATGGAGGATGAAGAGAATAGAAAGTCACGAAAGCAGGCTCTCGCCTCCGAACCAGCAATCACTCTGGACGGGCGAAGAATTCGACTCGTTGCGAATCTGGTCGATTCCAGCGAGACGAATGCAGCACACAACGCCGGCGCTGAAGGCGTAGGTCTTTTCAGAAGCGAAATAAGTTTCCTGGCTTCGGGTCGTCTGCTCTCCGAAGATGAACAGTATGAAATCTATCGGTCGGTGGTTCTCGGGATGAACGGTGCGCCCGTAGTCATTCGGACATTGGATCTGGGAGGTGATAAACTCATACCGTTCATGGATCACGACCACGAACCTGAATCCAATCCATTTTTAGGATGGAGGTCAGTTCGCATTTCCCTCTATCACAAGGATGTGTTTAAAGTTCAACTCAGGGCGATTATACGGGCATCCATGCATGGACCGGTAAAAGTCATGTTTCCAATGATTTCGACAGTGGATGAGCTACGTGATGCCAATTCGATACTCGACGAAGTTATGAATGAGCTATACCCGGAACCTCAGAAACACCACGGCGGGCTGGAACGAGGAATAATGATAGAAGTTCCCGCGGCGGCAGTACTGATAGACGCGTTGCTTCCTCATGTTGATTTTATCAGTATCGGAACGAATGATCTTATACAATACACACTGGCTGTCGATCGGAATAATCCACGAGTTTCTTCATATTATAGACCTGCTGATCCTGCGGTAATCCGTTTGATACGAAGAACTACTCGATGGGCTGCTCGACTCGGTAAACCGGTCTCGGTCTGCGGTGAAGTGGCCGGTCAAACCCGATTCACTCCATTACTTGTTGGTCTTGGAATCTCAGAACTGAGTATGGCGCCCGGACTGATACCGGAGGTCAAACATATCATAAAACACATGCGATATGAGGATACAGTCAAGATGGCGCGGCATGCGCTCCGATGTGCTGAAGCGATGCAGGTTGATGAAATGCTTGAAGATTTCATCTCCGATATACCGGCTATTTAGGCATTACCGACGATATTCGTATTTCTGTCTCGATTTCCGTTTCTCTCGGTGATCAGGTAAATGATTTTCTCGTCGGAACACGATCACGTCAAAGACATCCCTTACGGGAGATCTGAATCATGACCTCAGATATTCTTATTGTGCCCGCTATTCCACTCGGCGTTGCCATACTGATCATTTTAGGGAATGTGCGGATTGATATCGCCGCACTGATAGCGATGATTACACTGACACGGACCGGTGTAATCACAGCCGAGGAGGTATTCTCAGGATTATCGAGCAGTGCGCGGTTATCGCAGTTATGGTACCGGGACATAGGATGGAGACCTCGGACCCGGTCAAACGACTCAGCGTTCAAATCGTGAAAAGCGCGGGAGATATTCCGAAACAGTTGATCGGCCTCTTCTCATCTACCGTCGGTATTCTGTCCGGATTTATGCAAAATATCGGAGCAGCCGCTCTATTTCGGCGGACAATGGGTAGAACAGCACGAGCCACGGGTGTTTCCCTCTCTCGAATGCTCATTCCCGTGGGATTCGCGACAATCATGGGCGGAACGGTTACCATGGTTGGCTCCAGGCTCTTGATCATCCTGAATGATCTAATTACACAGAGAGGATTCGACTCGTATTCGCTCTTCAGCGTAACACCCATAGAACTCTCATCGCTCATAAAGGGTATGATGAATGGTCCGTTCTATTCGTGTGATACCTCGTTTGATGACCAGGTTTCATCACCGGTGCAGCGATTTACTTGAGTGGAAAGGAATACTGTATGCGATCATGCTCATTCGGCATATACGTGATACTGTTACTTGGTTTTTTACTCAATCCCGTTCACGCCATCGTGGTGTTTTGGTATCCCCCCACGCCGGCACCGGGAGATACGGTAACGATATACTATAACCTTGAGGAAGGTACCTTGCCGGACGAAACCAATCCGGTCTATATACATCTCGGCGTTGATGGCTGGCAGAATACCGATGATTATGAGATGTCACCCAGTTCGCAAGGTGCGATGTTCTGGGAATACCGATATCTGATCCCGTCAGGGATTGAGGTGATCGATTTCGTCTTCACGGATCTCATGGGAAACTGGGATAATAACGGCGGAGTCGGAATCGATTGGCACATCAATCTTAACTATACATGGACTCCGTACAGTCCGACGCCGAATGACAGTCTGACCATAGAGATCCACAACTCTTCCCAGTCCGGTTCAATCGTCTGGTTCGTCGAAAGTAACGATACTCCCCTCGTTCCCATCCCGCAGTATCGGCCTCCGGGTTCATACTTCACAGAGGACGGTGAGGCTATTGAAACGCCGTTACTCGGACCGGATGGAGAAGGCGTCTATCATGTATCCTTCGGACCATTCAGCAGCGGATCCCAAGTGGTTGATTTCCTGAAATTCCAGATTCACTGGCAGGATGACACGTGGGAGTCAACTTTGTACGAAATTCCTATTGATCATGAACCGGGACCTGATGATCCCGTCATTCTGATTGAATTCCCGGCGGAGGGCGCTACCGTTGACGCCGCGACGCTCATTTCGGTTTCCGCTGAAAACGTCGCTTCCGTTGAATTCTGGGGCGGGACTGATTCCCTGGGTACAGTTGATACGGAACCGTACCAGATGCAATGGATACCATCTGAACACAACTTTGGAGATATTACAATTGTGGCCAAAGGAGTGAGTACATCAGGACGAGTGGGATTCGCCCGGAGGCATGTATTCGTTATTCCGACGATTCAAACCGTTCCGGCACCACATCATATCGATGATGGCGTAACAATGGAAAACGGCACTATATATTTTGCGCTCTATGCACCGGCCAAGGAATTCGTCGCACTTCAGGGCAGCTTCAATCGAGAACTCCCCAACGGCGAACTCATGTGGTTGAGTGGCGATTCTCTCTGGTGGAAATCGAAACGGCTTTCTCCAGGGGATTACTGGTACCGATATAATATCGAAGGTATAAAAACAATCGCTGATCCATGGAGTACGGACGTTACGTGGAAACAACCGGGTTCATCCGCTGAATCGGGTGACTACGCGCACGCCAAAAGTCAGTTTGCCGTGGGAGCCATGCCATTCCAGTGGACGGACGATGACTTCGAGAGACCCGCGGTTGATAACCTGATCATCTACGAACTGCACATCAGTGATTTCGCGTCTCGTGACGACGGAAGTATAGGAACGTATCAGGATGTGCACGACCGAATAAATGAAGGTTACTTCGATTCCCTCGGGATCAATGCGGTGGAACTGATGCCCGTGAACGAATTCGAGGGGGAAAACAGCTGGGGTTACAACCCGTCTTATTATCTAGCTCCGGAAACATCCTATGGTACACCGGATGAGTTGCGAGCCTTGATAAACTCGTTTCATGAACATGGCATAGCCGTCCTCATGGACGTTGTGTTCAACCACATGTGGGGAAGCGCGCCATTATTCCAGCTTTACCAGCCGCTCGATGAGTGGGATTACCGAGAACACGATTATGCAAATTGCCCATATTTCCATAATCAGCAGTCTCAATGGGGATATAAACTCCAGCACTGGCAGGAAGTGGGAGGCAGGCGCTATAGAACCGGGAAATACGTGACGGATGCTCTGAAAACCTGGGCTATAGAGTATCATTTTGATGGATTCAGGTACGACGCTGCGTGGGGCGTCGGCTGGGACGGTTACAGCAACAACGGTATGTCATTCTATACCTGGTATATGAATGAAATCGACTCGACGCTCATACAGATAATCGAAGAAGACAATGCCTATCGTGTTAATACGACTGAAACGGATGCGGGTTGGAATTTCAGCTATTTTCATGCATTAAAAGCAAATCTCCAGGAGACAAATGATTCGGGCCACTCATGGGGTAATATGAACGATCTCGCGAACGAGCTTTCGTATGCCGACCAGGATTTCGAGGACCCGTACGGTCCGGTTAACTACACCGAAAGTCACGACGAGACCAGGATCATATACGAATCCACGGTATACCAGGGCATGTCCGAGCAAACCGCGTTCAAGAAATCGCTCCTCGGAGCATCAATACTCTTAACAGGCACAGGGACGCCCATGTTATACAGTGGCCAGGAGTTCGGCCAGAACGGAACAAGTCGCGATGAAAACGGCAACGTGATCCCCCAGCCACTTCAGTGGGGCAATCTCGAAACTATCCCCGGTATTCAGCTGTACCAGCACTATCGACGACTCGTGTGGCTTAGGCGGAATGTTGACATTCTGCATAGTAATCATTTTCAGGTTAAAGATGCGTACAACCAATTGAAATCAATCGTCTATTGGCGAGGCGATGAGACCACGGACCAACAGGTCGTCGTCGCCGCGAACTTCGACAACGAGGATCATTTCGTCGTTATCGAGTTCCCCGGCGATGGTACATGGTACGAGTTTTCATTAGATGACACCGTGGAAGTTCCCTATGCCGTGCTTCCGAACTATGTTCTTCCGGCTTCTACGGCGAGAATTTTCGTAAATGAACGCTCCTGGCCCACTCCTGTACATGACGCTCCGAAAGCCGCTCAGCCGAATCGAATTGTCATCGATACACTCTACCCCAATCCCGTGCGTGACAGGTTCACCATACAGTTCTCAGTACCGGAATCCCACTCGGGTGACATACGGTTCGAAATTTTTGATCTTGCCGGTCATCTGGTTCGAACGATGAAGATTGAAGCCAATTCGAGGGGGGATAACGTCAATGTGTTTCCCCTGTCTGATCCTCATTCGGATAGGATGGGAAACGGCGTATATCTGTATCGCCTGCGGTCCGAATTGTACGAAACACCCGTGAAGCGATTCGTCATCATTCGATAGATCGCCCATGAGTGGAAAAACGCCGGATGATATATCCATTACCATCCGTATAGTTGAATAGAAAACGGCACAGCGGAATTCGCGGTGCCGTTTTAATAATCTGTTTGCTGGCTAAGAAATTTCTTTTACTATTGTACCGGCGAAACCGTCTCCTATCCGTTTTCCCTGAGGATCGGTAAAAACCTTTACAATTTCTATTATTCCGAGTACAAATGAAGCGAGACCGAGAATTATCGCAGCAATCCAGCCGAGGATCGGGACGATCATAAAAACGGAGATAACCGGTCCCAGGGCGAACATCCAGTTCCGTTTCGCGGAAATCGCGTAATCAATTTTGGTGGCAGGATCGGCCTCAACCTCCACTTTCAGATTCATGACTTTCTTGCCAACGCTTTTAAAGTCAAGCGCTTCAACCGGGAGTGCGTCCCTGAGTAACATATATGCAGCCCCGACAATACCCCCGACTACCGGAATAAAACTCGGTATATAGGCTATAACTGCATCTATAACGAATGCGATGGCGCGCTTTACCGGATCAACGCGTGTTACCGAAATCTCTTCTGCCATAATAAAACCTCCATGGTGCGGTGCGGAATAAACCCACAGGTTAACAAATCGTTTTGAAACATATGTCCACGTTGAAGAGTTCAACCAATATGGTTAACGCACTAATATGGTATTCCACCGGACGAATCATGTCAAGACGCGACAATCGGACCGTTACATGGTTGTAGTGGTTATGGAGTTGACCCGATGGGTCCGGAGCACTAGACTTGTCCGGCTTATAAGCATATAGAGTCGTTCACAGTAATGGAGGAGCGTTAATGTTGGACCGCGTGGTGAGTAGAAACAAGGACGTCGCGTGGAGAATCATAGAGAATGAAGCCATTCTCATATCAGCCGAAGACAGCATGCTTCATTCCCTCGATGAAGTGGGTACGAGAATATGGGAACTCTCCGATGGCTCAAATACCGTTGAGCAGATCATCGATACGATCTTCGATGAATATGAAGTTGATCGAGAAACCGCCGAAAAGGATGTCATAGAATTCGTAACGAATTTAGCGTCGGAAAAACTCGGCTTACTCATAGTTTCCGAGTCGGATTAAGAGGACTGTACCCGGTTTCATGGATTCCACCAAGCAGCCGCTTTTATATCATGCGGAAGCGACCGCAGTAAAGAAGCGAATTCCCTACAATGTGATCTTCGAAGTCACCAGGCGCTGCAATCTCGACTGCACCATGTGCTATGTTGTCAGCCATGATAGTGCACACCCGGACGAACTCTCCACCGATGAGGTGAAAGATGTTCTCGACCAGCTTGCTGCAGCCGGAACTCTAAAACTGACCTTTTCCGGAGGCGAACCGTTCATGCGACCGGATTTTCTGGATCTGGTCGAATATGCGAGAACATTGGCATTTAGCATCGATATCCTGACAAATGGGACATTGATCGGGCCGCAGACGGTTCAACGTTTGAAAGAGTTGGCAGTCTGGCAGGTAAGTATCAGCCTCCTGGGGGCGCGATCTGAAACCCATGATGGAATCACGGGCAAATCCGGTTCGTTTTCGCGAGCAGTACAAGCGCTTCGACTCCTGAAAGAAGCAGGAATCAAACCTCGCATTAAGACGTTGGTCATGAAACGGAATTTCGATGAATATCCGGATATCATCGCTATGGCCAAACAGATGGGTATTCCGTATTCCCTGGATCCTACAGTAAGTTCACGGAATGACGGTAACCTAGACACCCTGGATCTCAACCTGTCGGAAAACCAGTTCAAGGCTCTTATCAACAATCCCTCCCTGGGACCACGAAGCCTCTCATTCAACGGAGAAGATCTCCAATCGAGCAGGAAAGAGCGGCTTGAGGGGTATCTCTGCAAGGCGGGCATAAGTTTCTGTGATATCTCGTGGAACGGCGATGTACTTCCGTGTATGCAATATCAGCAATCAGCCGGGAATGTACGTAAACAACGATTTATCGATATATGGCGGGAATCACCTCTTTTTATCATGCTTCGAAATGCGCGACGCCACGATCTTCCGGAGTGCAAGGACTGTGAGCTGCTACCACTTTGTTTCCGTTGTCCGGCAACGGCTTTCCTGGAAACAGGTGATCCCCTCGCGAAATACGAAACCGCGTGTATACAGGCCAGACTCATGGATGAAGTGAGAGTCTCACGCGCTGATCCGTCAAATGAGAACTCAGAAATCCAATCGAACCCATAGAGGAGCATCCTGATGATCAGCATCGATGATTTCCGGAAAATTAATCTCATTGTCGCCGAAATCCGGGGTGCAGAGCGGGTACCCAAGACCGACAAACTCGTTCGTTTGACTGTGGATACCGGTAGTGATGAACGCACCATTGTGGCCGGTATCGCTGAACATTATGATGCGGAAAGTCTTGTAGGGAGACAGATTGTGCTGGTGGAGAATCTTCAGCCGGTCAAATTGCGCGGTATTGAATCACGAGGAATGCTACTTGCGGCACGTGATGCGGAATCCGAATCGGTTGTTTTACTGAGCCCTGATAAACGTATACCCCCCGGTTCTCCGGTTTCCTGATCGGATCTGTTTATTTATCACTTGTAATTCGTTTCACTGTCGTCGGTTCTACCACACTCCCTGTAATCCCTCAATAATCTCCGTATCTCGGGTATTTGAAGAACGCTGCTACGCAGAGGACCGCTTTTTAGCCGTGCCAGCCGCCCATTCAACAATTCAATGGCTTTTTTGATGGTCGCGCAAAACTCCTCCGCATCTCCCCCGGCCCGCAACGAATGCGCACAATAGAGATATCGTTTTATAAGAGGATGAAGATCTATGTGCTCAGTAATTTCCAGTGAATTACGGAAATGATGGACGGCATTCCTGTGATCTTCGAGTCGGGCATCAGGAGATAGATGAATAAGTAGCCCACGGATATATGAAATATCTCCGGAAATCTCAGGCTCATGATCCTCGGTCTCGCGTAGACCTATGGTCTGGAATGTTTCACATGCTTTCCTGTAGTTACCGGCCTTGAGTTGAACCTCCACTAACCTGAGTCTGCTTCTCATGGCAAACTGCCTTGATCCAAGTGAATCAAAACTTACGGCGGCATCTGAATAACACCGTTCCGCGGCGGTGTAATTGCTCTCGAGATCATGCAGATTTCCAAGCCCGAACTCCGCATACGCCAGACCCAGCTGGTTTTCAATTCTTCGGCTTGTTTCCTGATACCGGTAGTAGTAATCCTTGGCCAGGGAAATCTGATTGAGAGACGCATAGGTCTCCGCTTTGTTATAATGAACTATTGCCAGACCGAGTGCATCACCGTTACGCTCATCGATCCGTTCTGCTCTATGCAGAACATCCAGCGTCTTTTCATAATCACCCATCACTGAATAGACGCCTGACATATTGTTGATCACCGATGATTCTCCCACGCTATCCCGGAGTGTCTGATACAGAGACCGCGCTTTTTCATAATAACTGATCGCTGATGGTCCCGGATTGAGCTCGAATATGACATCTCCCATTCTTTTATAGTATGCCGCCCAAACCCGTTCTTTTCGTCCGTTATCGGACTCTGCTTCATCCAATATCTCTCGAACATGTTCCAGACGTTTAAACCCGCCCCGGAAATCGCCTTCAAGCGTATCCAGGTAGACAAGGGATACTATAATTTCGGCATGCGTGATTGTGTCCCTACTGTCCTCTATTGCTTGAGAGTAGAAGGTCCTGGCTTCCTCATACCGGCTCAGTTTTTGATAATTATCCCCAATAAGAGCAAGAACGGAAACCTTCTCATCTATTGTTGCGGCGGTTTCCAATGCCTGATTTAACAGCAGTTCAGCCGTAGCTCCTTCACCGGTGAGACTGTAAAGCTTCCCTAAAAGTCTTCGGGAGTAAAAAACATCCTCTGATTTTTCGGAACCATCGCCAGTCGACTTCACATACGCCTTCAGCCACCGAATGGTTTCATGGGTAGCACCGCGCCGTTCAGAGTATCGGGCCGCCTTGAGGGCAAATTCACTCCCTTTATCCATACACGTGCTTTGACCGTAATGAAATGCTGCTGTCGGAATGTAGGAGGTATCCGCTATGCACCTTTTTTCGTAATATTCCCCCATCCGCCCGTGGTAGAGAGATCTCAGGGTATCCGTCAATTCGTGACGGAGGTATTCTTTCATAAGAAGATGATTAAACATGTATACAATGGAACCGTCTTCCAGGTTCTCTTCTCGAACGAATCCCGATTCCACGGGACCATGCAGTGATTCAGCTATCTCAAGTTCGGGCAATTCAGCTATGAACGAAAGCAGATCAACGGTGAATGTATCGGACGCGAGCGAAGCGATTCTTAAAAGCTTTCTTGAGACGGGATGTATGACATCCAAACGTCGTGATATAAGTTGGGATAGACTCGCAGGAAGTGACAATTCCGGATTAAGATTATACCTCCAGCCCCCATAATCCGCGGGGATAATGCGCTCTTCCTGAATCAGCGTTCGAATCAGTTCTTTCAGAAAGAGCGGATTACCGCCGCTTTGTCTGTACAATGATCGAATCACATTTTCAGGAACATGTGGATCTTTGAGACCGAGCATAAGGAGACTCCGTGTTTCCGACTCGACGAGATTCTCCAGGCGAATAGTCTCAAAAGGTATCGACCTTCGAAGGGTTTCGAGCCGATCTATCACTTCTTCGCTCTTCTGGCTTTGATCGCGTACCGTTATGATAAAACAAATCGAAGCACTCTCAAAAGATCGCATAAGAAAAGCTAGTAGTTCAAGGTCAGGATCCGATATCCATTGCAAATCCTCAATAATGAAAAGAATCGGTTTGATAATGGCCAATGCATTTAGAATGGCGGCCAAGTCTTCGAATATCTGAAACTTTACATTATCACGCCTAAGAAGCGGTCGCTCAATGACGGGCAGGTCAAGGTTAGGAAACATCTCGCTTGTTGCAGTATTCACCGATTCTACATGTGCTCTGAGTTCGATTCGATCTTCGTCGGTTAATTCCGAATAAAACTGACTTACTGGATTCAATATCATTCGGAAGGGAATATCATCCCCGAATTCATGACAGCCGGATTCTAAGATTCGACATCCGCGAAATCGGGCATAATGAACCAGTTCCTGTACAAGGCTCGATTTTCCGACACCGTCCTCCCCGCGAATAAGTGCGACTCTACATTCACCATCCAGCGCTTCATCAAGACTCTTCCGGAGGAGCCGGACCTCGGTTTTTCTACCTACGAAATGGTGGAAACGAACATTATTCCGATCCCGCCCACTGGTGATATCCGAGTAGAAGAAAACCGTATCTTTCCCGCTGTCTTTCGCATGATACAATGCATGATCGGCACGCTCAATAACCATATCAAGAAGCGATTCACCGGGTCGACTTTCCGCGACACCAATACAAACACTCAACTGTACCGGCACGGAAAAAATCGTTGACCGCACCATGGTCCGGATACGCTCTGCATAGTTTAACGCATACTCCTGCTGAGTTCCTGGAAATACAGCAAGAAACTCGTCACCACCATAGCGTATAATAATATCATCCGATTTAGAATATTCTCTCAGCATTGAACCGATTGCGGCCAGTATCTGATCTCCGATGAGATGTCCATAGATATCATTGACGAGTTTGAAATCGTCCACATCTATCATCATGATCGTCCATGTTTCAGGATTATCCTGTAAAGCAAAACGTTCACGAACGGTATCGAGTATACTGCGATTCGGCAAACCGGTTAAGTCGTCTGTTTGAGAGGTCATTCATCCATCCGTTATATCTCGTATCCAGCGGGAATACTGCTTCGAGATGCAAAGAATCGAGTTTTTCTGACATAGACGCATAGAAGATACACTACTATTAAGCGTATGAAAAAGACATTCACCGAATCAAACCGCGCCAGTGCGCGAATCCAGACACCGTAAGTACCGAGAATCTTTCGAATCAAACCATTGCTCGATAATCAATGGTACCGAACGTTTGATGCCCTCCCGGCATTTCCATACCTCCACAACAAAACTTGGTTGATAACAGCCGAATCAGATCAGCGGCATGACACCGGATATCTCTGATTGATTACTGCAGATTCCGCGGTCGATACCGTAATGCGGAGGTACGAATAGACTGTTCCCGGTTTGCGATGATTTCATGGATACGATCGATTTCTTCCGAATGAATATTCGTACCTTCTCGACGATCATCCTGGATATTGTACAGACAATACGACGGAGAAGAATCGGCATCAATGCCCGTGCCGGAAAGTCGGATCAGCTTGAATGGCCACGCAAAAACGGCATAAGTATCAATATCTCCGGTTTCACAGTATACCTGACCGTACTCGGATCGTGAATGGCCGAGAAGTCGTACGATGTTCTCATCTTCGGATGAATGTATACCCATAGTTCCGATTTTTCTTACCACGGTAAACAGGTCCGTGAGACTCACAGGCAATGAAATCGTGGTAGATGGAGGAATCATTCGTGGAACCGTTAGAATCAATGGTACCCGAATCCTATCCTGTCCGAGAATAGAACATCCGATAGGTTCGGCGAATTGCATACTCTGGTCAGATGCAATAATAACCGAAAGAGAGTCAACATTTCCCATTGCTTCAAACGCGTCGAGTATTCTGAGAATCTCAGTATCAATTGCATTGGCGGATGCGACGTATCGAGTCATACGATCATTCACCGAAGCATCATCCGACGTGAGATATCCGCTATATAATTTTATCAGATTCTCCGGTTGTGTGAGATCATTGGAAATATCTCCGAATTGAAACCAAATGAAATATGGTTTTTCGGAATTCGCGGCGGAAAACATCGATTCAATCGCCTTTTGGGAGACTTCCTTCGCGCGAAGCGGCACATCATCCTTGGATGAAAAAGCGTGGAATCCATTATCCAGGGTGATTCGTGAAGAAGAAAGGGTGGGATTCGAAACGGAAGCGATACAATAATATCCCTGGGATTTCAATTCACTTGCCAGTGTCGGCGCAGCAGCAGAAAGTGTGACGTCGTTATTGTAGACACTGTGGATATGTGGATAGTGACCGCTGAATATGCTCGCATAGAACGGTTGTGTTCCCATGGCAGGAGCTATGGCGCATGTACACCATAGACCTTGTTCCCTGATCCGTTTGATGGTCGGAATAGGGAAATCGTCTTTATCAATATCATCGGCTCTCAATCCGTCGATCGTAATGAGAAGAATGGAACGGCCGATGGCTGTGTTCACGGGACGCTTGAACTCCAATGCGCTGATCCCGATACCATCTGCCCCCTCGACATCCGAGATAAATGATACCGACTGGATTCGACGGGGAACGCGTATAGAGAAATCGATGGATCTCTGGGAAGCGGGTATCTCACCGGAAAAAAGCTCAATGGAGGTGCCGGCAGCCGTCAGACCCACGACGTGAATCGGGGCCGGGTTCGTTTTTCCTACTCCGATATGATGAGCGACTCCTTGTATCTCCGATCCGACGTCAAGAAATACGGGTATATAAATCGCGTTAAAGGCGTCGACATGGATCATTGAGAGTTGATCAGTTCGTTCGCGAAGCGTTCGAATCTGACGTCGATCTTCACCGCTTAACTGTTTCTCAGGTGGTCTGTTCCAATGGATCTCCCGAACGCAAAAACGGAGCGGTCTATGATCTTGTTCGAGAACCGCCTTTCTGGATGGTATGATACTGAGTTGATTATACCCTATATGAACATTCTCCTCGGGTACGTTTATCTTTTGCTCCGTGAAACGATGACTCGCTATAATTGAACGTTCGATTTCCTGACCATTGAAACGAGCGATAAACCCCTGGTATTGCCCGGACTCCAGCGGTGGCGGAGCCCATCTGATACTGATGGTGAGATCTCGTGGAATCGTTACGGGAATGATTATATCGACTGTATCGCCAATAGCCCATCTGAAAAAACGCCCGGCTTCATCCTGCTCAACGATATCCCAACCGGATCCAATAAATTGTTCATGCCCCGGTTCACCCATTCTGAAACCTTCCATTTCAGTAATGGACTCAATCAGATCCGGCCAATCAGACATTTCGATTAGAACCGTAGGTTCCGGTGAACGATTGCAGGACAGGAGACTGAGGAAGAAGGGAATCAGCAGCATCTGAGTTATATTCCGTCTATCACAATTCCTCATTGGTTCCAACCTCCGAATAGAATCCATCCACTCACATTCTTGTTGTTTCTGACATACTCAATGACAGCCTGAATGTCGCACGAACATTCCCGCATTTCGGTGTAATATGCGCGATCGATATGTGTATGGTAAAGCAGCCATGAAATTCGGTGCCCTGAGCTCTCTCATGCTAATCAACAGGTGATAAGCCATGTGCCACAAATGCATCCCGAGCAGTGCCGAATTCCACGGAACTAATACGACGGTTGAGCGCCGGTATGGAGACAGCCTTAAAACTGGGTCTATACTGATCCATGAGGTTTACCATACCGTCCCCGGTGAGAAGAGTAGGCAGTATACGGGCCCAAACATCGCTTCCCGAAAACCCGTTCGGAAGAACAAGATGCCGCACTAAAACGCCTTCCGAGGCGATTCCATCCACGTTCAAGGTTAACTCGCCTACCTGCGAATCCATCATTCTGATCGCCCGGCATGCCACCTGGAAGTAGTCAGCTGCCTGAGCCAGACTCTGCGCAGCATCATTCGATGCAAACTTCACATCAGGAAGGTATATATCAACAATTCCATCCAGAAGTTCCAGCACGTTCGGGGATTCATAACCACCACAATTATACACAACTGGGAGACGCAAGCCCTGAGCGATAGCCGTATCAAGTGCATCCACCAAAAACGGGACGACGTGAGTAGGAGTAACCAAGTTGATATTTTCGCATCCACGATGCTGGAGTTCCATCATGATACGTGCCAGTTCATTTACACGAACTGTGATACCCTCACATCCATGGCTGATAGTATAGTTTTGGCAAAATATACAATTGAGGTTACATCCCGAGAAAAATATTGTGCCACTTCCCCCGTTTCCCACCAGGCACGATTCCTCGCCGAAATGGGGCCCATAACTGGCCACTTTCAGCCGCGACACACCACAAAATCCTTTCTCACCACTCAGTCTGTCGATTCCACACTCCCTGGGACACAGTGTACAGGGGGAGATCAATGTATAGAGTTCTCGAATTCGGCGACTGAGTTCGCCGGTTTTCGCAAGTTTCAGGGCGTGCATCATTGCCTGACGTACATATCGGCGAATCGGATATCCTGAAGTATTGCAGCCTCTGCAATACCGAATCGCACAGCCCTCTTGAGTCGTTGTATCGTGACCGCAGGATCGTGGAGGTGTCTGGCAATCCAGGCACCAGTCAACCAGACTTCTGGTCTCTTTGCATTATGGGATACGATCCCCCACCAGAGCTTCTCACACTGTGCGGGACGAAAAGGCGCTGCATACATAATCCAGACCAGTTGATCCAAAACCGTATCCGATGTAACAACAAGAGACGAATCAAACGGTGATATCTCGCTCTCTTGATCGACGTCCTGTATCACCAGATTCCGGAGATGCCTGAGGTAAATGCTTTTCCTGTGCCGCATGAGACCTTCAGTCGTGATTTCATAGGTATTGAGAAGTTCACGCTGTCTAATACTGGCCTCGGCCAGCAATATATACGCCTCCTCGGATTGCTCGCGTTGTAATAACTCCCGGCTTATACCCGCCGCTCGTTCCGGCTCACCAAGATATAATCGCGTCAACGCTTCAATGATCATACATGTCGAAGTCGAGCCATCAAAGCGACGAACAATTTCGCACCAGTTCAATGCGCCTGTAGTATTTCCCCGCACAAGATCCCGAAGAGCGAGTAGACTCCCTATACCAATCTTGGATTGAGTGCGGAGACCGTGTAAAATAATACTTGTGGATGCGGCGGAATACCCGGATCGGATCGCCGCCTCCAGACTGGCCTTTCGAAGGGCAAAGGACATTTCAGAAGGAAACGTTCCTCCGAATATGTCACGTATTACATCATCTGATGTTCCTTCACGGGAACGGATACGGTAGTCAATCGCCAGTGCCGCCGAATGAGGAATATTCTGTTGTATGGCACGCTTCAATGAATGCTTTGCCTGTTGAGGTGAATCCTTCAGTAAGGATAACGTTAAAAAATAATGACCCCACGGCCATGATTCGTCACCGGTTACCGCAGCCCGAATATGTGATGTGTCATCATTCGCTAATCCTTTCAGAAGGTTCTTAAATACCGGCACCTCCGTGCTCCAGGTCACCTGTTCGATCTCTCTGTTCTTTCCGGGATTGAATAAAAAACAGCATCTTCGGATCAACTCGCCTGGATCAATGATTCCATCCGACGCACCTGATGCAATATACGTATCGATAGTATCCGCAGAAATTACCGCCGCTTTCAAGTACAATCTATTCCTATCCTCGGAAACGTTTACATGTAATTCCACAGCCTCAGAAACTGCATAAAAGTCTTCTTCTTCGGTGACGATAACCGGCGAACATACACAGGTTGAAAGAACAGTGCCGAGAAACCGCGCAAAGCCGCTCTGTAATTCGGATGGTGACGTAGTCACTACTATAGTCCTGCCCTCGAGTGAGTCGCGCTTTCGCGGCAATCCGAATAGCAGCACCGAAACCGTAGAAACCAATCCGATGAGGATGATAAACGCGGCGGGGATTGATCGTTTCCGCGGTTCGTGACCATGTATAACGGAGGACTCGTGAGTTGCACATGATCTGAGTAATCGTCCAAGTTCGCGGGCATCCGCGGGACGCTTGCGCACATCACGTTCGAGGCACCGATCAACAAGGGAATCAACTTTCCTGGGTATCTCCATTGTATATGTACGCATGGATACCGGGCGTTTCCGCAATCTCTGTACCAGGGAAGTAATGGGACTGTGGCTGGAAAAAGGAAAGACGCCTGTCAGTAGTTCATACAGGATGAGTCCAATGGCGTATACATCCGATCGCGGGTCAACGGGCAAACCCTCGGCTTGTTCCGGGGACATATACTGGGGAGTGCCGAGAAGCGAACCGGAAGTCGTGTCACCGGAAACATCCGGCGCATATGCCATACCAAAATCCGTCACCTTCATGCTGCCGGTTGAATCGAAAAGGATATTCTGAGGTTTTATATCCCGGTGTACAATACCAATGGCATGGGCTTCACCAACAGCCTGGCAGATCTGTTGGCCCATTGAAAGAGCCTCGGATATTGGAAAAGGCGCATGTTCAGCCATGAGTATGGCAAGGCTTGGTCCGGGGAGGTACTCCATTGTGATGAATAGTGTATCGTCGTCCAACCCCAGATCGAATATTCGAGCCACGGAACGTCCCTGTAATCTTCGCGCCAATACCACTTCATGTCGAAATCGTTTCAGGGTTTCCTTGTGTCGGGCGACTTCCGGCCGGAGACGTTTCAGAGCAACTTCGACGCCGAGTTCAAGGTCTTCAACCCTGTAGACATCCCCGACACCTCCGCGTCCAAGAAATTCAATAATACGATACCTGTCCGCGATTTTATCTCCGGGAACAAGTGTCTCACGACTCGGGATCGCCGACATCATTTCCTCGCGATTTCGTTATTCAGCATAGGCAATCTCATCCAGTATACACGACAACCCATGTATCACGATAGCCGCCAGACACGAATCCGCGTAATTGTATACTCCCCGTTCCACCGGTCTACATTCAACTCAACTCGTTCGTGTAGCTTCTTCCCCATGAGTGGACGAATACCGGGAGCGCGATAGGAAAAGATCAGACGAGCCGGATCACTGTCCCATGGTCCGAGGATCGTTAATTCCGAACTCTCCCCATCTACGTCGGTTACAGTCACGACAACCCCGGGATTGACTGAATCACTATCCACGGATTCAGGTTGTATAAGCTTTACTCTGGATATCTCTCTTTCCAGCTCCGATATCCTCGCCAGTATTCTTTCCTGCTGCTCTTTGGCGGCCTTGTATTCAAAATTCTCTCTCAGATCACCATGAGCCATTGCCTCACCAATAGCACGTTTGTTTTCCGGAAGCTCAACCTTCACAAGCTGCCGGAGCTCCTTTTCGCGATTCTGCAAACCTTCAGACGTCGTAAGAATATGATCTCCTTCCTCTTTGAGATCGGGAAATGCATCTACAATCGCATCGGACAATTCCTTCTTCTGGCTCACGGAAATATCCGTCTCGTCCAGCACTTCTTTCAGACGCGAAGCACCGTCTATATCGATTTCACGCAGTGTTTCGGCAAAAAGCGAGCTTCCCTCGATAAATGATGTGACCGGTGTCTTGAGTCCGGGCAATTCGCCCAGGAGCCCGAGTAATGTCACGAGACGATCGAGTTTTGAATACGGAAGAGGAAAGCCCTTTTCCGCCCGTTCAACAAGCCAGAAAAACGCGGAACCCTGATCGGGTAATTGCCGAAGTACAGTCCATATCAGGCGTTCTTTTTCTTCATTCGACATCCGATCTGTCACGAGTTGCCGATCCTTGGATGAATCAGCGGCGAGGAAAAGCTTCACATTTCTCGTACGTCTGTCTTCCCCATCCATGGCATCCCATTCCGCGAGTGCATACTTTTTTCTTTCCTGTGATTTCAACCCCATGACCAGTGAAACGGGATCATCTACTGACGTAATGATTGCTTGAATTTCTGAGTCGACATCCGTTTCTCCTGATACCGCAAGAGTGAGCAATGCTTCAAATCTGAGTAACGGGTCAACATGACGTCGTTTTAACCGCTTCCTCACTTGTGTAAAAACAAGTGTCTTCAATTCTTCACGGCTCCTCACCCGCGAAGCCACCCGGAGAAGATCCTGGAGATCCATGGCCATAATCTCCCGTCGTTTTTCGGCATCCTCTCCTACGGCTGCATCTTCCGCCCACCGATATTTGATTGGTCGCGAGAGCGAAGGACGAATTCGGGGTTCTGATTCAATCTGACTCCGTGCTTTCGACCACCAGGAAGTCCATCCGCCCGGTTGAATCACCGGTTCCACCAGCGCGCGAATCTGTTTCTGGTCCATTTCTCCACCACTGCTGCGGATCGCAAGCCCGAGCAGGGACACCGGTTCCATGGAGAGCAGGTCGTTTCGACGATCAACCATATATGCGTGAATATGATCCGCGGGCAGCCATTCCAGAGATTGTAATGCCATTGACCACGACATGACATGAAGCGGCTTCTTGATAAAATCCACTGAGATTTCTTCCGAGATGATATCGATATCAGTGATTTTCCCCGCCGACCAGCCGTAATGATATACGTATGTACCGGGAACAATCCTGAGCAGAGATCGAAATCCTTCCCACGCTTTTCGGGGATCTTTCTCGTCGCGCAGCCCTGCATATTCCATGAACCGGTTGAAATACGGCTTATCTCCATGTTGAATCGCAAGTACGGATTCAAGATGGTCTTTGAGTTCTTTATTTGCGGGAGCGAGATCCAATGCCATACGAAGTATCGGTTCCGCTTCTTTCGGTTTCTTGCGGTCCACAAGCTCTTCTATGAGTAGATTAAGAAGGAAAACCGCTCGTTTACGGTCTTTTCGGGCGATAAAGGTACCGGTCTCCATCAACTCATCATATGGCAACTCTTCCTGGGAAATCACTTCGAGCCATTCTTCTTCCAATGTTTCCCAATCGGCTCTATCCACAAGCTCTCTCATCGCATGCTCCCCTTGTATTCAGAATCCCGTATTCTTTGACGATTGAGCAGGGCTTCAACATTCGCTATATCCGCCTGAAGTTGTACGGAACATGGATTGTTTTTCAGTGCCGTGCGTAGCGCGTGCAGCGCCTCCTCAATTCTACCTCTTTTTAGAAAGAATCTACCAGTTTCAGCCCACACCGAAGCATCCTGCGGCCACAATTTCCGACCATGGGTGAGAAGTCGTGAAGCAGTCCCCGTGTATCCGAGTTCATCCGCCTGACGTCCCCCCACGGCAAACAGATCCGGTCTCAAGGAATTCCACACCAGTGCACCATCCATGGCGTCGCACCAGCGCGTTGGTTCTCCCGCCGCCGCGAAACAATCCAGTGATGCTATATGCGTCATACCCGGGCATATTCCGGCATGTGCCGCCCGCTCGAGAAGAAGACCCGCACGTTCGAATCCAATGACTGCACCAAGCCGTGGAATAATCCACGGATATTCACCTATGAGATCAATACCGCTTCGCACGATTTCGTTCTGAAATTCCGATGCGGGCAGCCATCCTCTAATGCGATTATTTTTAATACTGCCGGAAAAAGACTCCGAATCTTTTTCCATACAAACAGCTATTCGTTCCCTTTGTTTTGCCAGCCATCTCGCGTCTAATCGCAGACCGAAACCCACGACGAGAAGGGAAATAAGGAGAGCAGAAATGAGAACCCGCTCTCCCGATACTCCCGCCTTCACAACAATCGCGGCACCAATAATGCCGAACACGAAACCCGGAACTATCAGAATAGACAAACCGGAAATCAGAGGAAAGGATATGAAAGAAGCCGCGATACTGATCGCATAGAAAATTCGACTTCGTTCCATTCCCAAGATAACCGGAACTGATCGGATACCGGCTTTCTTATCATCATTGGCATCAGCCATATCCTTGAATCCGAATCCCAAAAAGAAGGATAGTTGCAATGCCAGTAACAGACTTCCGGGCATAGTTTCAAATATCCATTCCCTACCGATTACAGCTCCCCCCGCAATAAACGACAATACCGCAGCGGTTGAGACCAGCAGTGTTGAAACTATTGGTATTCTTTTAAGACGCCATGGTGGAAACGAATACACCCAGGCTATGAGGTGCTGGAGAAGCACGATGAGAAAAACGGCATACTGGACACAGAGGGCAAAAAACACCCCATACGCGAAAAGAATCCACGCGAGAAACGTGACCCGCCTTCGTTGTACCCCCTGTGCAAGAAAAATCCTTCCGCGGAAGTCGCTACGATCCCACGGTTCATCCGCCAGATCGTTGAAAAGCGCCGCGGCCTGGAAAGATACTACCTGACAGATAACTATACCGAATACCGATATCCAGTCCCCCGGCTTCAGAAATACGTAGTCCAACCACGGTCTGAATACCCAATATAAAGCCCAGAAGCCCAGTGCGGGAAGGACCGCGTACATTCCAGACCGTAACCAGCGAAATCCCCGCACCCAGGCATTGAATAGAATTCTATCATGACCGTAAAGCACGATTAAACCGAATATACCGGAAAGTACTCCGTAAATTATGGCAAACCGGTGACTCTGCAGATTACCGAACCCTCCTGCTGTTATCCAACTCTCATCAGAGACTGCGGATCCTGCAAGTGCGGGTATGGATCCGAGTACAAGCAGCGAGATGAAGGTGATACCAAATCCGACGATCCCTCGGTGTATATTTCGTGTAAATGCTATATAGATCCCGACTCCAATACAGGCGATCGAAATTTCAAGTCTCATCCCCGGAGTTATTCCCTGGATATCAAGAGATACGGGTAGCCAGAATCTCCATATAATCTGCGGTATGTCCCGCAGATCGAATATATACCCGAGCCTGTATCCCGCTCCGGAAGAAATGATCCAGTCGAAGACCGGAGGGAGGAGCAGTAGCGGCCACCAATGGAGCATGACACCCGATACGGGACGAATCCCGCGACCGGTGATTCGCGTGATAATTATTAGAATCAACAAAAATACGGCGACGTAAAACGCGGGAAAATGGAGGAAAAGCATAGCTTGAGAGACGGCTGGTACGGCGCGGATCCCGAGAAGATGTTCATATTCCAAAAGCCCTTCCAGGACACTCCTGAGGAACACTATGCATATGAATCCCAAAAGCATCTCGCCGATACCGTTGAACGTCGTTTCAAGTGAGGAGAGATAACCGAGTACCCGGGATGCACCGGGGAACCTTTCATTCATGCTGCCGGAACCTGATGAACCGATATTTCGGACCGGACTCATCGCATTGTACAGGATCGATGCATCAGTGGAGATACCTCAGTCAGACGATAATCCGAGCCCGATACGCCATGTCAGGATACCGGCAACAATCGGCGGAAAAAGAAATAACAACACTCCCGCAACCGGCGGCAGAGAAAGAGGCAGAAACGGATTGATTCGATCATCAAACCACTGCATGATCGAATCTATACCACCTCGTCCATACTCATACAGTAAAAACCCTTCTGGACGTTCACGATTCGAAATGCCGGGCTGCTGTCTCGTACATGAAAGAAATATGTGATCACCTGAAGAGGAGCGCGTGAAATATAACTGAAGCGGATTTCCCAGCCCTTCATACAATGGCCTGAAACGCCACGATAGACTTCCTGAATCCGAGTCGGATTCTACGGAAACGAGGCTCTTCCCTTCGGGTACGGTACGAATTTCGAGTTGAATGTCTGGAGAATCGGCTCCCATAGCCGTTGAAAGCGTAACACCGGTCAGACCATACCGCCGCGGTGTTATAAATATACTTACCTCGACGTCAGACCGGATCACACACGGGAGACCGGAGAACAGATATGAGTCGCGCAGAACCAGCGAATCCACCAGGATTCGTGAGTACACCAGGCAGATGCCCGTAGTAAGTACTGTAAGGAAAATCCGGAGCAGGAGGTTTCGTCTGATCATGAATACATCCTGACCACTTGATATATTAGATCCAGGAGATCTATACATACCATGATAATGAGAACGATCCAGACTACTCTATATCGAATACTCAAAACCGAAAATCCTGCCCCCACGATAAGAGCGAATAGAGGACTGAGCGAGCCCCATGCCATAAAAATATCCGGAAATGCAATTCCGAAAAGTCCCGCAACGAAAACAGAAAGTATCGGGATAAAAACGGCTGGTTGCTTTATATGATTCCTCCTGACCAATATGAATATCCCCGCTAATCCCATCAAAGTCATACATCCCCACACATAAGATAGTATATCCGCCGGCGCGGTATTCCATGTTGAACGCGAGAAGATTTGCATAACAGCGGTATTTGTATTTCGGTACTCCTCTGCAATAACACCCTGTTGAGATATATCCCTGAGTACCCATGAAGTGATTCCGGAAATGACGAAGATGAGCGGAAGTATCAGAAAAATGCGGCTCCTCCCTCTCGCCCGCGCTATACCGATACTCAAGACAATAGCTGCAACGATAAAAGCAAAGAATCCGTGGATATGTATTGATGACATAACAAATGCCGTCAGTGCGGCCATTGCCGCATCAACGACGGCAGACGACCGAAGAAACGCTACCAACCGCCATATGAAGAACGCCCATAAAAAGACAAGTACCGAATGCGGACCGAGGAGCGAACCGTCGAGACCGAATCCCGGTCCGGAAACAAACACAAATCCCGCCCAGAGTGCCGCTGATCGATCAGTGACTCCCATGCGAAAAGCGACATGGATAATGATCATACATGCGAGTGTCATACTCAGGAGATGAAATATCCTCAGCATGAACCAACGCCAGCGGATCTCCATACCGCGCAGAGAATCAAGTATCGACCTTAAAAGCAAATAGTACCCCGGAGATTGATCGATGGAAGGTAGATAGGAACTTGTTGTCACCAGTGCCCGCGTTCCTGATTTGTTTAAATCCGCGGTGAGTTTTCGACGGTCGTGTTGAGTGCGCTGACCTATCCGATCTCCATCCCGTTGAAAATATCTGATGACGTATGAGAGTTCTTTACTGATTACCCCGGTTGAACCACCGGGAAGCT
>Ga0180434_10001792_pt1 | contig 30074 bp, 23 predicted proteins | sample SS_ome_7_FD_132453 | JGI IMG/M metagenome (GOLD analysis project Ga0180434, IMG submission 132453) | Hypersaline lake sediment archaeal communities from the Salton Sea, California, USA - SS_1_D_2 metaG | ecosystem: Environmental > Aquatic > Non-marine Saline and Alkaline > Hypersaline >... | reverse complement strand
TTGCCTGTGGAATCATTCTGTTTGAAGCCAACCGGCAGAAGCACTTACTCCACAGTGGCCAGAACGTCGGATCTTGAAATCAGCAGGTGACGTTCGCCGTCAAGTTTGATCTCTTCACCGGCGTATTTGCCAAAGATGACCTTATCGTTTACCTTGATCAGTTCCTTGAGCTCTTTGTCCGTTCCCACGGCCACTACCTTGCCCATCATAGGTTTTTCTTTGGCGGTATCCGGAATGATGATCGATCCCACCTTTTCTTCCTGTTCCAAAGGAAGAACCAACACTCTGTCATCCAAGGGTTTTACTTTCATTTCATCCTCCAATTAGGTATTATGATGTGATTTTTTATCATAATTTCGACCAATTGTCAATCCGGGTTCGGGTACAGAAATGAGTGGGGGAAGCGTCAGGAGTGGAATTATTGCACGCGGGGATGATCCTTGCCCCAGATGGCGGCTTGACAAAAATCGGGAAAATGGTACGCTGGGGGAATGAGAGATTTTGATTCCCTGGAGAAATATTCCTCCGCCATTACCCTTTCGGATATGGAGATCTTCGTATTCCCGGAATTGCTGTACGCGCTGGTCCTGGCCAATATCATGTCCCCCCTGCTCTGGGCCTGGAGGGAGGATCCCTGGTTTGAAAAACTGGACGCGATGAATGAATACCGACGGGTTTTGAGAATCAAGCAGTTCATCATGAACCGGTTTGTATTCAACCTGGATCTGGATACCTGGGGCCTGACCGATAAAGAACAGGAGATCCGGAGATTTTCGCCCTATATCGATCCGGAGCTGCTCTCCCGGAGCAATGCCCTGTTCGGTTATGAGGGCGACAAGTATTATTTCGACATCGATATCCGGAAGCATTTCGGACTGGACCGCTATCAATCCCACATCATTCCCTACTGGAAAACCGAGACCCTGGAGGCCATGGAGGCTTTCCGGTACCGGGAGGGATATCCCTCCGGGGCCGGAGAGTGTGTGTCCCTCTCCACCCTGTATGCAGCCGCCCTGTTTGTGATCGGTCGGATCGACCTGGGGAAAATTTACCTGATGGCCACCCCCCTGCACTCCCAGAATTTCATCGATGTCAAGAAGGGAATTTTAACCAACAACCGCCGGATCGTGACCAAGAATATGTGGTTCAACGGAACCGAGTTGTCCAGCAAAGCCCGTCGGGCCCTGGAGAATGAGAGTATTTCGATCATCGCCAACCATACCGGTTACATTCACACCCTCTACCGGGATGCCACCATCCGTCAGGAAGATTACCACGATCTGGTCCAAAAACTGACCCGGTTCCTCACCACCCGGGTGTCCTTCAGAATCCTGGCCAATTTCCTCCGGGCCCGCAGCGACCTGCAGGAATGTTTTCAGTATCGCTTCGAGAAATACGGGACCACCAAATATGTCGCGGCGGAAGAGATCTATCATTATGAACATTCCGCCAAGGTCCATTTCGGCACCGAAAACACCGCCAAATTGCTCGGCGAGATCGATGAATATGACCTGTATCCCGGTCCCATCCCCGATCGTCTGGTACTTAACGACCTGGAAGAGATCCTGGCCGACAGCCGGCTGCCGATCGATGATCCCCAGACCGTCGAACTGCTCATGGAAAAGCTGAAGCATGACTGTTATCAGGTCAACCGGGTGATCCGGGAACTGGTCGATTTCTGCAGCACCCACCCCCGTTTTCCCCAGGGAGAACGACGGTTCGTTCCCTCTTCCCCCGTTGATCTGCGGGTGGATCAGACCCGGGAAGACATGATCTCCTGCCTGGAAGGTATCCGCGATCAGAACACCACCGCGGATCTGGCCTTTTACGCCTACCGGGATATTCCCCGATCGGACTGGCGTCCCTTTCTGAAAGCCGCTCTGGAAAGGAATCCGGTGATCCTCCGGGCAACCGCGGATCTGGATATCCCGGACTGCTACCGGGTCCTCTCCGATTTGGCGGACCGGTCCATTTACGATGGGAACCGTCTGGCCCAGCCCGATGAAGTCTGGAATTTCAAAAGGGGAGACGGGCTGGAAAAGTCCATCGGTCTGGCTGCGATCCTTCGAAACCGGCGGCCGGGGACGGGACTGGCCTGGTCAAGAAATGGCCGGGAAATTACCCTGCGGACCGAAGCAAACGAAACCTTTCGCTTCCCCTCCGATAAATCTCTCTCACCCCCGGGCCCAAAAGATCTTCCCTGAAAAAACGCCAAAATACTTGACCTTGTCTTTCTTATGTATTATACTATAGTGTAATATGTTATAGAGGACGGCATGCCCAAGAGCGATGAAAAAATACTGAAACAGTGGGAGAGGGAATTCAAGAAGGGGCTGGTCTCCTATCTTATTCTTCTTTTGCTGCTGGAAAAGGAAATGTACGGGTATGAACTGACCCATACCCTCAACGGACTGTCAAAGGGACAGATTACCTATCAGGAGAGCGGCGTTTATCAGATTTTGAAGAAATTGAACAAAAAAAAGATCGTCACCTGGTTTCACCAGTCTTCCCCCCGGGGACCGGCGCGGAAATATTACCGGCTTACCGATCGGGGGCGGGAACTGTTGAAACGGTTTACCAATGAACAGGTCCTGTCTTTTAAAGCTCAAATGGAACGGTTGATCGATGAAGATTCGACCGGAGTGAAGTTTGCATCTTCCAGTGCCCGGGCGGGGGAAAGCGGCCGGCAAAGGAAGCGCCCGCCTGAACAGAACTGAGCATTTCCGTGATTGGGGTCTAAACCAAGGGAGAAATAATATGAATTTCAAAATACCAATGTTGAGAATCGACGATATCCGGGCGAAGGTTCCGATCGTGCAGGGAGGCATGGGAGTGGGGATTTCCATGTCCGGACTGGCCTCCGCCGTGGCCAATGAAGGGGGGATCGGTGTGATCTCTTCGGTGGGAATCGGGGGCTTGAAAAGCCATAACTGGAAGGAATTGCGCAAATTTAATCTGGAGAATCTGCAAAGGGAAATCAGGATGGCCCGGAGGCAAACCCGGGGAATCATCGGAGTCAATATCATGGCGGCGGTGACCGATTTTGCGCAGCTGCTGGTGCTGGCAATGGAGGAAAGGGTGGATGCGGTGTTTATCGGCGCCGGTCTGTTTCTTTCCCTGCCCAAAGAGATATCCCTGAAATATTTGACCACTCACCATACCAAGATCATCCCGATCGTCTCCTCCCCCCGGGCGGCCCGGCTGATCTTTTCCACCTGGGATCGCAGGTTCGGCCATGTTCCGGACGGCGTGGTGGTGGAAGGTCCCAAGGCCGGGGGACATTTGGGATTCAAGCGGGAACAGATCGAGGATCCCAGATATCAGCTGGAGTCACTGGTTCCGCAGGTGATTGAAGAGATCAGTCCCTACCGTTCCCGGTACCGGAAGGATATTCCGGTCATCGCCGCCGGCGGAGTCTACACCGGCCGGGATATCTACCGACTGTTCAAACTGGGGGTGCAGGGTATTCAGATGGGAACCCGGTTTGTGGCCACCCGGGAATGCGACGCCTCCGCGGAGTTTAAAGAGGCTTACCTGCGGGCGAAGAAAACCGACATCGGTATTATCGACAGTCCGGTGGGGTTGCCCGGGCGGGCGATTATCGGGGATTTCCTGCGTAATGTCGGCAACGGGGAGGAAAAACCCTGCGGGTGTCAGTGGAAGTGCCTGCGCACCTGTGATGTGAAAAAGGTATCCTACTGTATCGCCAAGGCCCTGGTAAATGCCCAGAAAGGGCTTTTACAACGGGGATTTGCCTTTGCCGGGGCAAACGTTTACAAGATTAAAAAAATCGTCACCGTCCACGAATTGGTCAAGGAACTGATGGACGAATTCATCCGGGCCTGCCGGTCCCACTCGGTCAATTTCGGCTGACATCCATCTGTCCCGCGAATCCGGGGCGGCGAAATATCATTTTAAGGGAACCGGCACCGCCTCATATCCGTTTTCATCTGCAGACAGTCAAAAAAAAGGACATCCGATGAAAAGATTAAAAAGGTCCCGGAAAGAGAAGATGGTCGCCGGTGTCTGTGGCGGACTGGCCGAATACTTCGATATGGATCCCACCGTCATGCGCCTGCTGTACGTGCTGGTATCGGTGATCAGCGCGGCGTTTCCCGGTATTCTGGTTTACCTGATCCTGTGGATTATTGTTCCCCCGGATGAAAACGGGGAGCCGGAAGCGACGGGATAGGGATTCGGGTTTACACGAACTTCCGGATATTGATCAGGATGATCACCGTAAAAACCAGGAAAAACAGCAGGTTCATGGCCAGGGTGTTCCGGTAGCCTTTCAGCTGTTTCTGGTTGAGCAGATACCCGATAAAAAGGGCGACCACCGGCAGCAGCAGGGCATTGGTTACCTGGGCGACGATAATCAGACTGAGGGGGTGCAGGGAAAAGCTGCTGATCACCACACCGGAGAGGATGATTCCGGAGAAAACCACCCGGAATCGATGACTTTTTTCCGGCCATCCGAAGAGCCCGCGGGCGGTCCAGGCCGCGGCATAGGGGGCGGTGATGGCGGAGGACAGACCGGCGGCAAACAACCCGACACCAAAACACAGGCGGGCGAATCCGCCGAAAAGGGGCTCCAGCTGCAGTGACAGGTCCCCGGGGGTGATGGAGGGGAGCGTACCGGTGAATTGCCGAAGCAGGTGGAATTTCAAATAGAAGGTGGTGGCGGCGGTGATGATGATGGCGATGGTGATGATCCCGCCCAGACCGATGGAGAGGCCCGTGTCCCAGCGCATCAGCTGCAGATCTCTTTCATCCCGCCATTTTTTCAGGATGCTGGAAGAGTGCAGGAAGAGGTTGTAGGGAACGATGGTGGTGCCCAGGAGGGCCAGGACCAGGGTCAGGGATCCGGTGGGAAGCCGGGGGATCATTCCCCTCGCCAGCAGCCGCAGGTCCGGCCGGACCAGCAGGGAAGACACCAGAAAACTGCAGCCCATCAGGATCACGATGGAGATGAGAAATCGTTCGATGAAGGGATAATTGCCTTTCAAAAGGATGAAAAAGGCGGTGAGGCTGATGAGTAAGGCCCAGGTCCGGGGAGGGATCCCGGTGATGATGTTCAGCCCCAGGCTGCCCCCCATGATGTTGCCCGCCTCGTAGGCGGCGCATCCCACCACGATGGCCAGAAAGGCGAGCAGTCCGAGCAGGACTCTGACCCAGCCTTTGCGGGGAATTTTTACCAGGGCCTGGGCGATTTCCAGACCGGAGACCAGGCTGAAGCGGCCCACCATTTCCTGCAGCACCACCGCCGAGAGGACCGCCAGCAGGATCACCCAGACCAGAGAAAAGCCGAAAGTGGCGCCGGCGATGGTGGCGGAGGTGACGGTTCCCGGTCCGATGAAGGCGGCGGCGATCAGAAATCCGGGACCGAATTTACCCCGTTTCCCCAAAGCCGCCTCCCCCGGGGGTTTTGATGATCAGCCGATCCCCGGCCTTGGCCTTGATATTCTCTTTTCCCCCGAGGGTAAGAGTCCTTTTTTTTCGCACCAGTTGATTCTTTCCCCGACGCCCGGGATTTCCTCCCTGCAGTCCGTAGGGGGGGTGGCGGCGGCGTTCCGACAAAATGCTGACCTGGGTATCCTGCAAAAACCGGTATTCCCGGATCAATCCGTCTCCTCCCCGGTATCGCCCCTTTCCCCCGGATCCCCTTCTCAGGCGATATTCTTCGATGACCACCGGAAAGTCGATTTCGATGCTTTCCACCGGGGTGTTGAGTGAATTGGTCATATGGGTGTGCACCCCTGAGGGACCCCGGGCTCCGGGCCGGGCCCCGGCGCCTCCCCCGATGGTTTCATAATAGGCAAAACCTTCTCCCCCAAATGATATGTTGTTCATGGTTCCCTGGGAAGCGGCGGGGATCCGATCGGTCAGGATTCCGGAGAATGCCCCCAGCAGGACATCCACGATCCGCTGGGAGGTTTCCACGTTCCCCCCGGCCATGGCCGCCGGTTTTTCCGCCTTCAGGAGAGATCCGGGAGGCACCACCAGCTCAACAGGACGCATGATTCCCGAATTGATGGGGATTTCTTCTCCCAGCAGGGTGGTGAGGACGTAAAGACAGGCGGAATAGGTGATGGCCAGGTTGGCGTTGATTCCCCCCCGTACCTGGGGGGAGGTACCGGAAAAATCAATACGGATATCGCTTCCTTTGATGACAATGCGGACGTGGATGGGCAGGTCAAAGGTGCCGAATCCATCGTCATCCATCTGGTCCTCAAAGCGGTATTCCCCGTCGGGTAAATCTTCGATAAAGGACCGGAACAGCCGTTCGGTGTAATCGACCAGTTTTCCGGCATACCTTTCGATATCCCGGATCCCGTATTTTTTGCTGCTCTCTGTCAGCCGGTTGATTCCCCGGTTGTTGGCGGCGATCTGAGCAAGGATATCCCCCCTGCGTTCTTCGGGGGTGCGCACGTTGGCCAGGATAAAATCCATGATCTGGGAATCGATCTTTCCCCTGCGCACCAGTTTCATGGGAGGAATAATCAGTCCCTCCTGGAAGATTTCCGACGCCAGGGGCATGGAACCGGCTTTCATTCCGCCGATATCGCTGTGATGGGCCCGGTTGGCCACCACAAAGCGGAATTCATTCTGGAAGAATACGGGGGCCAGCAGGGTGATGTCCGGCAGATGGGTTCCCCCGCGGTAGGGCTCGTTGAGGATCAGCATGTCGCCCCGCTGCAGATCGAATTCCCGCAGGGCCGACTGTACCGAGAGAGGCATGGCTCCGAGGTGAACCGGAATATGGCTTCCAAAGGCGAAACTTTCCGCTCCCCGGTGGAAGAGGGCGCAGGAGAAATCCTTGCGTTCTTTGATGTTGGGGGAAAAGGCGGAGAACTGAAGGATTTTTCCCATTTCATCGCAGATGGATTGAAAGATGTTTTTGAATATGGTGATCTCTATTTTATCCATGGGCCTGTCTCCAGATCACGATGTTCAACCGGGAATCCACCCGGGCCTGGTGGTCATCCTCTACCAGTAGGGAGGAGTAGGGGGAGGTGATGACGGCCGGGGTGGACAGGGTCTGCCCGGCGGCAAGAGATTCCTGTCGGTAGAAGGTGAAGGGAACCCGCCGGCCGTCATGGTAAACCGGGTGCCGGACCGGTCGGTCTGAAACCCGGGAAGGAACCCGGTGCCGGGGAACGATCGAGGGGATCACCGGCGCCACCGCCGCCAGGCGGAGATTGACCACTTCGCAGTCTTCGTCGGCCAGCCGGTAGGAGTACAGGCGCTGATGCTGCCGGTGAAAAGCCCTGAGAAATTGGGACCGGAAGGCAACGGTCAGTTCGTGGGATTGTCCCCGGTACCGGATATCCACTGATTTTTCCAGCCGGGCGGTTTTTTTCTGGAATCCTTCCTTTTTCAGTATCTCCCGGGCCTCCTTTTCCATCTGGCGGAATTCCTGTTGGATGAGGGGCAGGTTCTGCCGGGTGTAGGGCAGAAGAAGGGAGCGGACGAATTCCTTTCGGAAATCGGCAAACAGCATGCCCAGCGCGGAAAAGACCCCCTGATAATCGGGGGCGATGATCTGCCGGATCCCCAGTCGGCGGGACAACTGGCAGCAGACCAGTCCGCCGGCGCCGCCGAAGGGCATCAGGGAGAAGAAACGGGGATCTTCCCCTTTCTCCACGGTAATGGCCCGCAAAGCCCGTTCGATGTTGGATGCCGAAATCCGGATAATGCCGGCGGCGGTGGCAGACAGGTCCTGGCCGATGGCCCGGGCCAGTCCGCCGATGGCCCTTTCGCTTCGACGGGGATAAATCTTCATATTTCCCCCCAGGAAATACTCCGGGCGGATGGCCCCGGTGACCACGAAGGCGTCGGTAACCGTGGGCAGCATGGATCGTCCGTAGCAGGCGGGCCCCGGGTCGGCCCCGGCGCTCTGGGGTCCCACTCTCAGGGCCCCGGCGGAATCCACCCGGGCGATCGATCCCCCGCCGGCCCCCACGGTTTCGATGTCGATCATGGGGAGCCGGATCGGCAGGTGGGCCATGGAGGCGCTTTGGGAGAGGGAGATCCGCCCCTCCTTGATTACCGAGACATCGGTGGAAGTTCCCCCCATATCCAGGGTGATCAGGTTTTCAACCTGCTTGGACCGGGCGATCCGGCGGGCGGCAATCACTCCGCCGCTGGGACCGGACAGCAGGGTGCGCACCGGCTCTTTCATAATCTGCTCCGGGGATAGGAGCCCGCCGTTGGACTGGATGATGTACATCCGGTTTCCCGCCAGGGACCGGTCCAAACGATGAATATAGCGCCGGATCACCGGCAGCAGAGCCGCATTCAGCACCGTGACCACCGCCCGTTCGTATTCCCGGTACTCGGGGAGAATTTCATGGGAAGCGGATACCCGGTATCCCATTTCCCTCAGATAGGCGGCCATCTGACGCTCGTGGAGGGGATTCCGGTAAGAGTGCAGGAAAAGGATCCCCACCGACTCGATTCTGGTGGCTTTCAGCCAGTCGGCCACGGCCCGGAATTCCCCGGGGGAGAGGTTCCGTTCCACTTTTCCGGTCCCCAGGATTCGTTCTTCCACTCCCCGGCAAAGGGACAGGGGGACGATGGAGGGAGGTTTTTGTACTTCCAGGTCGAATACCCGGATGCGGTTCTGGCGGCCGATATGCAGCAGATGTTCAAAACCGCGGGTGGATAGGAAGGCGGTCCGGGCCATCTTCTGTTCCAAAAAAGCATTGGTGGCCACGGTGGTGCCGTGGAGAAGGATGAAGGGACGATCCAGGTAGGGGGCCAGTCCCTTCCGGATGGTTTGGGCCGGATCTTTGGGCGTGGAGGGCAGTTTCAGGGTCCGGATGGCGCCGTCTTCAAAGAACACAAAATCGGTAAAAGTGCCGCCGGTATCAATCCCGATGATGACCATGGCTCATCATATCGGAAAGCGGGGGTTTCGTCAACAGAGGGACGGGGACTTTCAGCTGCTTTCCACTTCCTGCTCCAGGAGCCGGTAAAAGCGGGCGCGGGCCCCGGATTCTATCCATGGTTTGTGCCCGCAATTTTCCAGCTGAATCCATCTGAAACGGGGCAACCGGCGGAGAGGTTCCACCACCCCGGCGAGGGGGTGGGGATCAAAGTCCCCGTGAATCGCCACCACCGGGCAGGACAACGAGTGGGCGGAACGAAGCAGTTCTCCGGTTTTGCGGTACCGGGCGGCTTCCCGCCAGACCTGAATGTACAGGCGGGGATCAGGATTCACCCCGTCCAGCGGTTTTTTTAGGGGATGGAAGGCGTCGATGCGGGAGTATATTTCCCCCAGACGAACCATGGCTTTCTTCTTCCGATGGTCGGAGAGGGCGGGAGAAAGGAGCGTGGTCTCCAGCGATTGCAGTTCATCCCGCAGACCGGGATCCAGGCGTTTTTCCCGGTTCCGGCGGAGCCGGTGGAGGTATTTTTCCTCCAGCGGACCGCAGCCGATCAGGATCAGTTTTGCCACCTGTTCCGGATACCGGCGGGCGTAAAGGATTCCCAGCCAGGCCCCCCAGGAAAAGCCCGCCAGTACCACGGGAGGAGCAGCGGCGCCGGCGACAACCCGAGCCAGTTCCCGGATCAGGCCCGGAATAGAAGGCCGGGTCTGGAGGGCTTCCAGCACCCCCCATCGCTCCGAAAGATGCCGGGCCACCGGTGTCATTTCTCCGCCCGCTCCCGGCCCTCCGTGCAGGAGTACCCGCCGGAAGGGGGGAAGACCGTGCTTTCTCAGGTTCTCCACCGTCCCTTTCAGTCCCCCCGCCGGCAGCGGCGCGCGGATCCAGAAACAGGGGACGGGAAAAGGAAGGAGGGGGATCCTTTAATCCAGCTGTTCCTCAAGCTTTCTCTGATCCTGGATGCGGGTTTGAAGTTCCTGCAGGTAGCGGTAGGCCTTCCGGTTCCCGTATCGGGTATAGGCTTCCCGGGCCAGCTGAACGGCCCGTTCCAGGTCGCCGCGAATCTCGGCGGCAAAGGCCAGGTTGTAAATCGCCTTTCCCTGCAGCTCGGGATCTTCGGACCGGCTGACAGCCTGCCACATCCGGACCGCTCCTTCCCAGTCCCCGGCCCGCACCATCCGTTTGGCCTCCTCCAGTTCCCGGGCTCCCCGGGTGTAGAAAGAACGGGTCAGGGTGACCCAGGTGGGGGAGATTCGTTCTCCGTACCGGATTCCGGAAAGATAACCGGCTTCATTGATGGCGCTCCTTTTGTCGGGCAGTTCCAGCAGGGCTTCCCGGTAATTTTCCCCCGATCCCCGCCAGCTTTTCTCCTCCTGATAGATCTGGGCATCCAGGATGCGCCGGCCGATGGGGTGGTAGATCCGCCATCCGGAACTGACCCGGATCCGGAGTCGGGCCAGATACCGGGTTTTTTCTTTTTCGGTTTCCTCTTCTCCGCCCCCGCTTTTTTTTTTCTTCGGGGTTTTTTTATGTTTTTCCAGGTAGATATCCGAATCGAAATGTTCCAGGGCCACCAGGGCGTCCAGGCGGTATTTCTGGCATATACGGGTCACGGTGGCCCAGGGAATCTGGACGGGGAGGGACCGGGTTCCATCGCGGGTCAGGCGCTCCCCCTGGATAACCACGGGGGTGAAGCGGGGAGAGTCGTTGAGTTTTTCCGCCAGTCCCTTGAGGCAGTACTCCGCGCCGGTCGGGTCGGCGAAGATGGATTCCCGGGTCAGAAAGGCCTCGGCGATGCCGGCCAGCCGGCTGCGATCAGCCGGAAGGGAGTGGTTGATGATCCCGACGTATTCCACGGCTTTACTCACCGTAATCTCCGCCGGTACCAGGACTTCCACCGGCACCGTGGAAACCCCGCAATGACAGAAAAGCAGGGAAACCAGGCCCAGCAGGGGGATCAGTTGGATCGGTCTGGATTGATGTTTCATGGGAAAAGTATATCGATTTTGAAAAAACGATGCAAATTTTTTCGCGGGGAAATTCCTTCCGGAAGGGAAAGAAAATACCTGGTCTGTTAGGAAAAAGTGAAATTTATGATATATTGGGGCATGAAAAACGAGGAGACCATGACGAGCCACGCTTCCCGGAACAACGGATATTTTGACCTGATCATCGTCGGAGGCGGAATTTACGGGGTGATGCTGGCCCTGGAGGCCGCCCGCCGCCGCCAGAAAGCCCTGTTGCTGGAAAAGGGCGATTTTGGTTCCGCCACCAGCCTGCAGCACCTTCGAACCCTCCACGGCGGGTTGCGGTATCTGCAGACCCTGGACCTGCCCCGCTTTTTTGAATCCGTGGGAGAACGGAAATGGTTCCTGCGACATTTTGCACCCTATACCCAGGCTCTTCCCTGCATGATGCCGTTGTACGGGCGGGGAATTTACCGGAAAGCCGTATTCAGACCGGCCCTCTGGCTGAACGACCTGCTCTCCTTTCAACGCAACCGTCGTCAACCGGTTTCCCGGCATTTGCCCAACGGGTATATCCTCGGAAGGGAACAGACGATCGAGTATTTCCCGGGAGTCAAAAAGGAGGGCCTGAAAGGAGCGGCCGTCTGGTTCGACGGGGCCATGCCCGATCATCACCGGATATTTTTTGATCTGTTGCTGAATGCCTGCCGGAAGGGGGCCACGGCCCTCAATTACACCGAGGTCACCCGGCTGCTGGCCGATGGTTCCAAGGTCAAAGGAGTGCGGGCCCTGGATCACCGGTCCCGGACCCCGCTGCGTTTTCATTCCCCGGTGGTGATCAACGCCGCCGGCCCCGACTGTCGCGATCTGGCCCGAAAATTCGACCGGGATTATCCCGAGTTGTTCCGGCAGAAACTGCGGCTATGGAATATCCTGTTCCGGCGGAAGGCCCTTTCGGATTACGCCCTGGCCCTGATGCCCCGGGGAAATTCAGGCCATACCTATTTTATTCACAACTGGAAGGGGCGGCTGCTGGCCGGCACCGGGGAAACCCCGATGACACCAGAAGAGGACCGGGTGACCCCTTCCGAAGAGGAGATCCGCGGGTTTATCGATGACCTCAACCGGGCGATTCCGGACCTTGGTATCCGGGAGGGGCAGGTGGAGCATGTTTACAGCGGCATTATTCCCGGAGACGGGCGGGACCGGCTGGCCAAGCGGGAGGTGATCCTGGATCACGGGCGGTCAGGCGGCCCGGTCGGCCTTTACAGTGTCTCCGGCGTCAAGTTTACCACCGCCCGGCGGGTGGCGGAGAAAACCCTGCGCCGGGTCTCTTCCTCCCGGCCGGACCCCTACCGGTTTGAACTGTTCCACCGGGGCACCTACGATTACCACTGGGTGCCGGGTCCCCGGCAAACCCGCTGGCTGCCGCCCCTGAGACAGATCATGGAACAGGAAGCGGTACTCCGGCCGGAAGACCTGGTGTACCGGCGGACCGACCTGGCCGAAAACACGCGGAGGCTGGAAAAACTGCTTCCGGCGATCCGGTCCCTGTTCCCGACCGATTGACCGGACGGTTCCCCGTTTCAAAATTTGTGAACTTCCGGTATAATGGTGGGTATTTCGGGGTTTGGAGCAAAGGAATGGGTAAGAAGTTTTCCAGATTTTTCCTGTGGTTGATGGGCCTGGCCTTTCTGGCGGCCATCCCCTATATCGGGAATCTGTATTTTGCCGGCAACGAGGTGAAATACGGGACGGCCATGAATATTTTCGGCAAGAACGAGGGGGGGTTCTTTCTGCTCTACGCTTTGTTCGGAATGGTGGCCCTGATCTGTTTCTCCATGGCCAGCGGGGATTTCATACCCAGGACCTGGAAACGGCTCAAGGTGAAAATCGGCGGGGTCCGTCCGGGACGGGTGGTGGTCATCCTGGCGGCGGCGGTTTTCATCGCCGCCCTCCTGATCCGGTTGCTGGTGGTCCAGCAGGCCCCCATGACCGACGATGAGAATGCCTATCTCTTCGGGGCCCGGATCATGCTCAAGGGACAGTTGTACCTGGAAGGATACCCCCCGGAATTGAGACCCTTTCTGGGCAACCAGTTCGTGGTGATGGGGGACCGGGTGTACACCCAGTATTGTCCGGGGTTCATTCTGCTTCTGGCGGTGGCGTTGAAACTGGGACTGGTGCCGATCCTCAATCCCCTGATGGGGGCCCTGGGGATCATCGGGACCTTTCTGCTGGTAAAAGAGGTCAGCAAAAGTCCCTGGATGGGATTGGGAGCGGCGGTGCTGTTGACCCTCTCTCCCACCTACATTTTCACCTGTTCCTTACTGTTTGCCAATCCCAGCGCCCTGGTTTTCGGGGTCTTCGGGCTGCTTCATATCTACCGGGCGGCCGGAGAGGCAAAATTCTCATCGCTGGCCCTGGGGGTCGGGTTGATGGGATTCATGTTCCTGATCCGTCCCCTTTCCACCGCTATCCTGGGCCTGTTGGGGTTGTTTGTCATCCTTGCCGCCTCCCAGCCGATCCGGAAAAAACTGAAAATGATACTGCTGGCGGGCCTGATCGGGGCCTTTTTCATCTTGCTGCTGCTGGGGTATTTTGCCCTTCTCACCGGCGATCCCCTGAAGACCACCTATGCCGCCTACGATGAATCCGTGGGCAAGACCCAGCCGGCCCTGGGATTTCGGCATTTTTTTTCCGGCAATTTCCTGAATCTGCTGACCATTCCCTTTCTGCGGTACAACTTCTGGCTGCTGGGCTGGCCCTTTTCCCTGATCCTGATCTTTGCCCTGCCCCGGGGAAAAATCCGTCGATACCTGTTCCCGGCGGTTCTGGGAATCTGGCTGGTTCACCTGATGTGGAAGGTAGTCGGCGTCAATATAACCGGGGCCGTGCATTACTTCGAAATGATCCCCATGCTGATCGCCTGTGTGGCTGCCGCCATCGCCCGCCTGCTGGCCCGCAGGGAAGGGTTCATGGTGGCCGGAACCATGAATTTTGTGGTATTTTCCACTCTGATGGCCCTGACGATCTATTTCCCCTGGGTGACCCATAATCTGGATCAGCTGGCGGAGGAGAACCTCCGTCCCTACCGCCTGGAAGCCCGGGTGGAAAAACCGGCGGTCATTTTGACCAAACCCTTCCGTTCCTATCGGCGAAACGTGTCATGGACCTTTTACCGGGTAAACAACGATATCGAACTGGAAAACGATATCCTCTGGCTGAACCGGGTGGAAGACGAGGATTACACAGTGCTGGCGGAATATTTTCCCGGAAGGCATTTTTATGTTCTCTACTACAAGAGGGATCATCCCCTGACCATGGAAGGCAATTACTGGCTGGAGGAGATTCGGCCGGGGGATTCCCGGTGACCGATGCCGGGGAACCTTCCGTCCGGTAAAAAGGACCGCCCGGGGGATCCCGGGGGGCGCGGCCTGACAAAAGAATCCGGGTGGAAAAGGTGGGGGGTTCGTCTGCTGGGCATCCCGGTGCTGGCGGTCATCCTGCTCTTCGTGGACCTGCCGTCGGTTGTGGTTCATTTTTCCCGGATCCGCTTCCAGCCCTTTCTCCTGGCCGCCCTCCTGGTGTTGCCGGTGTACCTGCTGAAATCCCTTCGCTGGAAAACATTGCTCTGGATCCAGGGGGTCCGGTTCGGCGCCGGGCAGGCCCTGCTGAGTTACCTGGCCGCCAACTTCATCGCCTTCATCACTCCCGGACGTATCGGCGAGGTGGTCAAGGCTCTGTATGTACGGGAAGCCACCGGGGAGAGGATATCCAGGGTGATCCCCACCGTGGTGGCGGACCGGATTTTTGATGTTTATCTGCTGCTCCTGGTATCTCTGGGGGGATTTGTTTCTTTTTCCCTCGCGGGGTCCGGTCTTTTGTGGGCCGTGATTCTCACCGCCGCGGGGGTGATCGGGTTCACGGTGCTGCTGTTTGTGAAAGCCGTGGCCATGTCCATCACCGCATTTTTCCTCCGCCTGAATTTTCTGCAAAAATACCGGGAGCGGGTGATGGAAGCCGTGGAGGAATACTTTCGTTCCGCCCGGCTGCTGCTGGATCGCCGTTTGGGAATCGGTCTTTTGCTGACCCTGGCGGCGTACCTGGCGCTGTTTCTGGCCGCCCACCTGCTGGCCGTTTCCGCCCGTCTGGATTTGAACTTCTGGCAGGTCACCTTCATGCTGTCGGTGGCCAACACCCTCTCTTTTCTTCCCATCTCCATTTCCGGGATCGGCACCCGGGACGCCTTCCTGGTCCTTTTTTTCATCCGGATCGGACGCAGCGCCGAATCGGCCCTGGTTTTCTCGGCTCTGATCCTGGTGACCGTCTTTCTGCTGGGAGGTGTATACGGATTCATCGCCTACCTGATCAAACCCCTCCGGTGGAGAAGCCCCGGTTCTGGGAATACCCGTTGATTAATTCTGTGGATTCCGTTACCATGGTGAACAGCGGTTTGAATTTCAAAATGTAGGGAGTCGATTCATGAAAACCAGGTGGTCATTTTTGGCAGGAGTGGTCTGGACAGTGGTTTTTCTGGTGATGGTGCCGGGGTTTTCCCGCAACCGGTCCGCGGAGGAAAAGATGCCGCAAAAGCCTTCCCTGAAGGATGTGTTGAAGTGGCGCATGATCGGTCCCCACCGGGGCGGTCGGGTGGTGGCGGTGGCCGGTCATCCCCAACAACGGGAGGTTTTTTATTTCGGCGCCGCCGGCGGCGGGGTATGGAAAACCCGGGATGGAGGGGAACACTGGGCCAATATATCCGACGGATTTTTCCGTACCGGTTCCATCGGCGCCATCGCCGTTTCCGACTGGAATCCGTCGGTCTTGTACGCGGGCACCGGAGAATGCTGTCCCCGGGGGAACGTTTCCCATGGAGACGGCATGTACGTCAGCCGGAACGGCGGCCGAACCTGGGTCCATGCCGGACTGCCCGACAGCCGGCATATCGCCCGGATCGTGATCCATCCCCGGGATGAAAACACCGTGTATGCGGCGGTGCTGGGTCATCTGTTCGGTCCCCACAGCCAACGGGGTATTTTCAAGACCACCGATGGCGGAAAGACCTGGCGCCGCGTGCTGTTCCGGAATGACACCACCGGGGGCATCGACCTGGTGATGAACCCGGCCGATCCCCGGGAGTTGGTCGCCGCCCTCTGGCAGGTGCAGCGGTTTCCCTGGGGTTTTGAAAGCGGCGGGGAGGGGTCGGGTCTGTTCAAGACCACCGATGGCGGCGCCACCTGGAAGGAAATATCCGGTCATCGGGGTCTGCCCGATGGCATCATCGGCCGGTGCGGCCTGGCCGTTTCACCCTCTCTTCCCGACCGTCTGTGGGCCATTGTGGAAGCGCGGGACAAGGCCCTTTACCGGTCCGATGACCGGGGAGAAACCTGGACGGCGGTCAGCAAAAAACCGGACCTTTTCCAGCGGCCCTGGTATTACCATCACCTGTCCGCTGATCCGCAGGATCCCGACACGCTCTACGTGATGAACGTGGGACTCTGGAAATCCACCGATGGCGGACAACGGTTTGTCCGGATTCCCACGCCCCACAGCGACAACCATGCCCTCTGGATCGATTCCCGTGACCCGAAGCGGATGATCGAGGGCAACGACGGAGGGGCCACCGTCAGTTACGACGGGGGCGCCACCTGGTCTTCCATCTACAACCAGCCCACCGCCCAGTTCTACCATGTGACCGCCGACCGTCAGGTTCCCTACCGGGTGTACGGGGCCCAGCAGGACAACAGCACCCTGTCCCTCCCGTCCCGCAGTTACCGGGGGCAGATTGCCCGGGACAGCTGGTACCCGGTGGGGGGGTGTGAATCGGGGTACATCGCGGTGCACCCGGAAAACCCCGATCTGGTATTTGCCGGTTGCTATGACGGCATGTTGACCCGTTACCATCATGATATCCAGGCCACCTATGATGTTTCGGTCTGGCCCGAAAATCCCATGGGCGCCGGTGCGGTGGACCTCAAGTACCGTTTCCAGTGGACTTTTCCCATTCACCTCTCTCCCCATGATCCCGGAATCCTGTTCGCCGCCGGAAACCGGCTGTTCAAATCCAGCACCCGGGGGCGCAGCTGGGAAACGATCAGTCCGGATCTGACCCGCAACGACCCGGAGAAACAAAAACCCTCCGGGGGCCCCCTAACCGGGGACAATACCAGCGTGGAATACTACTGCACCATTTTTTCCTTTGCCCAGTCCCCGGTGGAGGAGAAGGTTCTCTGGACCGGCAGCGATGACGGCCTGATTCACCTTTCCGCCGACGGTGGAAAAAACTGGCGGGAAGTAACCCCTCCCCAGCTGCCTCCGTGGTCCCTGATCAGTATGATCGAGGCTTCCCGTTTCGATGCCGGGACGGCCTACGTGGCCGCCACCCGGTACAAGCTGGACGATTTTCGTCCCTTCCTCTTTCGGACCACTGATTTCGGTGACAGCTGGACCCGGATCACCGGGGGGATTTTGGAGGAGGATTTCACCCGGGTCATCCGGGAAGATCCCTCTGATCGCAATCTTCTATTCGCCGGGACCGAGACCGGGATCTACTACAGTCCCGATCGCGGAACCCGCTGGCATCGTCTCGAATCCGATTTTCCGGTAACCCCCGTTCACGATCTGATGATCCACCGGGATGATTTGATCGTGGCCACCCACGGACGGTCCTTCTGGATCCTGGACCACCTGGAAAAATTTCGTCAGTGGCTGTCCCTGAAACCCGCCCCCGAGCCGGTCTTTTTCTCTCCCGGGAATACCGTCCGGAGGGACGGGTGGTTCTCTTCTTTTGGAGAAGGGGGGCAGAGCCTGCCGCCGGGCGTGATTTTCGATTATTTTCTCCCGTCGGTCCCACCGGATTCCAGCCTGTCGATTGCTCTGAAGGACCGGAATGGCACGGTGATCCGGCGGTTTGAAGGCCGGCCGGGGGGGGATCGGAAAGATCCGGGATCACTGCCCTTAAAACCGGGGATGAATCGGTTTGTCTGGGATTTCCGGTTGAAAGGGGCAACGAAGGTTCCCGGTGCAGTCTTTTGGTTTGCCTGGGGAGAAGTGGCACCCAAGGCCGTGCCCGGCGAGTATTCCGCGGTGCTGGAATTCAACGGGGAGACGATCACCCGGGATTTTACCCTGCGCAAGGATCCGAGACTGAACCTGTCCGACCGGGATTACCGGGAACAGTTCGACCTGCTCCAGAAGATCACCGACAAGCTGTCCCAAACCCACCAGACCGTCAATGACATCCGGGATCTGCGGATCCAGATCAAGTCCCTGACCGACCGGATGGAAACGGAGGAAGCCGGCGAGGTACGGGAAAGAGCTGCCGGAATCCAGGAAGAGTTGACAGCGATCGAGGAAATGCTGATTCAGACCAAGGCCCGGGTTACCCAGGATCTGCTGAATTACCCCATCCGGCTGAACAACAAGCTGGCGGCACTGGCCATGGTGGTATCCGGCAACGAATGCGCGCCCACCCGGCAGTCGCTGAGGGTGTTTGAAAGCCTTCGGGAACGGGTGGATGTCCAGCTGAATCGCTTCCGTCAGCTGGTGGAGACGGATATCGCCGCCCTCAACCGCATGATATGGGAAGCGGAAATCCCCCGGATCCGGGTGAAGGAAAAGATCCTGGATTTGGAGAAAGAACGGTGAAGTGCAGGGTCCGGCAAATTCCCTGAAATTTCTGCAATAATTACGTAAATTTACTGACATTTATTTAAATTATGCCATATGTCCCGCATAAAAGAATTGCTTTCTCGTAATTCTGAAAAAAAAGGGCGGACAGCGTATTCCGGATTCTTCCCCCGTGTTACAATGAGAGACGGAGGAAATCGATGAAACGGGTCAGCGAGTATTTCGGTGAATTGACCTTTAACCGTACGGCCATGCGCCAGTATCTGAACAAGGAAGTGTACCATCAACTGCTGGATACGATCGAACAGGAAAAGCCCCTGGCGGAAGAGATCGCCCCGGCGGTGGCCCATGCCATGAAGGAGTGGGCCATCAAGAAGGGGGCCACTCATTTTACCCACTGGTTCCAGCCCCGCCGGAGCGGAACGGCGGAAAAACACGATTCATTCATCAGCTACGATGAATACGGCAATATCATCGAACGGTTTTCCAGCAAACAGTTGATCCAGTCCGAACCGGATGCCTCTTCCTTTCCCTCCGGGGGGGTGCGGTCCACCTTTGAAGCCCGGGGTTATACCGCCTGGGACCCCGGATCCCCGGCCTTTCTGGTGCAGGCCGGAAATGCCTCGACCCTGGTGATCCCCTCGGTGTTTCTTTCCTTCACCGGCGATGTGCTGGATCAGAAAACCCCCATGCTGCGCGCCCAACGGGCCCTGAACCGGTCCTGTCTGCGGCTGCAGAAGCGTCTGGGAAACCGGTTCGCCCGGCAGGTCAGAACCTGGGTGGGGATTGAGCAGGAATATTTTCTGCTCCATCGACACCTGGCCCGTCAACGTCCCGATCTGCGGGTATGCGGCCGGACGCTCTTCGGCGCACCGCCCCTCAAGGGCCAGGAGATGGAAGACCATTACCTGGGAACCATGAAAGACCGGGTGGTCCGGTATATGGAAGAACTGGCGGAGGAACTCTACAAAAGGGGAATTCCCGCCAAGACCCGGCATAACGAGGTGGCCCCCAACCAGTTCGAGCTCGCCTGCCTGTACGAGGAAGCCCGGCTGGCCGTCGATCACAACCTGCAGCTCATGGATATCATGAAAAGGGTGGCCATCCGGCATGATCTCAAGGTACTGCTGGATGAGAAACCCTTCGATGGGATCAACGGGTCGGGGAAGCATTTTAACTGGTCCCTGGGGGACAATACCGGAACCCGTTACCTCCGGCCCTCCCGTTCTCCTCTCAATAACCTGAATTTCCTCATGACCATCGCCGCCCTTCTTTTTGGAGTCAACCGGCACGGCGGTCTGCTGCGGGCGGCGGTGGCCGGCGCCTCCAACGATTACCGCCTGGGGGGATTTGAAGCGCCTCCCGCCATCATTTCGGTGTACCTGGGAGAGTACCTGACCTCCATTCTCAACGAAATTGAAGGGATCGGCCGGGTGACGGATAAGAACATGGCGGAAATCAACCTGGGGATCCGCAATCTGCCCCGGGTGGCCCGGGATGTTTCCGATCGCAACCGGACCTCTCCCATCGCCTTTACCGGCGATAAGTTTGAATTCCGGGCGGTGGGCGCTTCCATGAACTGCGCCGAGATTGCCACGGTGATCAACACCCTGGTTTCCTTCGGTTTCGACGAGATCTATTCCCGGCTGGAACGAAAAAGGGGGGATGTCAAGAAGAACGCCATCCTGGTGATCCGGGAGATGGTCCGGGAGACCAAAAGGATCCGGTTCGAAGGCAACAGCTATTCCCCGGAATGGGACACCCAAGCCAGGGAACGGGGGCTTCCCCTCATCCAGGACACTCCCTCCGCCCTGAAAGAATATTCCTCCCGGGAGGTGATCGATCTGTTTACCCAACGGAAGGTCTATTCCCGGCGGGAACTGGAGGCCAGCATTGAAGTGAAACTGAACGAGTACGTCAAGGTCAAGGACATCCAGTTCAAAACCGCCATCCACATGACCCGTTCTCACTTCCTGCCGGCAATCCACCGGTACCTGGGGGAGATTGCCCGGACCTGCGGCCGGTTGGGGGAAACCGGCATCCAGGCCCCCTCTCTGCAGGAAGACGTCCAGATCCTCAACAACCTGTACCAGTCCATCCGGGACCGGTGCCGGCAACTGGAAAAGGTGGAAAAAAAGGGAATCCTGCTGACGGATCTTGAACAAAAAGCCCGGATGTACGCCGGCCCGGGAGAAGGTCTACTGGGGAAATTAAGGAAACTGGTGGATGAGGCCGAGACCCTGGTGGCCGAAGACCTCTGGCCCATTCCCACCTACCAGGAACTCCTGATCAAACTGTAGACCCCGGAGGGGAGGGAAGGGCAAAACAGCGGTCTTCGCCGTTGATTGACAAGCTTTTTTTGGTATGTTATATTGCAAGCTCTTTCCCCATGGAACCGTGCGGGCTGAATTTATCAACGGAGGTGAGAACCCATGAGCATCAGCAAAATCGGCCGGTCGATTCGTGAATCCGCTACCCTGACCCTCAACGCCAAGGCCGCCGCCCTGAAGAGGGAGGGCGAACCGATTATCCACCTGGGGGGCGGCGAGCCCAAGAGCAAGGCTCCCGTTGAGGCGATCGAAGCGGCCGTGGCCCTGTTGAATACCCGTGAGGTCCGGTATTCTCCGGCCGCCGGGATCCCCGAATTGCGGGAGGCCATCGTCCATTACACCGATGCGTATTACGGTCACCGGGTGTCGCCGGCAAACGTGATCGCTTCGGCGGGGGCCAAACAGGCCCTGATGGTCTGCCTGCAGGCGGTGGTCAATCCCGGCGAAGAGGTGATTTTTCCCGCTCCCTACTGGGTGAGCTACCCGGAGATGGTCAAATTATGCGGCGGGACACCGGTGCCGGTATTTCCCGGGGAAGCTTCCTTTCATCCCCGGATGGAAGAGATTGAAAAGGCCGTGGGACCCCGTACCCGGGCGGTATTGATCAACAGTCCCAACAATCCTTCCGGGGCCATGTACCCGGTGGAATTCACCGCTGAATTGATCCGGTTCTGCGAAGAAAAGGACCTCTACCTGATCATGGATGATATCTACCACCGCCTGATATTTGACGGCAAAGAGCCGGTCAGTCCCTACCGGTATACCCGCAATTCCGGTCAGAGTTCCAGACTGGTGGTAATCAACGGCGTTTCCAAGGCCTATGCCATGACCGGTTTTCGCATCGGGTGGGCGGTGGCCGACGAGCAACTGATCCGGGTGATGACCAATATCCAGGCACATCAGACCTCCGGACCCTCCGTGGTGATGCAGCGGGCTGCCTGCGGGGCGATCATGGGAGACCAGTCCGGGGTGGAAAGCCTCCGATCGACCCTGGAGAAAAACCGGGATCTCATGCTCGAAGGATTGCAGTCCTTCCCCGGGGTCCGGGTGTCTCCCCCCGACGGCACTTTTTACTGTTTTGCGGATTTCAGCCACTACCGCAAAGATTCCACAAGCCTGGCCGCGTTTTTACTGGACAAGGCCCTGGTGGCCACGGTTCCGGGAGTGGAATTTGGCGTCGACGGGTTTTTGCGGCTCTCTACCTGCGGTTCCGCCGGGGATATCACCGACGGGATCCGGCGAATGAAGTGGGCCCTGGCGCCCGATGCCCCCCGCGAGATCACCCTGGGAACCCGGAAGGCGGTCCGCGACTGGAAGTAGCCGGTGGCCTGATGAATATCGTCATACTGGATGGTCATACCACCAACCCCGGGGATGTATCCTGGCAGCCCCTGGAGGATATCGGTCCCTGCCGGATCTATCCGCGCACCCCGCCGGACCAGGTGGTCAAAAGAGCGGGCGGAGCGGAAATACTGATCACCAACAAGGTGCCGGTGGATCGGGAGATCATCCGGCAATTGCCGGCATTGAAGTATATCGGGGTGCTGGCCACCGGCTACAACGTGGTGGACCTCCCGGCGGCCCGGGAACGGGAAATCATCGTCACCAATGTTCCCGGTTACTGCACCGACTCGGTGGTCCAGCTGGTGTTCGGCCTGATTTTTGAGTTGACCCGGCGGGTGGGATACCATGCCGGCACGGTGAGGAAAGGCAGGTGGACCCGGAGCCGGGATTTCTGTTACTGGGATTTTCCCCAGATTGAACTGAAGGACAAGGTGATGGGGATCTTCGGTTGCGGCACCATCGGGGGGATGGTGGCCCGGGCCGCCGCTGTTTTCGGTATGAAGGTGCTGGCCTACGATGTCTGTCCCCCCCAGCTGAAGGATCTGCCGGTCCGCAGGGTGGAGATCAACACCCTCCTCGCCGAGAGCGATTTTTTGAGCCTGCACGCCCCCCTGACCGGGGAGACCCGGGGGATCATCAACGCCTGTACCCTGGCCCGCATGAAAAGAAGCGCCTTTTTAATCAATACCTCCCGGGGCCCGGTGGTCAATGAACCGGACCTGGCGGACGCCCTCAACCGGGGACTGATCGCCGGGGCGGGACTGGATGTTCTGAGCAGTGAACCCCCCGGGGCGGACAACCCCCTACTGCGGGCCAAAAACTGCCTGATCACTCCCCACATTGCCTGGGCCAGCCAGGAGGCCCGCCAGCGTTTGATCCATCAGGCGGCCCGCAATATCACCGCTTTTCTGCAGAAGCGTCCAGTCAACGTGGTGAATTGAAGAACCCGATGAAACTGATCAAGATCCGCCAGCGGTTCGATGCGGAGAAGATCGGCGATCTGGACGGCCATATTTCCCGGGAAATGGGCAGAGCCGCCCCCCTGATCCGCCCGGGTCAGAAGATCGCCCTGGCGGTGGGCAGCCGGAACCCGGTCATCCCCGGATCAAAATGATCGTACTGACGGATATTACGCCGGAGAGCCACGGAAATGCCTCGGGGGTGGGACTGGCGGATATCATTACCCGGAGACTGTACCGGAAGATCGATTTTGCCAGCACCTACGAGAACGTGATCACCGCCAATTTCCTGGAACGGGCCAAGATCCCCCTGGTCGCCGAAACCACCCGGAAAGCCTGTGCCATTGCCCTCCGGGCCGCCGGGCCCCTGGCGGAGGGGGAAGAACGGATCCTTCGGATACGGGATACCCTGCACCTGGAAGAGGTCTATGTGTCCCCGGCGATTCTCGGGGAGATTCAAAACCGGGTGGAAGTGCTCAAGGGGCCCGGAAGGCTTTTTGACCGTGGGGGGGAGTTGACCGGTTTTTAGAAGGCTTCAAAAGCCTCCAGGTAGGTGGCGCTGTCGGAACCGGTGAACCCCTGGTCCAGCCGCAGGGTCATGCCCTTATCCCGGTTGAAGGTATACCGGATTCCCACTCCGACGCTGTATTTCACCTCGTGCAGCAGCAGGTCCCCCGGTCCGGGGACCACGTTCCCCAGGGCGCCGAACAGCACCATCCCCACCCGCCAGAACAGGGGAACCCGGTATTCCGCCTGCAGGGCGTACAGCCCGGAATCACGGTACCGGCCGGTGTAATACCCCCTCATCAGACGGGATCCCCCCACCTTGGGCAGGGTGAGGAAAGGGGGGTCGCCCATATTTCCCTCCAGGTACAAACGCAGGGCCAGGACATGGCCGAAGAAGCCCGGAAGGTACTTGCGCAGATCCAATTGGAGGTTGGAGAAGTTGTAATCGCTGCCCCATCCGGAATGGTAGAAAAGGCCCTGGACCTTCAGGTACCAGCCTTGGTGAGGAGTGAAAATCCGGTTCCGGGAATCCCAGGTGGCCTGAACGCCCAGGCCGCTGATCTGTTTCTGCCCGGTTCCCTCCAGGAGATCGCCCGGTGGGAGCGGTTCATCCTTCGGTTCCAGAATCATCCAATTGTAATACCGGAACACCCCTCCAAGGTAAAGATCGGGGAGAACCATGATCTGGGCGGTGTGGGAGAATTCCCAGGATTTGAGGGTGAAATCTGTCGCGTCGGTGGGGAGGGTCTGGTTGCCGATCCCAAAAAATTTATCCGGGTATTTTCGATACTCGAAAAAACCCTGCAGGTTGATGCGGTTGCCGGAGAGGTAAATATCGGATTTCAGATTTCCCACCACCTGTTTGTTCAATGTAAAGTAGACTGCGGAACTGATGGTGGAGGGATGGGTCAGTCCGGTTTCCCCCAGTTGCAGGGCGAGGGTGCCGGCGGCGCCCATGGACAGGGTGGTTTCCGGCGTATAGAATAGGATGGGGGCGGCGATCAGGTTGGCATCCCCGTTTTCTCCGCCCCGCAACGGCAGGCCGGAGAAAGTCAGGCATAAGGCAATATACAGGCAAAAGAACCATCTTCTATTCATCGGAGTGGGGAGATGCCGGGGTGAACCCGGGATCGGTCCTATTGTATCATATCCCGCGGGAATTGTCATCCCCCTTCAGCCGGCGGTACCCGCCGATCTTCAGCGACGGGTACCGGGGTAACTGGCTTTCAGCAGGTCTTTGATGCCCCGAAAGGGACGGGGAGGTTGACAGTATTTCCCCAGAAACCGGTAGATTTTCAACCGGGTTTTCTTGGCCAGCGGGGTATCCATACGGTCAAAACTGTGCCCCCCGGGGGCGTCCTGGAAGATCTGGTATTCAAACTTCTTGCCGGCGGCTTTCAAAGATTTGATCAGGTGTTCCACCTCCAGCACGTTCACGTCGTCATCGTTGGTGTTGGTATGGATCAAAAGAGGGGTCTGCAGTTTTTCCGCGTGCCAGGCCGGAGACCGGCGGCGATATTCTTCCACATTTTCATGGGCGGTCTGGCCGATGTGGTAATCGGCCGAATAGAGTTTCCGGTAGGAGTCGGTCTGGTATCCCATGCGGGCGATCAGGTCGCTGACCGGCACCCCGGCGTAGGCCACCTGGTAGTCGTCGGGATGAAAGAAGATGTTCATCAGGGTGATCAGTCCCCCGTGACTCCAGCCCATGATCCCCACCCGGGCGGGATCCAGGAAGTCGTAGTTCTCCAGCATGTAATTCCGGGCCGCCCAGGCGTCTTCCACTTCCAGGCCGCCGTAATCGATCTGTTCGTACATGGACCGGCCGTAGCCGGTGCTTCCGCGGTATTCCGGAGCGATCACCACGTATCCCTGGGCCATCAGCTCCCGGACGATATGGGTGTAGTAGGTGGAAAAATTGCTGTGCACCCCCCCGTGGGGAAAGACCATCAGGGGATATTTTTTACCATAATCGAGGTCACGGGGAATAAACACGTAAGAGTAGAACTTGAGGGCATTTTTGGCCCCCATGGCGGTGGGATTGGGAACCTTGGCCGGCGGGGGGCCCACATGGCGGACCTTGTCGATGTGGCAGATGGCTCCCACCTTGTGATACCAGAGGATATCGTCGATGTTTTTCTCCAGTACGTCGATCCGGTGGTGCAGGTACTCCAGCTGTTTTTCCAGGTCATTTTTCGGCTCCTCGCCGGCGATCAGCCGGCCGGATCCCGACCCGGCGATCAGAAAAACCAGCAATAGGATCCCGGCTCTCTGAATGATTGGTTTGACTCTCATGGCGATTTCTCCTGGGCAAATCATACCATAACCGGTCGCTGAAGGGAAGGAAGCGGTATTTTTTCCCGGGGACCGATCGGCGGCCCGGTTCGGTATTGAATTCCCCGCAGGGGATACGGGAAAGGCCCCCCGGGGGAAGAAAAAAGGCAGCGGTGTGTATTCACCGCTGCCTTTGGTTGTTGTATTCCCGTAAAGCTGTGGCTGCTACAGGGCAAAGGTGACGCCGATCACCCCGCCCACGCCGGTGTAAGCGCCCAGGGCGGCAAAAGCCAGGTTCAGGTAGGCGGCGATCTTGTCAGTAAAGTAGTAGCGGGCCCCGAGGGTGGGGTTCAAAAACAGGCTCGAACTGGCGGAATCCCCCCAGTCGCCGATCCCCCCGTTATCCCAGTCCCAGGAGTAGATGGAGTAGCCCAGGAAGAGGGCGGCAAAGACATCCAGCTCCGCCGGCAGGTCGATCACTTCATGGAAGTGATAGGCCACGAAGGCCGAAGGGGTGATGACCGATTCCGAGATCTTGCCCAGTATTCCCCAGTCGTCGGACCAGAAGGCCATCATGATATCTCCGCCGGCGCCGATGACGTCGGTGATGGCGTATTCCACGTTGACACCGAAGTTAAAAGCCCAGGTGTACAGGCCGATTTTCGGGGTCACGTAGATGCCGTCCTTCTTAAACGGTGCCTCCGCTGAAACCAGCGGCAGGGTGAAAATCGCCAGAACCAATCCTGTGATTAAAAAAATACGTTTCATTGGAACTCTCCTTTATGAATTAAATGGTGTAAAGTGCGTTGGTAATCCATTCCGTCACAACCCTCCGTTTGCTAACTAAATACACCAAATTGATTTTTTTTTCAACCTTTTTTAAAAAAATGCCCGGCCGTATCCGGGGGGGATCGGGGAATGGCTCTCTTGCTTTCCCAAAAAGGGATTTGATAAAATGTAGGGGAATCCTGAAGGGAGGAGATATGACCCGAAAGAGACCGATGAAACCCGCCGCCGGGCTGCTGCTGCTGGCCTGGGCCATGACCGCCGGCCTGCCGGCTGATGATCCGCCACCCTCCGCATCGGTGGATCCCCGGATCGGGACCCGGGAGATGGGACATACCTACCCGGGGGCCACCGTCCCTTTCGGCATGGTCCAGGTCAGCCCGGACACCGGCAGTCCGCCCTTCTTCATCGACGGCCGGTACAACCCGGAGGTCTACCGCTATTGCGCCGGCTACCAGTACGATGATCCCACGATCCTGGGATTCAGCCATACCCATTTCAACGGCACCGGCCATTCCGACCTGGGGGATTTTCTGCTGGTCCCCACCCTGGGGGGGCTGCAGCTGGAGCCCGGAACCGCCGCCGATCCGGGGTCCGGGTACCGTTCCCGCTTTTGCCACCGGGAAGAGACCGCCCGGCCGGGGTACTACGCCGTCACCCTGAAGGATCACGGCATCCGGGCGGAATTGACCGCCACCTGCCGGACCGGGCTGCACCGCTATACCTTTCATCGCCCCGGAGAAGGCCATGTCATCCTCGACCTGGACCACGGTATTTACGATTATGACGGAAAGGTGCTGTGGTCCGAGGTCCGGGTCCGGGACGACCGCACGGTGACCGGCAGCCGGCAGACCGAGGGCTGGGCCCGCAACCGCACCCTCTATTTCGCCCTGCGCTTTTCCCGTCCCTTCGCGGCCTACGGCCACCGGCGAAAGGATCACCCGGGGTACCGGGGATTCTGGTCCCGGGCGGTGGAGCCGGGACAGAACTTTCCCCTGATCGGGGGCCGGCGGATCGTTCTTTTTTTCGATTTCCCGGTCCAAAAGGGGGAGGCGGTTCTGGCCAAGATGGCCCTGTCGGCGGTCAGTGCCCGGGGAGCCCTGGCCAACCTGGAAGAGGAGGTCCCGGACTGGGATTTTGACCGGGTCCGCCGCCAGGCGGAAGACCGGTGGCGCCGGATTTTGGGCCGGGTCGAGATCGACGCCCCCGGAGAACTCAGTACCGTTTTTTACACCGCCCTCTACCATACCCTCCTGGGACCGGTGACCTACATGGACACCGACCACCGGTACCGCGGAGTGGACCGGGAGGTCCACCGGGCGGAGGGGTATACCCATTACACCATTTTCTCCCTCTGGGATACCTACCGGGCCCTGCATCCCTGGCTGACCCTCTTCCAGCCCCGCCGGGCCGGGGAGATGGTCCGCTCCATGCTGGACCACTACCGCCAGAATGCCTTCGGTATTCTCCCCGTCTGGTCCTTTCACGCCAACGAGACCTGGTGCATGACCGGATACCACGGGGTGTCGGTGATCGCCGACGCGGCGGTGAAGGGCATCAAGGGATTCGATCCCGATCTGGCCCTGCAGGCGGCGGTGGACAGCGCCACCCGTGAAGATTACGGCGGCCTGGGGGCTTACATGAATCTCGGATATGTGCCCAGTGATCATCCCCTGGGAGACCACTCCGCCTCCAAAACCCTGGAGTACGCCTACGATGATTTTTCGGTGTACTGCCTGGCAGAAAAACTGGGAAAAGAAAAAATCGCCAGGGAATTCCGGAGAAGGGCCCGGAATTACCAGAACCTTTTTGATCCGGATACCGGTTTCATCCGGGCCCGGGACAGCGAAGGAACCTGGCTCACCCCCTTCGATCCGCTGGAAACCACGGGAATGGGCTACATCGAGGGGAACGCCTGGAACTATTCCCTCCATGTGCCCCACGATATCCGGGGGTACATCGATCTGCTGGGGGGACCGGAAAAACTGGAGACAATGCTGGATACCCTCTTTACCATGGAAACCCCGGAATCGGCCATCGCCGGGTCCGAGGACATCACCCGCCGGGGGATCCTGGGCGGGTACATCCACGGCAACGAACCCGGTCACCACCTGCCTTATCTGTACAACTACGTCGGGGCTCCCTGGAAGACCCAGCGGCTGGTGCGCCGCGTTTTAGCGGAGATGTACACCGCCGGTCCCGACGGCATCCCCGGCAACGACGACACCGGGCAGATGTCCGCCTGGTACGTCTTCGGGGCCCTGGGGTTCTACCCGGTCTGCCCGGGAACCGACCAGTACGTGATCGGCAGTCCCGGGGTGCCGGGGGCCGTTCTGCATTTGGAGAACGGGAACGATTTTATCGTCCGGACGGAAAACTGGTCCCCGCAGAACGTCTATATACAGCAGGTAACGCTCAACGGTACGCCCCTGACCCGCGCCTACATCCGCCACTCCGAGATCACCGCCGGCGGCGTACTGCGTTTCCTCCTCGGTCCCGAACCCAACCGCCAATGGGCCTCCGGCCCCTCCGCCCGGCCCGATTCCCTCTCATCAGAATGAATAAAATAGAACTCATGCACTCTCCCCGTTACCAAGGTTGACTGGCGGAAAGCATCGGGCTATAATAACTGATCCGCCCGATTTGAACGTCAAAGCCGGGGGGAAGGGAGCGAAGATGACAGACAGACCACGCTACCATCGACACGCGGCCGGGGGGATTCAACTCTTTTCGGCGGTAACCGTAATCGTTCTGGCCCTGCTTTTTACCCTCAACTGCCCGACCGGCAGCGAAGCGGAGGACCCGCCGGGGCACTGCACAGGAGCAGTCTACTCTATCAACGGAGGGCAAATAAAAGACCTCACAGCAGAACTCACAGAAAGCATCGGAAGCACATACTTCATCAGCCCATCAGAATTCTCAGCCAACTACAACGGACAGAACATGTCGGTTTTCACTGTGAAAAGCGGCGAACTGGAAAGCAGGGTCGGCATGACAAGAAGCGGGGAAGCAATTGCATTTGCTCCACAAGACGGAAAAGACTATATTGTCTTTGCTTATCCTAAGGACGCGTCTTTCTACGCAGAATTCGACTCAAGATCCTGGGCTACACTATTCAAGGGCAAGAGAAACCATACTTTCCTGTACAAGAACCAGGCAGGGGCAAATGTGCCTGCAGATGGAGAACAACAGATAAGAGATAAGATGGATGAGTATGACTATGAGCTTATGCATCCTGGCTCAGGTGTCAGGATAGGAAAAGTCAACTTTGTCACTTCTGGCAGTTATGATGCTGTTGTTGGCTTCTCTACCAGAAACAGCAATGTTCCTGGGCAGATAGAGATTGGTGTGATTCAAAAGCTTGACTCTGAGTTCACAGAGCATCAG
>Ga0180434_10001787_pt1 | contig 30120 bp, 29 predicted proteins | sample SS_ome_7_FD_132453 | JGI IMG/M metagenome (GOLD analysis project Ga0180434, IMG submission 132453) | Hypersaline lake sediment archaeal communities from the Salton Sea, California, USA - SS_1_D_2 metaG | ecosystem: Environmental > Aquatic > Non-marine Saline and Alkaline > Hypersaline >... | reverse complement strand
TCCGATTTTCTTATGCACCCCTCCCCTCTCGGGAAGGGAAAGAGTGCCTTTGAGGAACCGGCTATTTGTCCCGGTGTACCCGTTGGACATTGAAAGCGGGAAGACAGACAGCCAGGTAGCGGGCGCCCCCCGGCCGGGGGGTGCTGTATCTCACCCATTCCCCCCGCTCCACGATAATCCCCTGTCCCTGTTGGACCTGGTAGGTCGCCGACCGGGTTTCCACCGTCAGCTGACCGGAGAGCACCACCGTGTATTCGTCAAACTCGGGAGTCTGGCCCGGCTCCCGCCATCCCTCCGGGCTGTTCATCAGGGCCACGCTGACCTCATCTGTTCCGCTGCGGACGCGACCGGCATACTCCCGGATCACCTTGGGTTTGTTTCCGCAGGCCCGGATCCGGGCGGGGGATTCGATCAACCGGGCCATGAAACGGGTCCAATCTCCAGGGTAACGGAGGCCGGAAACCGGGACCCGGTATTACTTCCCATCGTCCCGGTTTCCACTGTCAGGAGGTGAAAATTCCGCCACTTCCCGCTCGAGAAAATAACTGATCACCGTCCGAATCAGCACGATACTGGCCAGCACCGCCATGTCCCTCAGGGTGGGATGGGTGATGGTTCCGATGATATCCGCCGCGATCAGGAATTCCAGGCCCAGCAGCAGGTAGGATCCCATCTGGTAGCGGAGGGTCTCCCGCTCCCGGTAGATGGATTTTTTCCGGAACCGCTGGAATTCCAGCCGAAGCAATCGGAAAAAACCCAGGGCCACTCCCCAGCCGATTACGGCTGCGCCGATCAACCCGATGATGATCGACGCCCACCGTAAAATTTCGGTCATCTCTTCACCTCCCGGTTTTCCCCGGCCCTACAGGCCGCTGGTATCGATCCAGTAAAGCAGCAGGATCAACAGGATGGCCACCGGGATTACCACCCCCCAGGGATTAATTTTCAGCCACTCCGGCAGGGTCAGGGTTCCGAAATGGCCTTTGGTCAAAATCCCCTTTTGCAGACGAGGGTAAAGAGAAGCGTACAGGCCGGCTCCCAGGATGATTCCGATCATACCGCCGATCAGGGCATCCAGGTAACCGTTGCCCACCGCTCCGGCAATGGTGCCCGGGCAGTACCCCAGGACGGCAAACCCCACCCCGAAAATCAATCCGCCGATCACGCTCATGCCCACGGAACCGGGTTTGGGATGCAATTCCACCCACCCCATGGTCTTCATGAAATAGATCCCGATCATGCCGGTAACCGCTGCGGAGAGCATGATTTTGACCACGGTAAAATCCTCCAGCAGGAGCTGTCCGATGATCACATCAAACTTGGTGGCCCCACCCTTTTGCAGTAGAAATCCGAATAGTATCCCAAACAACAATCCCCATATAAGACTTTTCCCGGGGTGATTTGGCAGGTTGTGATTCCTTTGTTTTTCCATGATCTTTCTCCTTTACCCGATGACCCGGTAGATCAGAAAGGCCGCGGCAATACCGCCGATGAAAAAACATATCGCCGCGACCCAGCTGGACACCGCCAGTTGCAGCGTGCCGCTGATACCGTGTCCGCTGGTACAGCCTCCCGCCCAGCGGGCGCCGAATCCCATCAGGATTCCGCCCATCAGCGCCACCAGCAACCGCAGTATCGGTCCGGACCCGAAAGCGGTCACCCAGCGGGAAGGAACCCACAGCCACTGGAAATCACCGGAAAGCAGAGAGGACAACAAAGATCCGATGATGATTCCCAGCACCAGCATCCATTCCCAGTCCACCACCGGTGGAAATTCACGGTAATAGGGTTTTTCCTTGACTCTGTTTCCCCTGAAGAGTCTTTCAAACATCCCGCTGGTCCTGGCGAAGGCGGTGGAACAACCGATCGGTTTTTTGGAGATCAGGAAGGTAAACCAGCTCAAAATCCCGATGCCGATGCCCACCGCATAGGGGGACCAGCGAACCTGTGTCAACCAATTCATTGATGGCCTCCTTTCATTTTTGACTGGCCCAGAGTTCCCGGGCCTGATGATAATCCATGAAATAGCGGGATCCGTGGGGATTTTCACAGACCCGGCAGCGTTTGACGAAACCGGCTGCGCTGTAGCCGGTGATTCCCCCCGCCACATTGACCACTTCTCCAAATCCCCGGCGTTTAAGAATGCTGGCGGCCAGGCTGGAACGGTGGCCGGTACTGCACATCAGGATCACCGGCTTTTTGGGATCCAGTTCCCGGTACCGCTGCCGTATGTCCGGAGCCGCGATGTTAATCGCCCCCTCGATGTGGCTGTCTGCATACTCCCGGGAAGCCCGGGCATCCACCAGCACGATTCCGGAATCACCGGTTACCATTTCGTGCAGGGTCTGCACGGAAATTTGACGGACATTGGCGGTGGGATATCCTGAAACCGCCCAGGCAAACATGTCGCCGTCCAGGTACCCGATGATCCGGTCCACTCCCACCCGCCGGGCCCAGGTATTGACCTCCAGGGCCTGTGAATAATCATCGGCCACCAGCAGGAAATCCTGGTCCGTGGGCAGCACCCAGCCGGCAAAGGTGGGAAAATTCCCTCCCCGGTCGATATGCCAGGCCCCCGGCACGTGCTGACTGCCGAAGGAATCGTAGCTGCGGGCATCCAGAACGGCGACCGTTTCATCCGCCATTCGCTTCCGGAATTCTGCCGGTCTCAGCTCGGCCAACGGCGGCAGATCCTCGACCAGAACCGGACCCTGCCGGTTAATATCGCTGCAGCGGCTGAAATGGTCGGGAGCCGGTGGCATGTCGACCGTCAGTGACCGGATGAATTGCTCTTTTTCTCCGATCTGCAGGGCCGGATTGTGCCGCCGTTCATACCCGATCGTGGACCTCCATTTGGCCCCCATGGAACGGCCGCAGAGGGACCCGGCTCCATGGGCGGGATAGACTTCGCAGTGATCCGGCAGTTTGAGCAGTTTGTCATGCAGGCTGTGATAGAGTTTGCCGGCCAGTTCCCGGGCGATGTCCGGGAAAAGATCCGGGCGGCCCACGTCCCCCACAAAGAGGGTATCCCCGACGAAAACCCCCACGGGATCATCGACCCGGGATTTGTCCACCACCACGTAACTGATATGTTCCGGGGTATGCCCCGGGGTTTCCAGCACCCGCAGTTCCATATCTTCCAACTCTACGGTATCCCCCTCGGACAGCCCGGTATGCTCAAAACTGCAGTTTGCCGATCTGGGGGCGTATATGCGGGCACCGGTTTTCCGGGCCAGGTCCATGTGTCCCGAGATGAAATCGGCATGCAGGTGGGTTTCCAGGATATGGGTGATCTTCACCCCCAGTTCCCGGGCTTCCTGTATGTAGAGGTCCACATCCCGCCGTGGGTCCACCACGGCGCAGCTTTCCTTTCCCGCCAGAATATAGGAACTATGGGCGATCTTTCCCACGAAAAAATGTTTGAGTAACATGATAACCTCCGTGTTTATTTACCTAAATATACATCAGATAAAACAAAAGCACCACCACTGTTACGAACAGCAGGGTCATTCCGCCCCCGGCCCTGAAATAATCCCGGTTCCGGTATCCGCCGGGGGTCATCAGCATGGCATTGACCTGATGGGTGGGGAGCAGGAAGGAATTGGCCGCACATACCGCCACCAGCAGTACCAGGGGACGCGGGTCCAGGGCGGCCATCCGGGCGATACTGATCACCAGCGGCGCCAGCACCACCGTGGAGGCCACGTTGGACATGAAAAGGGAAAAAACAGTGGACATCAGGGCCACGGCCAGCAGGATCATCAGGGGATGCTGGCCCTGTACCACCCCCATCACCCGGGTCGCCAGAAAAGACGCGGTGCCGGTCTTCTGCATGGCGATACCGAGGGGAATCAGGCCGGCGATTAAAAACACCACTTTCCATTCCACCGCCCGGTAGGCCTCGTCGATCCGGATCACCCCGGTGACCATCATGGCCACCGCTCCGGAAAAAAGCGAGATGGAAATCGGCAGGCGCGCCATGGTCAGCCCGATGGCACCGGCGAAACAAAGCAGCGCGATCGGGGTTTTGCCCCTGACCTTCAAACTTCCCTCGATGGGGGTCACCACCACGAAATCCCGGTCCCCTTTCAACCGGTCCAGGTTGTCCCACAATCCGTGAACCACCAGGGTATCCCCGGACCGTATTTTCCGGTCGGAAAAATCCCCGCTGATCTCTTCATCCCGGCTGAAGAACAGCAGCGGTTCCACCGCGTATTTTTTTCGAAAAGAGAGCTCCCGCATGGTCCGCCCCACCAGGGATGACTCCGATGGGATCAGGATTTCGGAAAATCCGGCGCTGTCCGGATCGGTAAGATCGCGGAAAGATTCCAGGGCCTCCCGGAACTTCAGGTCGAATTCGTCGGCAAACCGTTGGATGTCCTGCTCGTCCCCCAGCAGGGCCAGCTCCTGCCCGGCTTCAAAGCCGGTATGCCGCCAGGGCGCGTACTGAATCCCCGATTCGGTGGAGACCGCCAGGATATGCAGCCCGAACCGCTCCCATATACCCGATTCTTCCGTGGTTTTCCCCACCAGCCGGCTGCCGGTCGGGATCCCGTAGCGGCAGATCCGGTGGGGCAGATGCCAGGTGTCGATCAGCCTCATCTGCTCGGATATCTTTGCTTCACCGGCCGGTCTTCGGGGCAGAACCCTCCGCCCGAAAAAAAGAAAAAACAATACGCCGCTCCCCAGTAGAATCAACCCCACCGGGGTCACGCCGAACAGGCCGTATGGTTTCAGATCGGCATTGCGCAGCAGGTCGTTGAGAAGAATCAGGGGACTGGAGGCCACCATGGTCAAAGTTCCCCCCAGAATAGCGGCAAATCCCAGGGGCATGATCAGCTCCGATGCCGGAATCCGTTCCCGCCGGGAGATATTCAGAACCGCCGGCAGGAAAAGAGCGGCGGCCCCGACATTCTGCATGAATGCGGAGATCAATCCCGCCGAAAGCGATATCATCGCCAGCAGACGGGAGCGGCGGCCTCCGGCCAGCCGCAGGATGGCTCCGGAAAACCGGTTCATGACACCGGTGTGGGCAATCCCGGTGCCCATGATCATGACCGCAATCATGGCGATCACGGCATTGCTGCCAAAACCGGAAAGGGTCTCGGCGGGGTTGAGAATGCCGGTCCACCCCAGGGCCAGCATGCACAGGATGGCCACCAGGTCAATCCGGAATACTTCCAGTATCAGCAGTATGACGGTAAGGGCCAGGATGACCAGTACCATCAGAATCTGGGTATCCATTGTACTCTATGGGAAAATTTGATCCCTTTGCTCTTCATGGCCATGTCCAGTCATCGCAGAATTCCTTTTGACAGAATGCATTGTCACACAACAAAGAAAAATTCATCCACCGGGAAAAGCCCGGCAGGATCGGACGACAAGACGACAATTCTGTCACCCGAATATAACAATATATGTAAATTCCATCTGACTGTCAACCATATCGGCCCGCGGCGGTGAACTCCAGGATGACCGGGTATTTTGACAAAAAGAAAACCTGCATGTATTGTGGATACAGGGAAGTATATGGATGGATTACAGAAAAATGTGATTGCAACCCTTGCCCTGCTTTTGGCAACCGGGATCATGGGATATTTCTTTACCCGGGGATCGGGAATCCGCTATCTTTTCGCTCATATGGCCGCATTGGCCCTGGTGGGACTGCTGGCAAACCTGGCGGCCCGGTCACCCTTGCCGCCGCCCTGCTGGGAATCCTGATCATGGTGCTGTTGAAAAGAAAATCTGCTTCCCATCCACCGATTGTATCCTGAAGAAAATCCGTAACAACCGGGTTCTGTTCATCGCCCACCGCAGGGCTTACCAGAGTCATTCAAGGGGCCCCAAGTGAAAAAAAATACCGGAAAATGTTACAATAGTCCAAGGTACCGCGATGACCAGGAAAAAAAGACACCCCTGCCTGAAATATGGCGTGATCATCATCTCAGGAATTATTCTGGTCATGGTTTTCTGGTCCCAGGGCCGGCCTTTTCCGGTAGCCGACACATATACACCCTATTGGAGGGTCACCCTCATCGGGCTGGGTATAGTGAAAACCCCGGGGGATCGGCTGCCGGTATCCGAACAGATCCGACACCCCGACCCCGTCACCCGGCTGGATGCCATCCTGGAAATTAAGAAGCAGGGAAATACCCGCATGAACATCCAGATCCTTGTTGATTTTATCCGTTCTTCGCAGACCCATCCCAACCTTAAGGATATGGCCGTCTGGGCCCTCGGGGAAATCAAAGCTGAATCCGTCCTCGGGTTTCTCGAATCCCTGAAGGACGACCCCCGGATCGACTCCTACGAATTGAACAAGGCGATCCGCAAGATCCGGGGAGAATACGGCCTGTGGGACACCATCAAACGCCAGTTTGAATAGATACAATATTCAGGAATATATATATTCCAAATTTTTTTGTATTATTAATATTTCCGGTTTTCTTCCTATTCTCTGTATTTTTTTATTCTTTCATTGAAGACACAGCAATCTTCCGACATTTATATTGCAGGGATACGGAACCTGACATTCATTCATTTCACCTGCACGGTAATCTTTTATAAAAGGAGGGTATAATGAGCAAATCAACCGCTTTGTTTTCCAGGCGGGGACACCGGAGAACCAGTATCCGGGTCACCCTGCCCCTTTCTTTGCTGGCGCATCTGCTGCTGATCGCGGTGATCGCCGGCGGATCCTATACCGCCGCCTCCGACGTTCTGCCGGAGATAACGGTAATCCGGATTACCGGGCAAACGGGCCCGCCGGCCGGACCGGACATACCGCCGCCTCCCCGTGGATCTGCAGACAGCCCGGGTCTCAGGGATCGCGGGGGGCCAGGCAATCCTCCCGGAGAGAATACCGTTGAACCCTTTTCCGATAATCTGAAAGCGCCGGTAAAAATCCCCGAAGAAATCTCGGAGGAGCCGATTGATTTTGCCGGATTACTGGCGGATGAATGCTCCGGCTACCGGGGACCGAGGGTTCCGGGCGGAGTGGAAAACGGAGGGTTCGATCCGATTTTACCGGATCCGAGGGGAAAAGATCCGCTGAACCAGAACCCGGAAGACCCCGTGAAAATCCAGGCACCCCAGCTGGTCCACCGAGTGAAACCGCGGTATTCACCGACTCCGTAAGGACAACTGAAACGGATTCTGGGGAGGCCGGCGGGTCAACGCCGGTCTTCCTGAACCCCCGGTAGGCCGGGTCAGGATTTCAGTGCGTCTTCAAAGGCCCCCAGCATCTTGGGAATGGCGATGTTGAGCAGCAGACCCAGCTGGATCTTGCTGCGATCCACCAGCATGCCCCACTGGAAATCCCCCAGATTGAGGACGATCACCATTTTCTTATCGGCCAGATCCAGGATATAGTACCGGTTCAAACCGGGAAATCCGGCACCGTCCAGGGCATCCACCATGTAATTGGTGATGCGGTTCATCAGCGCACAGGCCTGGGGATTGGAATTCCACCCCACGACAGACTGTCCGTCGGCGCTGCCGTAAATATCGGTGGCCAGCAGGCCTTCCCCCATGTTGTCCTTCTGGATCTCAATGGCCTGGTTAAGTTTCTTGACATTCATATTTTCCTCCTTGGGAATGACTTTTTTTTCCTCGTTACCAAAATCCGAGATTTTGTCCTCTTCATCCTTCCGTTTCATGGCCTCCATCAGCAGGGCCATGAAGGATTCCTTGATGTTTCGGGTCACCTCCGCCCGTTCCCTGCCTACCGAAAAACGTCCCTTTTTCACCCTGAGCAGGTGGTATACCGCCGGCACTCCTTCGATTTCTCCAAACTCGGCATGAACGATTTCTCCTTTGCGAAAATCCAGATATCCGGTGCCGCCCCCTCCTTCGATCCTGACTGTGAGGCTCTTCCTTTCCAGGTTGATCATCTGGAGAAGAGAAGTAAGATCGATGGAATTGACGGTTCCGGTCAACCCTTCCTCCTCGGTAAAGAAATCGAAAATCCGGTCCTTGAACCAGGAAAAGTTGAAGGGTTTCAGAATGATATCCAGCCCCCCCATCTTTTTTACCTTCTGCAGGATTTCGGGGGTGCCGTAGGCGGTCATGGCGATAAATCCCCCCCGGTACCGGCTCTTCTTGAGGTACATGAAAAGATCAAGCCCGCTTTTTCTGGGCATCCGGATATCCGATATAATCAGGTCGTAGGAATTCCGTTTGATCTTCTTGATCGCCTCATCCACCGAGAAACAGATATCGGTGGTAAAGATATCCCGGAATTCCTCCAATCCTTCCTTGAGGCCTTCCAGGAAGAATTTTTCATCGTCGACCAGCAGTACCTTTTTTGTCATGATATCGTTTCTACGCAATTTTATTGCCAGAGAGGATTTCAACCCGTTATCGCCGCCATGGACGCTCGCGGCGGCGACCCGATACACCAGACCTCCCCATGTGGCTCAATTTGACCGGGTCAAATTGAGCCGGTTTGCCAACCGGTGGAGATTCTGGTATATTGGTTTCATGGCGGATGACACCCCGAGGGAAACCGGAAAAATCACCAGGCAATCTCTATTGGACCTGCTCACCCCTCCCCATCCGGTCCTGGCCGCGATCTGTGACCAAATCAGCCTGGGAATCGTTTTTTTGGATCAACGGGATCAACAAAGGCTATTTTCCAACCGCTATATCCGTTCCCTCAGCAGCTCACTGGAAGAGCGGATCATGGGCAACATCCTGGAGATAATCCGCCACCCTTCCGATCAACAGTCCCGGTACAATTTCAGCCGGGAAACGGCCCTGGATGAAGAGGGCATCACCCATGTTTTCGGATTTACGGTCTACCACATCGTCCAGGACATCGTGGTGATCCTCATCAACGAAATCGCTTCCAAATCCGTTTATCAGCATTCCCAGCAGGAAAACCAGTTTTACAACAAATTGTCCGAGCTGGTGGCGGAGATTGCCCACGAAATCGGCAATCCCCTATCCGGCATCAGCATGAGCCTGCAGGTTCTGCGCAGCAACCTCTCTTCCTGGCCGCAGAAAAAGGTGCAGGATTACGTGGAAAGAACGTTCAACGAGATCAACCGCCTTTCCCTCTTCCTCAAACGGATCCGGGATATTTCCAACGAGAATGAACTGGAAATCCGCAATCTGAGCCTTAAATTGGTGATCGATGACATCCACAACCGACACCGGGAGGCGTTGGACCTGAAAGACATCGGGTTTCAAAACGAAGTGGATGAAAAGGTCATCGGTTCCATCGACGATGTGGCCCTTTTCCAGATTCTGCTCAACCTGGTGAAAAACTCCCTGCACATTTTGAGGCCCAAAGACCAGATCCGGATGTACGTTGAAAGCATCGACGACTACTATATCAAGCTGATCTATCGGAACAACGGGACGCCCATCCCCCTTGAAGACCTGGAAAAAATATTTTCTCCCTTCTACACCACCAAGGATCGGGGCGGCGGAATCGGACTGTCCATCTCCCTGAAACTGATGACCCGGATGGGGGGTACCATCCGGGCGGTGCCCCCCGAGGACGGGATCGGCGCCAAATTTGAACTTTATATCCCCACAGGCAAAAACCGATGAAAACAAAGTCCTCCGGCGAACCGGTTCACCTGCTGGTAGCCGAAGACGACCGGCTGCTGTCCCGGGCCCTGCAGGACTTTCTGGAATCCCAGGGATACCGGGTTCATGCGGTCGAACGCTGCGACCAGTCGATCGCAATTCTGGACGCCCATACCATCCACGTGGCCCTGGTGGACAAAAAACTCCCGGATGGCGAAGGCACTTCCATCCTGGAACACATCATCGCACGGGGAATGCGGACCAAGATGATCCTGATGACCGCCTACGGCCCGGATCGTCGGGTCCGGGAATACATCCGCAAGGGCACTTTTGATTTCATGGAAAAACCGGTGGACCTGGAGAAACTGCGCAAACGCATCCAGAACGCCGTACGGCTCTATCAACTCGAATACGCCCGGGAGGCGGCCGAATCCTATCGCCGATCCGAAAATGAAATCATCGGCAAAAGCCCCGCCATCCAGGATATCAAACGATCCGTCCACCTGGTGGCCCAGTCGGACAGCCCGGTCCTGATCGAGGGAGAAACCGGCACCGGCAAGGAACTCGTCGCCCGCAACATCTACTTTGAGAGCCAGCGACGTCACCAGCAGTTCATCAGCGTCAATTGCGCTTCCATCCCCGAGAACCTCTTCGAATCAGAATTCTTCGGATACGAAAAAGGGGCCTTTACCGGCGCCTACCAATCCAAGCCCGGTTTCTTCGAACTGGCCAACTTCGGGGTATTGCATCTGGACGAGATCGGGGAGATGCCGGTGGAATTCCAGGCCAAACTCCTGCGGGTACTCGAGGCGGGCACCTTTCGAAAACTGGGAGGCACACGGGAGTTCCAGGTGGACGTCCGGATTATCGCCTCTACCAACAAGAACCTCAGGGAAGAGGTCCGGTCGAACCGCTTCCGCGAAGACCTTTTTTTCCGGATCGCGGTTTTTCATATACCCCTCCCCCCCCTGCGGGAACGCCGGGAGGATATCCCCCTGATCGCCGAACATCTCTGGAACCAGTTGATCACCCGGATGGGGAAAAAAAAGGTTCGTCCCGGATTCTCTTTCCAGAGCCTGGCCGGGTATCCCTGGCAGGGAAACGTTCGGGAACTGCGCAACCACCTGGAAAAACAGCTGATCTTCTCCAGTTTCGGCGAGTCGGCCCCTCCGCCCGCCGAACACGATGCCACCGGCCGGTCACCGGTGAAAATCCCGCCCCTGGAGACGGTAATCCGGGACCACGTCCTCCAGGCGCTCAAAAAGCTGGATTACAACAAGAGTCGTACCGCCCGGGCCCTGGGAATCAGCCTTTCCACCCTGAAACGTAAATTGCGATCCTGGGATATCCGGGTGCAAAAAGGCCTCCGGGATGAACCCGAATAACCACAGCTCTTCCATCGGGCTGGTCCTGTTCCTCCTGGTTCTCCTCTTCCTCCAGCCCCTGGCAGCCGGATCGGACGATCCTGCGGGAGAGGAATCCGGGGAACCCCTCTGCAGCTTTCGATTCATGGACGCGGACCTGGTCCATGTCCTGTGCTTCTTCGCCCAGCGTTTCAAACTGAACATGGCGATCGATCCGGACATTTCCGGCACGGTCACTCTGCGACTGCAGCGGGTCACCTGGCGGCAGGCTCTGGAGTTGATCTGCAAAAGGCATGGCCTGGGAATCGAATGGGTGGGCAAACCATCCGATGAACACCCCGTCGGACTGGTGATTCAAAAAATTGAAAACCAACAGATTTAGAAAATCAACAGATTTGGAAGATCAGAGAATAACCGAACTTTTCCGGTCCCGGAATAATGTATTGATCTGAAATCTCTTACTTCCCGGACTCTTTCTCCTTTCACTTTTTTACTTTTTCCTTTTGTCTTTTTACTTGAACCGTTCACCGGCTGATAAAGCGCCGGAAATTCAAGAGGGAAAGGGTGACCACCCCGGCGGTGATCCCCGCCAGGATCAGCAGATCCCGGTAGAAATATTCGATGCCGTTGCCCTTCAGAAAGATCTCCCGGATGATCTGGATCAGGTACCGGATGGGATTGATGTCTGCAATCCAGCGCAGAGAGGACGGAATATTGGCCACCGGGGTGAACAGGCCGGACAGCAGGATGAAGGTGATCATGGAAAACCAGGAAAAAAACAGCGCCTGCTGCTGGGACCGGACCAGGGTGGAGATCAACAGGGCATAGGAGAGGATAGCGGGCAGAAACACCAACCCCGATAAACACAGATACCAGAGGTTGCCCCGCACGGGAATCCGGAACCAGAGAATGACCGTGACCACCCCCACCGCCATCTGGATCAATCCGATGATGGCCATGGGCAGGGCCTTTCCCAGATAGATCTCGATGGGGCGCAAAGGGGACATCAAAAGGGTATCCATGGTCTGCTGTTCTCTTTCCCGGACGATGGAAACCGATGTCAAAAAAAGGGTCAGGATGGTCAGCAGCAACCCCACCATGCCGGGCCCCATGTAGTTGATGCTTCTCAGGTCCGGGTTGAAACGGATCAGATTCTGGAAATCCAGGGGGAAATTCATTCCCCTCCGGGACACCTCCTCCCGCAGGTACTGCCGGATGATACCGCTCAGGTAACCGGCGGCGATGGCCGAGGTATTGGAATCCACCCCGTCCATCAGAATCTGGATCCGGGGAAGACCGAAGGGTCGCCGGCCCGTTTTGTCCCGAAAAACCACCACAGCGGCCACCTCCCCCCGTTTCAGCACTTCCCGGTAAGAGTCCGTCCCGCCGGGCCGGCCGGTTTTGCGGACCTGAAAACAGGGTGTGGCCTCGATCCGATTGCAGAGTTCAAGAGCGACGGGACTTTGAGACCGGTTGACCACCTGGATGGGGATACGGGTAATATCGGTCCGGACCACATAGCCCAGAATCACGATCTGGATGAGGGGGGCGATGAATACCAGGGGGAGCAATTCCTTTTGCCGCAGGATTTCGGTAAACTCTTTTTTCAAAAGGTAGAGGATTCTCATCTCTTTTACCTGCCTCTCCTTCGGATGTGGCCGAATCTCTTCATCGATATCCCGATGAAACCGATGCTGAAGAAAAGCAGCACCGCACCCTCCAGGAGGAAATGTTTCAATGCGGCCCCCTTGAGAATGACTCCCCGTATGATTCTCAGAAAATAGGTGGCCGGCACCACCCGGGAAAGAGATCGGATCACCGGCCCCAGGGAGTCCAGGGGAAAGATAAACCCCGACAGCATGATGGTGGGCAGCAGGGTAATGAGGAACACGACAAAAAGGGCTGCTTTTTGAGAGGTGGTCACGGTGGCGATCAATATCCCCATGGAAAGCCCGGACAGAATGTACAGGATCGAAAAAACAAACAGTATCAGCACCCCTCCCCGAAAAGGGATCTGGTACCAGAAATGGGCGAAAAGCAGGATGATGGACTCGCAGATCAGACCGATCAGCAGGTAGGGAATGGTTTTCCCCGCGATGATCTCCCCGGAGGTGAGGGGGGAGAGAAAAATCAGGTCAATGGATCCGGCTTCTTTTTCCCGGGCCACGCTCAAAGCGGTGAGAAAGGCCGAAATCATGATCAGGATCAGGGCCACGATCCCGGGGACAAAAAAATAGGAACTTTTCAGCTCGGGGTTGAAAAAAATTTTGGTATCCAGGGAGATGATTCTTTGACCGGCGGGATCAGCCTTCCCAAAATCGGCTGCCATCCGCTGGTTGTACTGGACCACCAGGTTGGCCACATTGGAATCGCTGCCGTCGATCACCGCACCGATGACCGCGGGCCCTTCCCCATGCCACTTTCGGGAAAAATCCGCCGGGATGATCAGGTACTGATGCAGCGATCCCTCCCGCAGCATCTGCTCCCCGGTCTGGACCGGCCGCGGACCGGTAAGATCCACCAGGGTATAATAGCGGTTGTGGGCGAATTTTTTCAGCAGCATCCCCGATGACTGACTGCGGCAAAAATCCACCACCCCGGTTTTGATTTCCCCAAGATCGAAATTGATGGCATACCCGTATATCAGCACCATCAGAACCGGCATGACCAATACGATGGAAAGACTGACCGGATCCCGAAAGACATGGGCAAACTCCTTTTTTAAAACCGCCTTAAGCCGTCTCATTCTTCTCTACCGCCTGGAGAAAGACTTCCTCGATGGAATCCGCCCGGTAGCGGGCACAGAGCCGGGCGGGTTCCCCCCGCTCGATGATTTTCCCGCGGTGAATGATCAATATCCGGTCGGCATATTCGGCCTCATCCAGGCTGTGGGTGGTGACCAGTATGGTCTTTCCCCGGGATCGAAGGGCATAGATATCCTGCCAGAACTGCCGGCGGTTGCGGGGATCGACCCCTGAGGTGGGCTCATCCAGAAAGATAATCCGGGGGTCTCCCAGCAGACAGGAAAAGAGTGAGATCTGCTGTCGATGTCCCGGGGGAATATCGGTCACCTTCTGCTTCAGGGTGCCGGGAGGCATCCGGTCGGCCAGAGACCGGATCGCCCCGCGGATCCCGGCCCGGGAAAGACCGGATAAACCGGCAAAGAATTCAACATTTTCTTCCCCGGTCAACAGGGGGTAGAGAGAAAATCGCTGGGACATGTACCCGATCATCTCCTTGATCCGTCTCCGGTCCCGGCGGATGTCCAGCCCGGCAATGGTCACCGTGCCGGCGGTCATCCGCAGCAACCCGTTGATCATCCGGATGGTGGTGGTCTTTCCCGCCCCGTTGGGCCCCAGGAATCCGAGGATTTCGCCCCGGCGGATGGAAAAATCAATTCCCCGGACTGCCACAAAACTCCCGAACCGCTTGGTAAGGTTCTCCACCCGGATCAGGTCATTCACCTTGATTCTCCTCGTAATACAGGTAAATATCTTCCAGGGAGGCCGGTTCCGGGCCGGTCCAGGGGACTCCCGCCAGAGCGGGAACCGTCTCTCCCTCTGCTTTGAGCAGCCGGATACTGCGTCCCTTCAGGTGGACATGCCGGGGAACATTCTTCCCCGCCCGGATCCGGTTGATCGCTGCAATCGGATTTCCCCTGGGCAGCAGCCGGTAAAGCTTCAACGGGAAATTCTTTTTTAATTCAGTGATTTCATCCTCCCGGAGGATCTTCCCCTTTTTCAGAAGGATGATGTGGTCTCCCGCTTCGGCCTCGTCCAGGTAAGGCGTCGACAGCAGAATGGTCTTTCCCTCTGCCTTGAGCTCCTGGATGATTGTGAAAAATTCACTGCGGGAAAGAGGATCCACCCCGGTGGTGGGTTCATCCAGGAATATGATCCGGGGAGAAGACAACAGGATGGCGGACAGGGACAGTTTCTGTTTCATTCCCCCGGACAAAGCCCCGGCCCGGCGTCGCCGGAACTCGAGCATACCGGTCTTGTCCAGCAGCCGGTGTTTGAGCTTTTCCCGCCGGCGGAGGGAAACCATCTGGATATCGGCAAAAAAATTCAGGTTTTCTTCCACGGTCAGGTCCGGGTAAAGAGAAAACCGCTCCGGCATGTATCCGGCGATTTCGCTGATCCGGGTATGATCGTCTCCAATATCCTTCCCCCGGAGAAAAACCCGTCCTTCGTCCCTCTTCACCAGTCCCAGGAGAATTTTGATCAGGGTGGATTTCCCGGCCCCGTCCGCCCCGGCCAGAACGGTGATCCGGCCCCGGGGAATCGAGAAAGCAAGATTTTCCAAAACCTTCCGGTCCCGGTAGATTTTGCCGATCTGCCGGCCCCTAATCATCCTGCGCGATCCCCACCGTGACCAGCATCCCCAGCTTGAGAGCCCGGCGATCCTCCTCCTTTACCCGGACCTTCACCCGGTACAGCAGAGATTTCCGCTCCTTTTCGGTGATGATATATTTGGGAGAAAACTCGGCCGTCCGACCAAAATAGGTGATCCTTCCCTGCAGGGGCCCGGGGTAACCGTCCACCTGGATCTGTACCCTTGCCCCTTTATCGAGGGGAGCGATCTCCTCCGCTTCCAGAAAGACTTCTATATACAGGCTTTCTTCCACCAGGATCTCCGCCAGTGACGTTCCGGGAAAAAGGGTTTCTCCCCCGGTGACCAGGCATTCCAGTACCACTCCGTTTACCGGTATGCGGATCCGGTGATCTGCCAGCAGCAGGTTCAGGTATTCCTCCCGGGTCTGGAGTTTCTTTTCCTGGACCCTGATCTTGTTCATCTCCTGGTTCAAATCGTGTTCCCGGGTGAGGGCTTCCTCGAGTTTCAGCCGCATCTGTTCCAGTTTCTCCCCCGGGATGGCATCCTCCCGATCCAGCCGTTCAAAGCGGCGGACCTGGCGGGTCAGAAAATCGCGATTCTTCATCAGCATAACCTTCCGCCGAACCAGTTTGGCCTCCGTAAGGGCCAACTCTTCCCGGTTCAACCGTGCTTCCTCGAGTTGCTTTTGCACCTTTTCGCCGTCCACTTCCCCGGCAATTTCTCCCCGGCGTACCCGCTGCCCCTCCACCAGGAAAAAGGTCTCCAGGGTACCGGCTACCTTGGCCTTGAGCACCAACACGTCCCCGTCCACCACTCCCTGGGCCCTGACTTCCCCTCCCTGTCCCGGTCCGCAGGAAAAAACGGCCAGGAGGGAGAAAAGGAGGACCAGACTGATTCTTGTCACTGGTTTCATCTATCGACTCCCATGGACCAGGTGGCTGATGGTCACCTTGGTCAATTCGATCTCGGTCAGCAAACGTTGTTTCAACAGGCCGTAAGCGTCCCTTTTGAATAAGGCATCCATGTACGCTGCGTGATCGATCTGCTGTTCCTGATACAATTGATATTTCAACCGGGCTTCCCGGGAGGCATTATCCTCGAGGGTCCCGACCAGTTCAACCTTCTCCCTGAGCTTTTTCAGGGTGATGTACTGCCGATGGATTTTTTCCAGGGTCTCTTCCTGAAAGGCCCGGCGACGGTTGATCAGCTTATCCCGCCGGAACTGCAGCTGACGGAGTTCTTTGGACTTTTTCCCCCAGGCGAAAACGGTCAAATCCAGCGCAATTCCGGTCTGGCAGTACCAGGACCACCGGTCCAGGAAAATATTGATGCCGGGCCGCCCGTAATGAAGGTCAAAAAATCCCTTCAACCGGGGAAGGTACTGCCCCCGGACAGTCTTTTCCTGGACGGCGATCAGGTCAATCTGCCGGTCGAACCAGTCCAGGGTGGGATGATGGCCCTCAAAGTGGGAGATGGCCCGGGCCATCTCCCATTCAGGTTCCCGATAGCCCGGCCTGATTTCCGCCAGATCCATCCCGCATATCCGGGAGAAGAAGACCTTTTCCTGCTCGATTTTATCCTCCACTTCAATTTTCTGCAGTTGAAGTTCCCCCTTCCGGTTACGGGCTTCCAGGAGGTCCGTGCGGCGGGCCAGTTCATCCTTGACCTGTTCCCCGATCTTGTGGATATGGTAATCAAGGTTCTGGATGCTCTTCTCCAGCCGCTCCCGGTTGTTTATCATAATCCAGTAGCGGAAATACGATCCTTTCACTTCCAGCCGGATCCGGTTCTCCTGGGCGGCCACCTCGCTTTCCAGGGAACGCCGGATCAACTCCTCCCGCCGGAGGTTGTTACGGAGCGTGCCCCCCAGAAAAATAGGTTGATGCAGCGACAGGGCAGCATCCACCTGGTGGCGCGATCCCAGCTCAACGGGTCCTCCGGGAAGGCCCGGCAGGCCCGTCGCCTCCTGGAAATCAATTTCCAGCGCCTGGGAACGGTACCGGTAGGCGCCTGAAAAAACCGACTCGAACCGGCGCCGGGCCCGGGCCCGCGCGATATCGATCTCCTTGATCCGCGCGTCGATCAGGAGGTTCTGCCTCTGGGGGTTCTGGCCCAGGGCGGCCTTCACCGCAACGGACAGGTCCGGCGGTTCCGGGTACAGACCGGTCCAGGCCAGCACCACCATCCAAACGATGCACAATATCCTTTTCATTTCATCATGCCTCTTTTGATAATATGGCGGATGCTTTCCACCCGCTTGTGATCGAAACGGGGAATCCGATCGATGCGGACATCAAGGATGGCCTCGATGATCGGCTTTCCCATAAATATAAAGACGTTCAGAGAGATCAGGTTGATTAAAAACTGCAGGGGGTCGGACTCGGTGATTTTCCCCTCCTTGTGCCCCTGGCGGATCTTCTGCAGAATGGATTGCGGAGAAAGCGGCATCTTTTCGGCCAATTCCCGCTTCACAATATCCTTGATCAGTTCCGGGTCCTGGAGCAGGGTCAATCCGACCATTTTGAGAAAATCGGGATTTTTAGACAAAAACTGAACCTGGATTTCGGGCAGTTTTTCCACCAGGTTCTCCACCGTGGATTGCAGATGAAGCTGGCGCGTCACTTCGGAAAATACGCCCTCCAGGGAACTGCGCAGTACCTGCCGAAAAAGCTCCCGTTTGGATCCGTAATAATAAAAAATCATGGCTTTGTTGACACCGGCCAGCCGGGCAATTTCCTCGACCCGTCCTCCCTGGTACCCGTGCCGGGAAAATTCCCGCAATCCCGATTCCAGGATCTTCGCTTTGGTATCTCTTCTGGCGGCCATCAAAAATTAACCATATGGTTTAACCATACGGTTAAACTATCACATTCGATGCCTTTGTCAAGGGGTCTGGGTAAAAAAATGTAATTAAATTTTAACGTATTTCCCTGAAAAGTCCCCGGCGGCTGTGGGTTTTCAACGAAATTGACCAAAAAGTGTGGAAAAGGATATTTAAAATTTACCGATTCTTAACAATGTTCGATATTTTGTTGATTTGCACTGTTTACAATATCCAAGAAAGCCTATATAACTGTAAATACTCATCATTCATTGTTTATCGTGCTTATCCGTGATTTTACCCCCTTCCGACAGCAGATGGAAAAGGACCCAGAAATCCGGAACCGATGGGACAAAGTCTTATCAGCCTTTATCGCTTGGGCCGGGAGAGGTGCGATCCATGAAATTGAGGATTCCCCGGGGAATCTTGGCCGCCAGGCTGTTCATCACCCCGATGATATCCTGAAGAGTCAAAAGGATGTCTTTCTCCCCCGCCCAGTGCTGCCTTACCCGCTCGATCAGCTGGGAATCCCCGCTGTTGAGAATCCGGTTCAGAATGACCACCACCACCAGCAGATCATCGATAAATCCGGTAACCGGGATAAAATCGGGTATAATATCCAGGGGGAATACCAGGTAGGTCATGGCCACAACCAGCATGGTTTTGTACCGGACATGTACCAGGCGATCTTTCAGCAGCTGAATGACCAGGTACACCATGTCCGGCAGCAACATCAGGTACTGGAAAAAATTGCCCGTCCAGCCGTGAACCCGGCGTGGAACCTCATGATCTTCCACCCAGCGGAAAATCTTCTCTCGAAGCTTCAGGTAAAAATTCTCATATTCGGTGACCTTTGATTGGTGGCGATCAGCCATTGGATCCTCCCTGCCGTTGATTTCCCCGGCCTCCGGTTCGACTGGACATTTCAATACAGACCGGCAATCTCATCGTAGATACCCTCGGGATTCAGGCGATACTTCTCCAAAAGCTCCCGGCGGGACGCCACTTCGATCCGTTCCTCCAGCACCCCCAGGGAAAGCATCTGGTAACTCTTTATATTGTGGGTAAGTATCAATTCCCGTATTTCCGTGCTGAGCCCCCCGTTCTTGATCCCGTCTTCGATGGTGACGATTCTCTTTTTGCGTTTAAAAATTCCTTTCAGACTCCGGATCATCCGGAGAATCAATTCCGTATCCAGGGGTTTGATATACCGGACGTTGACCAGGCCCAGCTGCAATCCTTTCTCATCGCTGAGTCGCTGCAGGGCTTTCCTGGCGGCATATATCAGCGGCCCCACACAGATGACGATTCCGTCGTTGCCGGGCAGGACGACTTCCGCCCGGCCCAGCGGAATTTCCCGGTACCCCGCGGCGGGGGGAATCCCCACCGTGGGTTCCTTGGGATACCGGATGAAGACCGGCTTGTTAAGCTTCAGGCCGGTGTATATCATGTCCCGCAATTCATTCTCATCCTTGGGAGCCATCAATACAATGTTGGGCAGTGGACGCAACAGGGAAATATCGTAAATGCCCTGGTGGGTAGGACCGTCTCCCCCGATCAATCCCGCCCGGTCGATTCCCACCACCAGGGGAATTTTCATCAGCGCGATATCATGGATGATCTGATCGATGGCCCGCTGCAAAAAGGTGGAATAGATTGCGACAACCGGTTTCATCCCTTCCAGGGCGAGGCCGCCGGCAAAATCGAGCAGGTACTGTTCGGCAATCCCGACATCGAAAAAATTGTCCGGGAATTCCTTCTGCACCAGATCCAGGCCGGTACCTTCGGGCATGGCGGCGGTCAGGGCAATGATCTTTTTATCGTGACGAATCAGGTCGGCCACCGTTTTTCCGAACACCTTGGAATAGGAGGGCCTTTCCCCTTTCTTTATAAACTGTCCGTTTTTGATGTCGAAGGGAGCGGAAGAGTGATAGGAACTGGGATCCAGTTTGGCCGGATCGTACCCGTATCCTTTCCGGGTCACCACATGGATCAAAACGGGAAAATCGTATCGCTTGGCATCCTCGAACACCTTCTCCATTTCCCTGATGTTCTGACCGTTGACCGGTCCGATGTACTTCACCCCCAGCTCATCAAACAGCGAACCGGGGACCATCATGGTGCGGGCCAGGGTTTCCAGCTTCTTGGCCACGTCGGCCATGTATTTACCGATACCGGGAATCGCACCCAGAACGGACTGCACGATTTCCTTCAACCGGATATAGGGGCGACCGGAAACCAGGTAGTTCAAGTGTTTGGAAATGCCCCCCACATTGGGAGAAATGGACATCTTGTTGTCATTCAAGACGATGATCAGACGCTGTTTCACCTGGCCGATATGATTCAGGGCTTCCAGGGCCACGCCTCCGGTCAGGGCTCCATCCCCGATTATCGATACGATCCGGTGATCTTTTTTCATCCGGTCCCGGGCGATGGCCATCCCGGAGGCAAAGGCGATGGAAGTGGAGGCATGTCCGGTATTGAGGGCATCGTACCGGCTTTCTGAAATCTCCGGATATCCCACCAGCCCCCCCCGTTTGCGGATGGAATAGATCCGGTCTTTGCGCTCGGTCAGAATCTTATGGGAATAACACTGGTGCCCCACATCCCAGATGATCTTGTCCCGGGGGGTATCAAATACCCGGTGCAGGGCGATGGAAAGCTCCACCACCCCCAGGTTGGATGAAAGGTGGCCCCCGTTTTTGGAGACCACATCGATAATCAGATCCCGGATTTCCCGGGCCAGGATCTCCAGTTGGTCATATCCCAGGGGTCGAAGGTCGGCCGGGGAATTGACTTGATCCAGAACGCCCATGCTCATCGGCTCCGGTAGGCCATTTTCTCAATCAGGTGGAGAAAGGGAGCAAAGGATACCCCGATCTCACCCAACAATTTCAGGGTTCGCCGGTAATAACGGTCAATTTCGCCGACCACATGATCCCGTCCAAGGTACAGCACCGAATTGGGGCTGCGGTTGTCCCCGTCCTTGTTCAGCCTTTTTCCCACTTCCTCTTCATCCCCCTCCACATCCAGCAGGTCGTCCGCCATCTGGAAGGCCACACCGATGGACATGCCGGCTTCCTGCAACTTTCCCATCCGCACCGGGGACAAACCGGCGATTTCTCCGGCGCACAGCAGGCAGCCGCTGATCAGAAAAGCGGTTTTCTTCTGCTGAATCTCCAGGATCTTATCGGGGTCACCGTCAAAATCAATGTCCAGGGCCTGTCCGCAGGCCATACCGTCGATCCCGATACTTTCGGTCAATATCCTCAGGATCTTCACCACCACCGCAGCCGGCAGCCCTGACCGGGCAATCCGTTCAAAAGCCATGGTCAGCAGTGTGTCGCCGGCCAGCAGGGCGATCGGTTCATCAAACTTGACATGGACGGTGGGGTTCCCCCGCCGGACATCGTCGTTGTCCATGGCCGGCAGGTCATCGTGGATCAGGGAATAGGTATGGATGTATTCGATGGCCGCGGCGATATCCAGATGCCGCCGGGGATTCCGGTCGAATGCCGCCAGCAGGGTAAGAAAAAGCAGGGGACGCAACCGTTTTCCCTGTACGGTGAGGGCGTAGTAGCAGGCCTGATTCAGGCGGTTGCCCTCTGGTTTGAATCCCTCCACCAGATTTGCTTCGATCTGTCGCCCAAGGCTGTTTACATATTCTTCCATGTCGACACAATCTGAATTTATAACCCATTTATACCGAAAAATCAAGGTAAAGCGGTATTTTTCGGCCCGGTTTACCCTCTTCGGCATTTCCCCCGGGTCCGCTGGAATTTTTAGACTTTGATTCTTGTTTCATTTGGTGTATCATATGGGCAATATCAATAGGGAGGTTACCCGATGAAAAGATCTCTTTCGTTGCCGCTGGTCGTCTGCTGCCTGGCCCTCGTCTTCGCCCTTTCCCCTTCATCCCGGGCCATGGCGGAGGAGTTTTCCGCCAGCAGGACCAACATCGTCCTCAAAGGTGGAATCAGCTTTCCCCCAAAAGACCATTACCGGGAAGCCATCTTCCTGGGCTTTGGGGTTGATTTCTTTCTCAGCCCCTGCATCTGCCTGGAAGTCGGCATCAGCCGTTTCAGTTCCGAGGTGTCCTCACTGGAATTCGATGATTTCACCGACCAGCGGGACCTGGATCCCGGAACCCTGGCCGGTTATCCCCTTCAACTGAGCCTCAAATATCAATTCCCAACCGGTTCCCGGTTCGTGCCCTACCTTCTGGCCGGGGGTGATCTGGTGCTTTATGACCACCAGGTGGATCTGTCCGATTGGGAAAAGGTCGGGTTCACCGGGGAAAACAAGATGAAAATCGGATTCGGATTTCACGGCGGTCTGGGATTGAACATCTTTATCACCCCGGGGATCGCCTTCAACATAGATACCCGGTACACCTATACCATCACCGGCTTCACCTGGACTTTCACCGATCTGAACCACCCGGAAATAACCGTTTCCGGGGAAGTCAACAACCTCAAACTCCATTACCTGATGGCCACTGCCGGGATTAAAATTTACTTCTGAAAGGAGTGACTTCAATGAAAAAGAACGCTTCCGTTACCATAACGCTGCTCGGGCTGCTGTTGCTGTTTCTGCTGGCCCTCCCCGCCCGGGCCCAGAATGTGGAAACTTATATCCTCAACCCCGGCACAACGGATTTCAAAAGTGATCTTCCGGAACCCAAGCTGGACCACCAGCTGGCCAAGCTGGTCCAGATCTACCGGACCGGCGGTCTGCCGGCGGTCCGGGAGATGGCCAGATACCACCCGCAGGTCGATCTCATTTCAGACCGGGTCAAGGTGGTGGCCCATATCCGCCGCGCGCTGGCCCTGGACGGGCCCCACGGGGACCTGAGAGATTTTGTGGCCTTCCTGGGCGGGCAGGTGGAACTGGCGAGGGAACAGGTCTTTCAGCTCCAGATTCCCCTCACCGGAATTGAAAAGCTTGCCGCCCGGCGGGATATCCGTCGGATCCGTCTTCCCCTCAAACCCCATCTTCATGTTGTGACCGAGGGATATGAATTCAGCGGCGCCGATCAGTTTGAAACACTGAACGGTTTCCAGAATTACCACACGCCGAGGGTGGGAATTTTGGACCTGGGTTTCAACGGGTACCAGAGCCTGCTGGGATCCGAACTCCCCGATGAGGTGACCACCAAATCCTTTCGCTGGGACGGAGACATCAACGGGGGGACCTCCCATGGCACCGCCTGTGCAGAGATCGTCCATGACATGTGCGGGCAGGCCAAACTGTATTTTGCCAATTTCAACACCCTGACCGAAATGGGAGAGGCGGTGGAATGGTTTATCGAGCAGGAAGTGGATATCATATCCAGTTCCATCGGCTGGTACAACGCCGGCGCCGGGGATGGCACCGGACCGGTCTGCAGATTGGTAGATCTCGCCGCCGCCAACAATGTGCTCTGGATCAATTCATCGGGCAATGACGCCAACTCCCACTGGGAAGGACAGTTTGTCGATGACAACCTCAACGGATTTTGCGATTTTGGAGGCGATGACATTTTCAGTTTTTACATGCCGGCCTACCAAAGCCTCTGGGTCTACATGAACTGGAACGACTGGGGAACCTGGGATGGCAGCGAATATTCCGGATCGGCCAACGATTACGACCTCTATCTGTACTACTATTCCGGAGGCTGGCATTACGTCGACTCTTCCCTGCAGGCCCAGAACGGTGTCCGGGGTCAATGGCCTGTGGAGGGAATCTCGGGATGGTACAGCACTTCCCCCCTTCAATGGGGAATCAAGGTGAAGAAAAAAACCGGCGCCGCCAGTAAAAAAATCGAGCTCTTTTTTGACTTCAATTATTCCTACAATCATGAATTCAACCATCCCTGGGGAAGCGTCGCCATACCGGCAGACTCCGCCAACGCCCTGGCCGTGGGAGCGATCCCCTGGCTGAGTGGATACACCGATTACTATTACACCTACAGCGGACGGGGGCCCACCGAGGATTTTCGCATCAAGCCCGATCTGACCGCCGCATCCAGCGTCAGCAATGAAACCTACGGCACCTTCGGCGGCACCTCCGCCTCCTGCCCCCATGTGGCCGGCGCCATCGCCCTGCTTTACCACAAGACTCCCTTCTCCCCCCAGGACATCGTAGAACTGCTGCTGGCCCGGGCCGATGACTGGGGAGCCACCGGCAAGGACAATATCTTCGGAGAGGGCAAACTGGATATCGATGACTGATTACCGTCCCATCCCCCTCTCCCGGTGACGCCGGGGGGGCGATCATAGCATGGACAGCCTGGAATTTCCGGCGGTTACCGATCACCGGTTCGCCGAGGTACTGCAGAAAAAGCTGCCGAAGATCGAGCAGACCTTCGGCCTTTCTGTCTCTCTGCGGGGGGATAAAATCATATACGATGGCCCTCCGGTCCGTCGGTCCGCTTTTAAAAAATTCATCCGCCAGGTCTTTGAAATCAACCGGGAGAAGGGAACCATTACCGAAAATGAGCTGGACATCTCCCTGAACCTTTTTCAACAATCCCCCGCCCCTTCTCTTCGCCGGGAAATCCTGGAAGACCCGGTATTCCTGACCATCAATGGAATTGAAGTTCATCCCAAGACGGTCAACCAGAAGAAATACCTGCAAAGCATCCGGGAGCATGACCTGGTGTTCGCGATCGGACCGGCGGGCACCGGCAAAACCTTTCTGGCCATCGCCATGGCCCTGCACTACCTGTTCAGAAAAAAGGTGGACCGGATCGTTCTGACCCGGCCCGTGGTGGAAGCGGGTGAAAATCTCGGTTTCCTTCCCGGCGACATCAAGCAGAAGGTGAACCCCTATTTCCGTCCCCTCTATGACGCCCTCTACAGTCTGATCGGGATTGAAAAATCCCAGGAGCTGATCGAACGGGAGATTATCGAGATCGCCCCCCTGGCCTACATGCGGGGCCGAACCATCGATCACTCCTTCATCATCCTGGATGAGGGGCAAAACACCCTTAATTCTCAGATGAAGATGTTTTTAACCCGGTTCGGCCAGAATTCCAAAGTCATCGTGACCGCCGACACTTCCCAGATCGATCTTCCCCGGGAAAAGAAATCCGGGGTAATCCTGGCCCGAAACATCCTGCGGAACATCCGGGAGATCGCTTTTATTTCCCTGACCTCCCGGGATGTCATCCGCCACTCTCTGGTACAGAAAATCATCGACTCCTATCAGATGTTTCAAAAGAAAAAGGGATCATGAAATTCAACATTCATTTTGAAGAGAAGGATAACAATTCCGCCAATTCCGTCAAAAAATCCCGGATCAATTACCTCAAACTGATCCTCTCGGGCATTTTTGTCATTCTGATTTCCTACATCGTGTACGTGTCTCCCCAGCAAAGCACCACATCCCAGGAATTCAACGTGGGGGATATCATCCAGAAGGATATCGTGGTTCAAAAGGACCTGACGATCGAGGATAAAAAGAGCACCGGGGAAAAAATCCAGCAGGCCCAGGAAAATGTGATTCCGGTGTACGAATACTACCCTGACATCAAGGCCGACACCGTCACCAAGATCAACAACTGGTTTGAACTTCTCCGCCAATACCGGCAAAAATTGTACCAGACCCGCAGGGGAAACCAGACCGTGGTCCAGGAAGCCCGGGAGGAAATCCAGAGCCAGTTCGGGATCGAAGTGGACCCGCAGGAACTCAACGGGCTCTTGCGCAGCAAGGATCTGTTCACCGCTCTGGACATCAACCGGCTGGTGGAATTCATCCGCAGTTTTTACAACAAGGGATTGCTGCTCTCCAAGTCCGGTACACCCAAAAGCATCGAAAACCTGATCCGCGTCAACCTGCCCGACGGCCAGAAAGAGATCCTCAACGTGGCCAACATGAAAGATTTCCAGGATATCGCCCCCCAGCTTAAAAATCATCTGGAAAGCCAGGGACTCTCTGCCGAAAGCCAGAAGCTGCTCACCGATATCCTGAGCCGGTTCTTCGTGGTCAATTACTCCTATTCCCAGTCGCTGACCAACCGGGAAAAACAGAACGTGGCGGAAAAAACCGTACCGGTCATCCTGAAATTCAAACGGGGGAAGGTTATTCTCCGCAAGGGCGATGAAGTCAAGGAAGAGGACCTGAAAATACTCAACCTGATTACCTCCGCGGAAAAAATGGAACGAAAATTCCCGCGCTTTTACCTCATCCTGATCATCATGTCCCTGCTCTTCTACTCCCTGGACAAGATTTTCCTGAAATGGCCCTCTCCCGACCTCAACCGGGGCAAGCTTCGAACGGTCACGGGGGTCACATTGCTGCTGGGCGCTTTTTTGTACCGGATCTCCCTGTTCCTCTTTCCCCTGATACTGAAAAACCTCTCCTTCGAACTTGCCTACAACATGCAATCCATTTACTTCGCCATTCCCTTCGGAGCCACTGCCCTGATCACCGCCTTTATCTTTAACATTCAATCCGCCGTCATTATCTCTTTTGTCAACTCCATCATCGGGGCTATCGTCTGCAACTGGGAACTGCCCGTCCTGTTTTATATCCTGCTGGGCAACCTGATGGTCTGTTTCTCCATCGAATCCTACAACCGGCTCCGCCGCTCCACCATCTTCAAGGCCGGTTTTTTCGTGCTGCTTCCGGTGAACCTGCTGGTCATCCTGTTCATGGTAATCACCCAGAAACCCTTCGACCTGCAACTGCTGTTCACCGACCTGTCCATGGGCCTGTTCTCGGTACTCTTCTCCACCCTGATCGCCTCGTTCATCATCCCCGCGTGGGAAATCATCTTCAAACTGATCACCGATCTCAAGCTTTCGGAATTGTCCAACCTGAACTCTTCGATCTTCAGGGAACTGCTGGAAAAAGCTCCGGGCACCTACCACCATTCTCAGATGGTGGCCTCGCTTTCCGAGTCGGTATCCCACAAGCTCAACCTTTCCACGCCCCTGCTCACCGCCATGGCCCTTTACCATGATATCGGAAAAATCGACAACCCGCAGTTCTTTACCGAAAACCACACGATTTATCAGAATCCCCACCTGAAACTGCCCCCCCACGAAAGTTCCAAACACATCACCTCCCATATCGCCGACGGAGTGGAAAAAGCCAAGAAATTGAAACTGCCCGATCTGATGATCGATGCCATCCGTGAGCATCACGGCACCAAGATTGTGAAATACTTTCATGACCAATACCTGGCATTGCCCTCCGGCGAACGGGACCAGTTCCATGAACAGCAGTTCCGCTATCCGGGTCCCAAACCCCGCTCGATCGAAACGGCCATTATCATGCTCGCCGACCAGGTGGAAGCGGCCACCCGCAGCCTGGAATCCTACTCCACCGAAAAGGTCAAAACCGTCATCGAAGATATCATCACCAGCAATATCAACGAAGGACAGTTCGATCAATGCCGGGGGTTGACCTTCCAGTCCCTGAATACCATTGCCAACAGTTTTTTGCGCAAACTGTCCTCGATCTACCACCGCCGGATTTCCTATCCCGGCTTTGAATTCGAAGACAACCGGAAGGATGATCAGGCTGATCAATGAAACCGGCCGGACCCTGACCCGGGGGTTTTTCTCACCCCGGCTGAAGCGGCTGTCCGAAATTCTGGGAATCCGGGGAGATATCACCGTCAAACTCGGGGATCCCGCCGAATCCCAAAGGCTGAATCGCCTGTACCGTCACCGGGACCATCCGACCGATGTGCTCAGTTTCCCTCTCCACGATCAGACCCCCGACGGGAAATTTTACATCGGTGACATCTTCATCTGCCGGGAAATCGCCGACCGGCAGGCACGTCAGCGAAACATCCCCCCGCTGCAGGAATACCTGCGCCTGGTGATTCATGGCACCCTGCATCTGCTGGGATACGATCACCCCTTGCCGGAATCGGAAATGATCGCCCTCCAGGAAAAACTGCTGGAGAAAATCGGGTAAAATGTCCGCCGCCCTCTATTTTGGAACCGCCGGCTGGAGTTATGCCGACTGGGAGGGCCGGGTGTATCCCCGTCCCCGTCCGGCCCGGTTCAATCCCCTTTTTTTCCTCTCCCGACTGTTTGAATTCGTCGAGGTCAACATGACCTTCTACACCATTCCCCCCCGCTCCCTGGTCCAGGGGTGGGTGGACAAAACCCGGATGTGTCCCGACTTTTCCTTCTGGATCAAGGCCCACCAGTCCTTTACCCATGAACGGCGGGCCGGAAATGAGTCGACCCGGCGTTTCCAGGCCTGCCTGCTGCCCCTGCGCCGGTCCGGAAGACTTGCCGGGCTGTTGTTTCAATTTCCATACTCCTTTACATTCTCCTCCGCCTCATTTTCTTACCTGCAAAGCCTGGCGGGGGATTTCTGTGAATATCCCTGCGCATTTGAATTCCGGCACCGTTCCTGGCACCATCCCGACCTGCTGGAATACCTGGGCGCCGTCAACGGGATCTGGGTCAACATCGATCAACCGGTAATCTCCCACTCCCTGCCTCTTACCGCTACCCGCACCCACGCCGAGATCAGCTACCTCCGCCTTCACGGACGTAATTACCCTTCCTGGTTTGCAGACCGGGGCCGGGATGAGCGGTACAACTACGACTATTCCGCCGGGGAATTACAGCAGCTTGCCCGGACGGTGCTTACCCTCAGGGAAAAGGTGCAAAGCCTTTATATTTCCGGAAACAATCACTACAAGGGAAATGCGGTGAAAAACCTGCTCAGCCTCAAAGAGCTGCTGAAAAAGATCTGAATCACTTCTTTTGCCGGAGATGATCGTCCATGGCGTCGGCCGCCACTTTGCCGTCTCCCATGGCCAGGATCACCGTGGCTCCTCCCCGGACGATATCTCCCCCGGCGAATATCCCGGGCATGGACGTTTCCATGGTGGATTCATCCACCTCCAGGGTTCCCCATCGGCTGACCTTGATCTCCCTGAGGGCCTGGGGAATCAGCGGGTTGGGGGAGGTTCCGATCCCCACCACCACCACGTCCACATCCATGAGATACTGATCTCCTTCAATGGGTACGGGGCGCCGTCGGCCGGAACTGTCCGGTTCTCCCAGCTCCATCCGTTGCACTTTCATCTGCCGGACAAATCCCCGGTCATCCCCATAATATTCCACCGGATTGTTCAGGTTCATGAACTCCACGCCCTCTTCCTTGGCATGCTTGATCTCCTCGATCCGGGCCGGCATCTCCTGCTCGGAACGCCGGTACATGATGATGGCCCTATCCGCCCCCAGACGTTTGGCGGTTCTCACCGAGTCCATGGCGGTATTGCCCCCCCCTACCACCACCACATTCCGTCCGCGGACGATGGGGGTGTCGGTTTCCGGAAACCGGAAGGCGGTCATCAGGTTCACCCGGGTCAGGTACTCGTTGCTGGAGAATATGTTGCACAGGTTTTCCCCGGGAATATTCATGAACCGGGGCAGCCCGGCGCCGCTGCCGATGAAAAAGGCCTGGTAACCCTGCTTTTTCAGATCCTCAAAGGTGACGGTACGCCCCACGATACAGTTCTTTTGAAAACGAACCCCCATCTTTTCCAGGATTCCGATCTCCGTGGCCACGATTTCCTTGGGCAGTCGGAACTCCGGTATTCCGTATACCAGGACCCCGCCGTACTGGTGAAGCGCTTCAAAAACCGTCACCTCGTACCCTCGTTTGGCCATCTCCTGGGCCACGGTCAATCCGGCCGGCCCGGATCCCACCACCGCCACTTTGAGATGATTGGAAGGGGCGGTCTCGGGAACCGAGATTTTACCTGAATTACGCTCGTAATCCGCCACGAACCGCTCCAGGTTTCCGATTCCCACCGGGTCTTTTTTCATCTTGTTGTATATGCATTTCTCTTCGCACTGGGTTTCCTGGGGGCACACCCGTCCGCAGATGGCCGGCAGGGCGTTGGTTGATTTCAGAGACTGGGCCGCTCGGGCGAAATCCCCCTGTTCCACCCGTTTGATGAATTCAGGAATATTGATATTCACCGGACAACCGGTTACGCAGGTGGGATTGGCGCAATCCAGACAACGCCGGGCTTCGTCCCGGGCATCTTCTGGATCCAGCCCGTTGTTGACCTCCATAAATCCCCGGATCCGGTCCATG